>JAEEGL011309376.1_pt1 | contig 12023 bp, 8 predicted proteins | sample 9134231 | NCBI WGS metagenome assembly JAEEGL01 (sample SAMN16246548, study PRJNA631951) | gut metagenome | biome: gut microbiome; feature: rumen; material: fiber-attached | host: Bos | place: Iran: Karaj | collected 2018-10
GTTATCATTCTTGTACTCATCGGTCGTCCACCAAACTGTGTCCTTAGAATTTGCATCCATAACGATATACTTATCTTTAGGTGAACGGCCTGTAAACTCGCCTGTCATAACGTTAACAGCGCCAAGCTCTGTCTCCTTGCCGACTTCGAATCCCTCGTTCTTAGAATCGAGCTCTGCCTTGTAGAGATCCTCATAAGAAGGATTGTGAACAATGCTAGTAGTTCCTGTGATGCCATACTTTGTTAAATCAACATTAGCCATCTTGTCTTACCTCACTTTTCTTAATAAAATTTTCTTATTAGCTAACCCAAAGAAAATAAGGGCTAAACACTAATTTTCGCTAAATATCATTTTATCCAATGGACTAATCATTGTCAATTAATTCACAAAAAAATTGTTTTTTCATCTGTACAATTTTCAGGGGTGGTTTTGTTACTATTCACAGTGGTATTTTTCACCCGAAATCCAAGTATAAATTTTTTCTTAAATTTCTTTATTTTCCTAGGATTTTTTTTAAATAAATGTCACAATTATTATTGTATCTATAGTTGTACTGTGGTAAGATACAAAAAACTTTTAGTTTAGTACGCTAAAGTAAAAAAGGAGGAATTGTGTTACATGGTAATCGAGAACTACAGCGAGATTACTCCTGAGCTCGAAAAGCTTGCAGAGTTATCAAAAAAATCCTCATATATAGATCCAGAGCTTTACACTACCTATGATGTTAAGCGTGGTCTTCGTGACCTTAACGGTAAGGGTGTTTTAGTCGGAATCACAGAAATATCAGAGGTTAATTCCAAGAAGTTTGTTGACGGCAAGGAGGTGCCTTGTGATGGTCAGCTTTTCTATAGAGGCTACAATGTACAGGACCTGGTAAAGAATCTTCCAGCAGAGCAGCATTTCGGTTTTGAAGAGTGTGCTTATCTCTTGCTTTTTGGCTCTCTTCCAACTGCAGAACAGTTGACAGAGTTTAAGCAGCTTCTTGCTCACTACCGCTCTCTTCCTCAGAATTTTGTTCGCGATATGATTATGAAGAGCCCATCAAAGGATATGATGAATTCACTGGCTCGTTCAGTGCTTGCTCTTTATTCATATGATGATTATGCTGACGACACCTCAGAGCCTAATGTTCTTAGACAGTGCTTACAGCTGATTGCCAATTTCCCATTGCTTTCAGTTTACAGCTACGCTGCCTACGACTATTACTATAATGATAATTCTCTTATCATTCATCAGCCAAAGCCTGAGTACTCAACAGCTGAAAATATTCTTCACTGCCTAAGACCAGACAGCAAGTTTACACCTCTTGAGGCAAAGCTTTTAGACGTTGCTCTCATTCTTCATATGGAGCACGGTGGTGGTAACAATTCCACCTTCACTACTCACCTTGTTTCTTCTTCAGGAACTGATACCTACGCTGCTATTGCAGCTGCCCTTGGTTCTCTTAAGGGCCCTAAGCATGGTGGTGCCAATATTAAGGTTGTCAGAATGTTTGAGGATATGAAGTCACATCTTTCTGATTGGGAGGATGAAGAAGAGGTTGGTGCATACCTTAGAGACTTACTTCACGGCGAAGCCTTCGACAGAGCTGGTCTTATCTATGGTATGGGACACGCCATCTACTCAGTTTCAGATCCACGTGCCCTCACCTTCCACTCTTTCGTTGAGAAGCTTGCAGTAGAAAAGGGTATGGAAAAAGAATACAACCTCTACGAATTAGTTGCGAAGCTTGCTCCAAAGATTATCGCTGAGGAGCGCAAGATTTACAAAGGTGTTTCACCAAACGTGGATTTCTATTCTGGCTTCGTTTATCAGATGCTTGGCATTCCTGGAGAGCTTTTCACTCCTATCTTTGCCATCGCTCGTATCGCAGGCTGGAGTGCTCACCGTATGGAGGAGATTTGCCACAAGGGCAAAATCATGAGACCTGCATACATGACAGTATGTCAGCACAAGAAATATATTCCAATTGAAGATCGAGTTGTAGATTAAATAAGCAAGTAAAAACAGCCCCCTGGTAACAGGGGGCTGTAGTTATCTCTATTATTTTATATTCCTAAGAAACGCTTAACCTCTGCACACATGTCCTCCACCTCTACTACTGTGTCGTGGCGAACAGGAGCTGTACGGATTTCTTCGATTGCATTTGGTACTGCAACCTGACCAAGCTCAGAGAGCTTGTCTACAAGAACGAAATCCTCTTCCTTTTCGTATGCTGAGTCGATGGCGCCCATGACTGCACGAGTAAACTTGAATGGGCTGGCTGTTGATGCGATAACTGTTGTCTTGTCGTCGCCAGTCTCCTTTTTGTACTTGTTGTAAACGAATGAAGCTACACCAGTGTGTGTATCGATAATGTAGCCTGTCTCATCATAGAGAGCCTTGATTGCTTCGCCTGTCTCCTTCTCAGAAGCGTAGTTGCCGTAGAAGCTGTCAAGCTTAGCCTTCATATCTGAAGTAATCTCATACTTACCTGTGCTCATAAGGCTTTCCATAAGCTCAGAGTTCTTCTTTGCATCATCACCAGCAATGTGATAAATCAAACGCTCAAGGTTGCTTGAGATAAGAATATCCATAGATGGTGAATTGGTAAGAATGAACTCACGATTCTTGTCGTACTCACCTGTAGTGAAGAAATCGTAAAGTACCTTGTTCTCATTTGAAGCACAGATTAATTTATCAATAGGAAGTCCCATATTCTTTGCATAGAATGCAGCAAGAATATTTCCAAAGTTACCAGTTGGAACTACTACATTGATAGTCTCACCTGAAGTGATTTTCTCCTCCTTGAGAAGAGTCGCATACGCATATACATAGTAGGCAATCTGCGGAACAAGACGTCCAATATTGATAGAGTTGGCAGATGAGAACTGGAAGCCTGCTGCATCTAATTCTTCAGCAAGAGCCTTGTCATTGAACATCTGCTTAACGCCTGTCTGAGCCTGGTCAAAGTTACCCTTGATACCAACAACATGTGTGTTGTCACCCTTCTGAGTAACCATCTGGCGCTCCTGGATAGCAGAAACACCATTCTTTGGATAGAATACAACGATACGAGTACCCTCAACATCAGCGAAACCTGCAAGTGCAGCCTTACCTGTATCACCAGAGGTAGCTGTAAGAATTACGATATCGTTTTTAATCTTATTTTTACGAGCGGAAGTAATCATAAGGTGTGGCAAAATTGAAAGTGCCATATCCTTAAATGCTATTGTTGCACCATGGAAAAGTTCAAGATAATATGCGCCATCAGCGTAAACTAAAGGAGCAATTTCCTCTGTGTCAAACTTGCTGTCGTAGGCACTGTTGATGCAATGCTTAAGCTCCTCCTCAGTGAAATCTCCAAGGAATAATTTTAAAACCTCATAAGCCACCTGCTGGTATGACATCTCAGCCAGCTTCTCTACAGGAACATCCAGTGTAGGAATTGCTGTAGGAACGAAAAGTCCACCGTCATCTGCAAGGCCCTTTAAGATAGCCTCTGAAGCTGTAATTTCATTATTGTTTAAATCTCTTGTACTAACATATTTTACTGCCATGATTCTTCCTCTCTTTACATGTCAATTTTTCTCTCAATACTGTAGCACAGTGAAGAGGTAAAGTCTAGGGTAAAGTTGCCTAATGTGTCCCTCCTGCCTGCTATCGGGAAAGCACAGCCATCATGATTGCCTTCGGCAAAGGGGCTGTGCTGTGGCAGACAGGCAACTCCCCCAAGGGGCCCCTCCTGCCTGCTCATTCTACAGCCTTCAATGATTCTGTCATGCTTATTTCCTCTAGCTTCTTTCCCATAAGCATATTAATTATGAAGGTGAATACAACGGTAAGTACAAATGCTCCTCCAAAGCTTATTGGATTTATTCTCACATCAAAGGTGATTAAATCTACCACTATCTCGCTCATTACAAATGTGTGCAAAAACTTACCTAGCACAAGGCCAACTGCTGCACCCATTATCGCCAGCAAAATGTTTTCCCTGAATACATAGGCTCTGGTTTCCTCCTTATAGAAACCCAGCACCTTAACAGTGGCAATCTCACGGACACGCTCGGAAATATTAATATTGGTAAGATTATAAACTACCACTGCTGCAAGGGCCATAGCACATCCAATGACAATGTAAATGATTATATTCAAGCTCTTCATCATATTGCCGACTCTTTCCAGCATATCCACGGAAGCCTCCACTGTGGTAATGGATTTCTCATCCATCAGCTTAGCACCAATCTCGTGGGCATCCTCCCCCTCCTTAATGTTTAGGTAAACACTTTTCTTTTCTGTCAAAGGACCTATGTTGCTCTCGTAGACACTTCTGGTCAGATACGCATAATTGCTAATGAAGTTCTCATTTATGGCTACCACTGTAAAGTTCACCGGTTCCATATCCTCTGAGGAAAGGGTTATGGTGCTTCCATTTTTAATACCAAATCTGTCGCATAATCCGTGGCTGATGATTATCTGATTTTCTGATAAATCGCTGAGAGAAAGTGGCTCACCGGCCTCTGTATGAAGATCAAAAAAGCTCTCCAAATTAACATCATCCTCGAAGACATTTAGATATATATTTTTACTGTGCTTTCCATACTTCATATCAACTGAGGTTTGGTAAAAAAGAATGTAATCCTCCTGACCATATCCATAATCCTCCAAAACCTTTACCTGCTCCTCAGCAGAGTTTTTCAGGGTAATATCCATATCGTATAAGGAAATATTCGAGTATTGGATTTCAGCAATATTGGCGATGGAATCATAAATACCAAAGCCTGTCACCAAAAGTGCGGTACAGCCTCCAATTCCCAATACCATCATAAACAGTCTTCCCTTGTATCGGAAAATATTTCGCAGGCTGACCTTCCTTAAGAATTTAAGCCTGTTCCAGAAAAATGGAATGTACTCCAGGAATATTCTCTTACCAGCCTTAGGAGCCTTTGGACGCATAAGGGATGCAGCCATCTCTGCCATCTCATAACGGCAGGTAATCATTGTCACTCCCACGGAGCAAACAAATCCAACTACAAAGCTGATTGTAAGCATATTAGGACTAAAGTAATAGCTTATATCCCCTGCGTTGTACATCATCTCATAGGCATACCAAATGGCCTTAGGGAATATAAAGGTTCCTACCAAAAATCCTAATGTGGCACCAATCAATGCAGCCGAACCAGAGTAGGAAACAAACTTAAGCATTATTCTTCCGTTGCTGTAACCAAGGGCCTTTAAAACACCAATCTGTGTACGCTGGTCCTCAACCATTCTGTTCATTGTGGTCATGCACACCAGGGCTGCCACCAGGAAAAAGAATACCGGAAATACGTTTGCAATGGCGCCCACTATAGTGGAGTCACTTTCAAAGCACTCATAGCCTACATTAGCCTCTCTTGTAAGTAGATAGGTGCTTGCCTCCTCAATATCTTCTATCTCCTTTTCAGCGTCAGCAATTTCCTTCTTGGCATCGGCAATCTCTTCATTAAACTCGATCAATCCATCCTCGTACTCAGCAAGACCGTCCTCATATTCCTTCACACCATCATTGTATTCTTTTCTAGCCTTTTCCAAGCCAGCCTGAAGAGTGTAAAGATTAGCGCTATATTCCTGATACTGGGCAACTAAACCATTATATTGCTGTTCATCTACCATAGCGGGATTTACAGCCCTCAGCTGATCCATTTGTGTAATGCCGGAAAGCATCTCATCAAGTGCCGACTTTAGCTGCCTCTCCTGGTCTTCGTATTCAGAGATTTTAGACTTGCCCTTATCCAGTTGCTTCTTTGCATCATCTAGCTCAGTCTTGGCATCATTCAGCTCTTCCTCACCCTCAGCCTTCTTTTCCTCAAATTCATTCTTAGCATCCTGTAGCTCGGCTCTGGCATCATCCACAATCCTGTTGTATCTATTATCTGCAGCGGTCTCTAAAGCTGACTTTACCTCATCCTCCTTTGAGTCAATCAAATCATCATACTCATCTGAATATAATGGTAAATCGCTATCCAGCTTTACATAACAATCCGTATAGTAATCTACATCAAAAGCTCCTTGCTTCGTATATACGAATCCATCCAGCACACCACTTCCAAGGGTAGTTGTTCCTCGCTCATACTGAATGTATAAAGGTGACTTAACAATACCAACTATCCTATATTCCTTATATTTGAAATGCTCCTTATCATCAGACTCATTGCTTCCTGAAACTATTATATTTTTACCAATAGAAGTCTCATCAAACACATGGGCATCCACAACACATTCCTGGTCACTCCCAGGCATTTCACCGGAAATAAGAATTATTTTATTTATCTCTGATGGAATGCTGATGGCCTTAAGGGTGTAGGAAATGTTGTCATAATCAGCAATAAAATCAAAGCTAATGGATTCCTCCACAGCCCTGGCGGACAGATTGTCCTTCAAATAATCTATATCCTCTTTTTCAAATCCAAGTGTAGAAATCAGTCGAAAATCATAGAACTCATTTTCAGTAAGATATTTATGCATAGAAGTTCGCATGGCTGGATCTGTAACCTTCAGCCCTGCAAAGAAACCCACTCCCAAGGCAATAATCATCATCAGGGCAATATATCGCCCCAAGGTCTCCTTTATTTCCCTAAGAGTAGAAAGCCATAATTTACTCATATAACTCACCAATTTATTTCTTCAACATCCTTTGGATTAGGATTACATTTCATATCTACTACTGTGCCCGACTTTACGGTTATGACTCTGTCAGCCATTGCCGTAAGGGCGTGATTATGAGTGATAACCACCACAGTCTTTTTTCCTTTTCTGCAGGTCTCCTGAAGAAGCTTTAAAACAGCTCTTCCTGTCACATCATCCAAAGCACCAGTAGGCTCATCGCATAAAAGAAGTTTAGGATTTTTTGCCAAGGCTCTGGCTATAGCCACACGTTGCTGCTCGCCTCCGGAAAGCTGAGCCGGGAAGTTGTTCATTCTGTCCTTAAGACCAACCTCCTCTAAAATCTCCTCTGCCGGAATAGGCTCCTTACAAATCTGCGCAGCCAGCTCCACATTCTCCTTTGCTGTAAGGTTACCTACCAGATTATAAAATTGAAAAACAAATCCTACATCGTAGCGTCTGTAGCTGGTCAGCTCTCTAGGTGAATAGCCTGATACATCCCTGTCGGCCAGGTATACCCCTCCGCTGGTGAGAGTATCCATTCCGCCAAGGATATTAAGTATTGTAGTTTTTCCTGCACCCGAGGCACCTACAATAATACAAAACTCCCCCTCCTCTATCTCAAAATTTACATTGTGAAGTGCTTCAATTTCCACTTCACCTGTCTTGTAAATCTTCCCCACATTTTTAAATTCCACAAAACTCATAGAACTCCTCCAGCACCCCTATTTTTTCCTAAAAAAACAGACGTCATACTACCTCATTTTAGAAGTAAACACATATTATCACGGTTACGCCTCAAATTCTTACATTTTGAGTTAAACTTTTGTGATATTTTTATGAAATAACTGTTAAATGTAATAATTTTCTAACAACTTCCATTATAATGAGAATGCAACTTGCCGAAACAGTTATTAAATCTAACGTTTATGAGGGCACTGGTTATGGAATGGATGGTTATATATGTAAAAAATAATTTTTCCAGGATAATTTCGGGCTTATGCTCTGCAGCTCTTCTTATAGTACTTTTCCTGAACTGCGACTTTAATACTTATGCTACTGGAGATGACCATATCTACTACAGCATTCTCAACGAGGAGCAGAAGGCTGTCTATGGCCAGGTCTACAATCACATTATGGATTTTGACGAGTCCATCTTTAAGCTTGACGTGCCTCTTTCCCACGATGATCTTTTTACCACAATGAACGCTGTCTACAATGATTACCCTGAGCTTTTCTGGGTAAGTACTTCTTATAAATATGGATATAATTCTGCTGGAAAGGTTGTGCAGTTGAAGCTTAGCTACTGCATAGAAAAATCCCAACTCAACTCTGCCACTGCTGCATTTAATAATTCCGTAAACAGAATAATCGAGCAGGCCGCAATTTTGCCTACAGATATAGAACGTGAACGTGCTATTCACGATATTATCTGCGACAATGCAACCTACAATCCTATCGGTGGAAAGAGCCATCAGAGCGCATACTCTGCCCTTGTTGAGGGAGACAGCGTATGTGCCGGATATTCACGTGCATTTCAGGTTGCCTGTAAAAAACTGGGCATCACCTGTTATTACGTAACTGGAATTGCCAACGGCGAAGAACACGCCTGGAATATAGTTAAGATTGGTGGAAACTATTATAACGTGGACATTACTGGAGACGATACAATCAACGAAACTCTGGACACACATTCCTACACCTACTTTAACGTAAGTGATGGTGAGATTTCCCACAATCATATTCGTTCTAAATTATCTGATATGTTACCTTCCTGCACCACACTCTAACGATCAAAATCGTCCATTAAAACACGCTGGTATTGGCCTTTAAACCAGGCTCTAATACCGGCAGAGTTGTCATTGTGGCGTCCGTGAAGTCCCTTACCATACACCTGCACACCAAAGGAATTTAATTCAGACAAAATATTATCGTATGCGGTGTCGTCATAGTCATCCTCATACATATATGCAATGATAAACTTAGTTCGGCTAAAGTCTGTAGCCTTTAGCTTATTCCAAAATCTGGTATTCAAATTCTCGATGGCATCCTTGCCCATTCCTCCCCCATGATACTGAAGCAAATCAAGAGAAGTAGGAAATCCACCTGGACGTCTAAGCCTTTCATTAGCGGCAACATCACCAAGGCTAGCCAGTGGCTTGCCTAAAATCAGTGCGTGAGGCTTCAAATCACAGCCATAGTACATTGAGCCGATTGTACCCATAGATATTCCCGATAAAATCAGCTGATCAGGATAAAAGCCCAACACATCAAGGTATTTTTCGATTACTGATACCATTAGATTTTCATATTCTTCACTTCCAAGGTAAAAACCGCCACCCTGAAAGCGTTGCTCAGCAATAAGAAGAAATGGACAGCCCAATTTCTTCATCATATGGTAGCCTTCAAAGCCCTCAAGAGTCTTGTAGCCTGAGAAATAAACAGAAAGAGGAGGCTTCATATCGCCTGGGTCAAAATAGGCAAAAATTTCCTCTCTGTCGGAGGTGACAAAGCGCTCTCCACCAACCATAAATTCACCCAGATTCCATCTGGAATGACGGTCGTGAAGACCAATAATATCAAGCCTGCCTCTACCCTTTGCCTTTAATGAGCAAAAGATGGTGCCAGAGCCTTTTTTACTTTCTATTATGACTGGATTTTCCAGCTCCTGCTCCGAGAATTCCCAGCTGTCACTTACGTCTGCTAGAGTTCCAGATACAAGCTGTTTTATAGACAGAGATATCTCTATCCCCAGCTCCTTCTTATATTCAAGCCAAAACTCAATAGCCTGCCCCTCTTCTATTGGAATATTTCCGCGCCAAAATGCTATCTGGTTGAAATCCTCTCCATAGTTTCCATCCAGAGAGACACTGTACTGGCCAAGCCACTTTACGCTTCCCTTAAAGCCCTGGGCAATACCTACAGACTCAGGAACGAACTTTTCTCCGTAGGGCTTGGGAAAAAACTTTTTTATCTCGTTATTCAGAAAGCTTTGAATCTTTTCTTCAGGAAGAACTTTCCCAAGCGTCTGCTCAACAAGTCGCCTTGTGGTCTTGCTCATTGTAAAATTATCGACTACAAACAGGCAATAAGCCATGGACATCTGCTTGACTGCTGCAAATTCTTCTTCTGTTATGTTGCGCTCAAGTATGGTGATTTCATAAACCTCTTTTTTGAGCGCAATTTTATCCTTAGCAAAGATAATCTTTACTCGCTCTGGAAGCACATATCTGTCCTTCCAGCTAACTTCGCCAATTTGAAGAATACGAATTTTGTCCATGCTTTAAAACTTTCTCTCCTCAGCACTTAAACCCAGTTGCTTATCCACAAGTGAAAAGGCACTTGCCAATGGAACAATATAAAATGCCTTCAATAATTCTATAGAATGAACACTTACATCACCTTGTATTGCAATCACGAAAATGGCTACTGCAATCAATCCAAGCCAACAGCATAAGTCCATTATAGAATCACCCTTTATGGTCTTGATAATAATGACAAGTAAAAGCACCAGAATAAGGATGCTCCATGGTGTGGCAATAATTATCTTAAGTCCCCCTGCCAGTCCACCGATATTTTTGAAATTATATGCTACAACCTGTTTCAGGAAATCAGAGCCATTTCTGAAATACCACAGGTAAAGGGCCATTGGAATTCCTACAGTAACGAAGCCCTCAAGAAGTGACATCCAAAAGGCCTTGTACTCGTTATTTTCCAGGTCAATAACCATAAACATAATGGCGAAGAATAAAATAATCACAAACCATAGTATGGTATAGCCTGGCTGAATAAAGAACATAATTCCAGTATCTATTGCCAACAGATATGTGTGATATGAAAGGAATCCATATTTAAGCTGTCTTGTCACATGATAGGCTGTCAGGGTACAGAACAGGAACATAATCTCCTCAGCACCTGCGCTTGAAAGGTCACCAAGTCCAAAGATAACAAGTATTGCTGCAGAGGCCATTGCAAAAATCTCTGAGGTGTAGAGCTTTGCAGTTTTATACATATACAGAGTTGCGAAAAATACCATCACAAGCTCCATAATAAAATGAACTATATGGGTGTCTGTCAGTAAATATCCCAAGCCAAAGAATTCATATATCACAGGTCCATAGTTGCCACCTAAATCTGTATAGGCCAAAAAGCCCTCTCTCACAGAATGAGCTATGTTTAAAATATCCTCCTGCGCAGGAGTCATAGCATTGTTCATCCATGGATTAAACACACTGGTCAATGCGACAATGAATGTGATAACTAATACTGCTAGTACCTCAAGAAAAGACTTAAGTTTCTTATTCATTATTTTGCCTCCATAAACCTTTAGATTAAAAAAGAGAGTAGTCTGACAACTTCCACTACTCTCTAATTATAATTAATTTATTTATCGCAATCTACCAACTTTTGTGAATTATTCCCCAGCCTCTACCATGTTAGCTTTTGCATTTTTCTTATCCTTTGCCACCTTTCCTGAGATAGCGCTGATGATAATAAGAATCCAATACCACCATACTCTAGCTCCGGCGCCGGACTTGGTAATTCCAAGAGGAGTCTCCTCATCACCAATTACCACAATATCATCTGCATTCTTATCAAGAACTACTGCAAGAGGTACCTGCTCATTCTCAATTGAATGTATCTTGTCAACCTCGTTGAATTTTGTGGCATTTACCTTAAGCTTACGACCGCCAAGGACATGCTCATGCTCAACCTCATTGTAGTTGATGGTTGAAATGTATGAAATAGTATCTTCACCGAAGGTTACATCCTCTTCTGCAAATGATTCAGTAGTTGGGCTTGCTGGCTCGCTAGTCTCACTTGCTGATGAAGTAGTGCTTGAACCTGTTCCTGAGCCTGTGCCATCATTGCTTGTTGCAATTGAAGCTGAAGCACTAGCTGATTCAGATGCTGATGTGCTTGCACTTGCTGATGCACTAGCTGACTCTGATGCTGAAGCACTTGCGCTTGCTGATGCAGACTGGCTTGCTGAATTGCTTGCTGACTCTGAAGTGCTCTGGCTTGCTGAGTTGCTTGCTAATTCAGATAATCTAGCTGAACTTGATGCACTCATACTCTCTGAAAGGCTAAGGCTCACTGAGGTGCTCATGCTCTCAGAAATGCTGAGGCTTGCTGAAGCACTTGCAATGATTGCCTCAGACTGACTAATACTTGCAGATGTTGAAAGGCTCTCAAGCTCACTTAATCTTGCTGATGCAGATTCTGAAGCTGATGCACTCTCACTTACTGAAGCAGACTCTGAAGCACTGATGCTTGCTGAAGTACTTACACTAAGTGACTCAGACTGGCTAATGCTTGCCGAAGTTGAAAGACTCTCAAGCTCACTTAATCTTACTGAAGCTGAAACAGAGTTTGAAAGGCTCTCGCTTGTTGAAGCA
>JAEEGL011627199.1_pt1 | contig 12023 bp, 6 predicted proteins | sample 9134231 | NCBI WGS metagenome assembly JAEEGL01 (sample SAMN16246548, study PRJNA631951) | gut metagenome | biome: gut microbiome; feature: rumen; material: fiber-attached | host: Bos | place: Iran: Karaj | collected 2018-10
AGGCTCTACGAACTCAATATTTTTCATTGTCTCAAAAATAGCTTTCATACGGGATGCTGCCTGAGGCGCCCAGGTTCCATTCTCAACAAAGGCAACTGTGCGATTTTGATAAGTCTTTGCAGCCAAATGATGGAGAAAATCCTGCATTGGAAGGAACAGACCGCCATCATAAGTACAAGCGCAGCAAATCATCTTGCTATAACGGAATGCCTGACCAACGGCCTCAGACATAGATTCTCGTGTCACATCAATAAATTTTGTATTAACTCCAGCAGCATTTAGTTTCTCCTGAAGCTTAAGTGCTGCTGCTTTTGTGTTGCCATGAATAGACGCAGACACGATAAGCACGCCCTCCTCTTCAGGCTTATAAGTGCTCCATGTATTGTATAAATCTATATAGTATCCCAAATTATCTGTAAGGATTGGACCGTGAAGTGGGCAGATTGTCTGAATATCAAGAGCTGCTGCCTTTTTCAACAATCCCTGTACTGAAGCACCATACTTACCCACAATATTGAGATAATATCTACGGCCTTCATCAATCCAAGGCTCGTCCACATCTAAGGAACCAAATTTTCCAAAGCCATCGGCAGAGAAAAGAACTTTTTCAGTAGCTTCATAGGAAACCATAACTTCTGGCCAGTGAACCATTGGTGCCATCATGAAAGTAAGTGTGTGATTTCCAAGTTCAAGAGTTCCTCCCTCGGCTACTACCTGCTTTCTATTATCAAAAAGACTGGCATCCATAAACTGACCCATCATGGTAAATGTTTTTGCATTTCCTACAACTGTGGTCTCTGGATACTTTTCTAAAAATGTCTTAATTGAACCAGAGTGATCCGGCTCCATATGATGTACCACCAAAAAATCTGGCTTACGACCAGCCAAGGCTCCTTCCAAATTTGAAAGCCATTCGTCTGTCACTCGTGGATCTGCAGTATCCATTACTGCAATTTTTTCATCAATAATCACATAGGAATTGTATGAAACTCCATTAGGAACAGGATACTGGCTTTCAAACAAATCTAAAGTCTTGTCGTTACAACCAATATACTTTATTGCTTCAGAAAAATTTGTATTCATGTAAAACCTCCTCCTTAATTATCTGTTTTAATCATACCATAAAAAATCTCCAAAACAGTGAAGATTTCTTATCATAGACCTGGGAAATACTAATGATTGTTAGCGTAACCAGATAATGATTGTCTATACTCGCTAGGTGAGATTCCTTTAAAGCGCTTAAAGGCTTTTGAAAAAGTAAAGGCATCTGAATATCCAACCAGAAAAGCTATGCTACTGACACTTTCGGTACTTTCCGAAAGAAGCTCAGTAGCTTTTTTCATGCGGTAAGTACCTAGGTATTCCTGGGGAGTGTAGCCGGTGGCGTGCTTGAAAACTCTGGTTAGATAACTACGATTCAGACCGCAGGCTGCCGCTATATCTTCGATGCTGATTGGCTCGGAGTATTTGAGCCGGATGTAGTTTACAGCCATTTTTACATAAGCAAGTCTAGGGTCAACCTCGTGAAGCACACGATTTTTCGATTTTGAAATTAGGCAGTCGAAGAATTCATAAGCCTTTGCGTAACAATAGCATTCTCGGTCTGAATTATTAAATATGTCAGCATAAATATCCATCAGACAAGAGGCATCCTCGGCAGGCAAAAAAATTGGATTGTCCACATTTATACCTGCGCTTGCAAACAGCTCGAGAGTTCTTGGACCATCTATATGTAACCAGGTATATTCCCATGGATCATCCTGGTCTGCTTCATAGTAGGCTTTTGCTTTTGCAGGAATGAGAAATCCCTGACCGGCAGTCACATCGAAGCGCTTGTCATTTAGGATAAGAAAGCCCTTTCCAGAGATTACATAATGAAAGATTGTCCTGGTGCGGACAATTGGACCATAGCTATAGCCAGGGATGCATTTGTAGCGCCCTACCTCAAATAAATAAAAATCATTGGATTTTGTATAGTCTAAGAATTTAACTTTATCTACGCCGGTAACTTCCATAAATTATTCTCCTTTTGGTCTATTGGGGCACAAAAGTTTGGAGCCCTTCTCCAATCCTTTTGGCCTATTGGGGCACAAAAGTTTGGAGCCCTCCTCCAATCCTTTTGGCCTATTGGGACACAAAAGTTTGGAGCCCTTCTCCAATCCTTTTGGTCCTTAAGTCACATTTAGACATTCTTTTATACTATATAAACATCAACAAAAATCCTTTTCCTGAATATAATCTATTCTAGCAAAAATGAAGATTCAATGGGAGGCATTATGGCAATTAAAATTTTTGAAAAGGAAAAGCAATTTCATCTTTACAACTCAAAGCTTAGCTATGTGATTGGCGAATGCCGCGATGGCGAGGTTGGACAGCTGTATTTTGGTAAGCGCATAAATGAAAATCAGATTGTTTATGGCTATCAGACATTGGCTGGCAGACCTCTTTGTTGTGCAGTGACTGAGGACGAGAACTACACAAAGGAATTGGCGTGCCTTGAATATCCAGCTTTTGGAAATGGAGATTTCAGAGGTCCCGCCTATGAGATTCGTCAGTCTAATGGCTCTCGCGTGACAAATCTTGTTTATGATAGATATCAGGTTTATGAAGGTAATAAGCCTATACCAGGACTTCCAGCCAGCTACGTAAATACGGATTCTGAGGCAACTACCTTGGAGATAGTTTGCGTTGACGAGGTTGCAAAGGTTGAGGTCACACTTTTCTATACAATCTGGGAGGATTATTCAATCATTACCAGACATGCAAGCTTCAAGAATATCGGAAGTGATGAGGTGAAACTTACAAAGGCACTTAGCTGCTGCTTAGACTTCCCAGACTATGAGTATGACTGGATTCAGTTTGAAGGTGCTTGGGGCCGTGAGAGATATCCACATGTGCGTCCAGTGGAAAAGGGCATCATGTCTATTGAAAGCATGAGAGGTCATTCCAGCGCAAACTTCAACCCATTTGTTATTTTAAAGAGAAAGAACACAGATGAGTTCCAGGGCGAGGCAATGGGAATCAATCTTGTGTACAGTGGAAACTTTGCAGCTAAGGCTGAAGTGGATAACTATGGCAAGCTTCGCTTTACAATGGGTATAAATCCAAATTGGTTTGTATGGCCACTCAACAGCGGTGAGGTGTTTGATACTCCTGAGGTAATTATCACCTATACAAAGAATGGCCTTAATGATTTGAGCCAGAATCTTCACAAGTTTATGAACAACAACCTTGTTCGTAGTCCATACAAGAATAAGCCAAGACCAATTCTTCTCAACAATTGGGAAGCAACAGAGATGGAATTCGATGAGGAGAAAATCCTTAAGATTGCCCGTAAGGGTAAGGAAGCCGGAGTAGAGCTATTTGTTCTTGATGATGGTTGGTTCGGTAAGAGAGATGACGACTATGCAGGTCTTGGAGATTGGTTCGTAAATACGAATAAATTGCCAGATGGTATCACTGGTCTTGCAAAGAAGGTAAATGAAATTGGACTTGATTTTGGTCTTTGGATTGAACCTGAAATGGTAAATCCAGATTCTGACCTTTATAGAGCGCATCCTGACTGGGTACTTGCTGCTCCAGACAGACGCAGAACCTTGGGACGTCACCAGATGGTTCTTGATTATTCAAAGCCAGAGGTTGTGGACAACATTTACCATCAGCTTTACGATGTAATTTCAACTGCAAACATTAGCTACATCAAATGGGATATGAACCGTTCTATTACAGAATGCTTCAGCCAGGGCGTGGCACCTGAGTATCAGGGAATGGTTTACCACAAGTATATCCTTGGTGTTTATAGCCTCTATGAGAGACTGATTAAGGATTTCCCACATATTCTGTTTGAATCATGTGCCAGCGGCGGTGGACGCTTCGATGCAGGTATGCTTTACTACGCACCACAGGCATGGTGCTCAGATGACACAGATGGACATGAGCGCGTAAAGATTCAGTATGGTACAAGCTACGGATATCCAATCGCATCAATGGGAGCTCACGTATCTAAGTCACCAAACAACCAGACAGGACGTTCTATGGATGCAGATGACAGAGCAAATATTGCCTGCTTTGGAACATTTGGCTATGAGCTTGATCTCAATGAGGTTTCAGAGGAAGAGTTTGCTCAGGTAAAGAAGCAGATAGTATTTATGAAGGAGTACAGAGGTCTGTTCCAGTATGGTACTCTTTATCGACTTCAGTCTCCATTTGAAAAGAATACAGCCAGCTGGATGGTAGTTTCTGAGGATAAGAAGCTTGCTATTGTTGTAATGTACAAGTCACTTAAGACTCCAAATGTGGGAATGGAGACTATCAGGCTTCAGGGCTTGGATGAAAAACTCGTTTACACAGTAAATGACAAGGAAAAGATTTACGGCGATTTCCTTATGGAGAGAGGTCTTGGAACCATGGGTTCAGATGAACCATGGTACCTATCAGATGCTGACTTTACATCTAGAATGTTTATTTTGAAGGCATAAAAGTCGCATTTTGACATGTACAGGAAAAATTAATCCATACAATATTATGGACAATAATAATATCATGGGAACATGTTCAGAGGGAGAGTCTGAAACAGTTTAAAAATTGGGAGGTAATTTTATGAAAGCAAAGAGAATTGCAGCTTTCTGTCTTAGCGCAGTAATGGCACTTTCTATGGTAGGATGTGGCGGCGCTTCAGACACAGCAGACACAAGCTCAGGTGATGCAGCTAGCACAGATGCAGCAGCAGAATCTACTGAGATGAAGGGCAGTGTTGAAGGTGAACTTACAGTTTCAATCTGGGATGAGAACCAGAGACCAGGACTTCAGAAGATCATTGATGAGTGGTCAGCAGAGTCAGGGGTTAAGGCTACAATCCAGGTTGTAGGTTGGGATGATTATTGGACACTTCTTGAGGCAGGTGCTTCAGGTGGAGAACTTCCAGATGTATTCTGGATGCACTCAAATCAGGCTCAGAAGTATATGGAAAATGATATGCTTATGGACCTTACAGACAAAATTGAGTCTAGTGATAAGATTGACTTAAACAACTATTATCAGGGTATCGTAGATCTCTACAAGTCAAACGGCAAGCAGTACGCAGTTCCAAAGGATATCGATACAATCGCTCTTTGGTACAACAAGACAATCTTCGACGAGATGGGTGTTGCTTATCCAGATGACACATGGACATGGGATGATTTCAGAGACGCAGCTAAGAAGCTTACAAATGATAGTCACTGGGGATATGGAATTGCTCCATCAAACAACCAGGATTCATTCTACAATGCAGTATATTCAATGGGCGGAGAAATCATCAGCGATGACAAGAAGTCTTCAGGTTATGACAAGCCAGAGACACAGAAGGCTATTCAGCTTTTCGTTGATATGATTAACGAAGACAAGTCTTGCCCAGACCTTAACACAATTTCTGAGTCAGGTGCAGATGTTCTTTTCGAGTCAGGCAAGCTTGCTATGGTAACACAGGGTTCTTGGATGGTAGCTGCTTTCAAGGATAACGAGTACACAGCAGAGAACTGTGATGTAGCAGTACTTCCAAAGGATGCAACAACAGGCAAGAGAGTTTCAATCTACAATGGTCTTGGTTGGGCAGCTTCTGCAAGCACAAAGAATCCAGATGCAGCATGGTCACTCATCGAGTGGTTAGGCTCAAAGGAAATGCAGGAGAAGCAGGCTGAGCTTGGTGTAACAATGTCAGCTTACGAAGGATGCTCAGACAAGTGGGTTAACTGTACAGATAAGTTTGACCTTAACGGTCACATGAAGATGCTTGATGCAGAGCTCGTATTCAGACCATACTCTAAGTACACAACAGTATGGGAGGATATGCAGACAGAGAAACTTAAGGAATGCTGGACAGGCGACAAGGACGTTAAGACAGTATGCCAGGAAATAGCAGATAGCATGAACCAGACTCTCAGCGAGGAGTAAAAACTTTTTCTTCATTCTTTTTCATTAGTGATAAATGCAATAAACTGATTAAAGGTGCAGCTGTTTGCGCTGCACCTTTATTCTTTCTAGTAGGAGAATCAAGGTTATGAGCAATAAAGCAAAAGTAACAGCCCGCGCTCGCAGCGAGTTTATTTGGGGATGGGCTTTTATACTTCCAACAATGATTGGACTAATTGTATTAAATATCGTTCCAATCTTTCAGACAATATATCAGAGCTTTTTCAAAACAGGAGATTTTGGAAAAGGAAACATTTTCGTAGGTGGAGCTAACTATGCAAAGGTGTTTGCTGACACAGAGGTATGGCAGGCGCTTATCAACACACTTAAATATGCGGTAGTTGAGGTTCCAATTTCTATATTTATTTCACTTGTTTTAGCAGTATTTTTAAATGGGAAAATTAAGGGCAAAGGTACCTTTAGAACTATATTCTTCCTTCCAATGGTAGCTGCTCCAGCAGCAATTGCCATGGTATGGAGATGGCTTTACAATTCAGAATTTGGACTTTTAAATCATATCTTACCAGGAAAAACAAACTGGATTTCAAATCCAAAGATTGCAATTTTTTCAATCGCAGTAATTGGTATTTGGTCAATCATTGGTTACAACATGGTTCTTTTCCTGGCAGGACTTCAGGAAGTTCCAAGAGACTATTACGAAGCAGCAGCTATCGACGGAGCAACAGGAATTCAGCAGTTCTTCAGCATCACAATTCCTCTTGTATCTCCAACAATTTTCTTCGTTTTGGTTACAAGAATAATTGCTGCAATGCAGGTATTCGATGTTATTTACATGGTAATTGACAACACCAATCCGGCACTTAGCAAAACCCAGTCGCTGGTTTGCCTATTCTATAAGTACTCATTCCAACAGAGTAACAAGGGTTACGGCTCAACAGTAGTTGTTGTGCTCCTTGTGGTAATTATGATATTTACGGTTCTTCAGATGATAGGTCAGAAGAAGTGGGTACACTACAATTAAGAAGAAGGTGAAACTATGCGAAATAAGAATAAAACGATTATATATATTATCTTGTTGATAATGTCATTTATTATGATGGTTCCATTTGCATGGATGGTACTCACCGCTTTCAAAACTGTTGGTGAATCAACACAGATGGATCCATTCGTAATCTTCCCATCTAAATGGAGACTAGACAACTTTGTTGAGGTTCTCCACAATGTTAACTTTGGAAGATTATATTACAACACAGTTATGATGATTTTCCTTAGAGTGCTTTGCGCAGTGCTAACCTCTACAATTGCAGGCTACGCATTCGCAAGACTGAACTTCAAGGGAAAGAATTTCATGTTTGCTCTGGTACTGTTTCAGATGATGATTCCTTCACAGATTTTCATCATTCCTCAGTACGTTATGGTAAGTAAATTGGGATGGACCAATTCAATGCTTGGTTTGTTGTTCCCAGGTCTCGTTTCGGCCTTCGGAACTTTCCTATTAAGACAGGCATATCTAGGACTTCCAAAAGAACTTGAAGAGGCAGCTCGACTGGATGGCTGCAACATAGGTCAGACATTCCTGTTTGTAATGGCCCCTCTTGCAAAGTCCTCAATGGTTGCCCTTGGGATTTTTACAGCTGTGTTTGCCTACAAGGATTTGATGTGGCCAATGATTGTTTGTCCTGACACAAATCAGACAACACTTGCCAGTGCACTTTCAAAGATGCAGGGACAGTTCTCAGCTAACTATCCAGAGCTTATGGCAGCGGCACTCATTGCATGCTTACCAATGATTATTATTTACTTCATGTTCCAGAGACAGTTCATTGAAGGTATTGCAACATCAGGTGGAAAGCTCTAATCTAAGTCGCTGACAACTTGATTTTTACCATGCTGTTTGCCCCAATAAAGCTTGGCATCAGCTTCGTCCATTATAGCTTGGAGGGACATATTTTTTCTATATTCAGACAGTCCGATGGTCACGGTTACTTTAACCGTGGCCTCGTTTCTGTAATTGACAACATCTTTTTCAATATCCTTGCGGATACGTTCTGCAGCATCTGCCGCATGCTTTTTGTCCGCTTTCAGGAGAATACAAATTTCCTAACCACCCCAGCGAAATACATAGTCAGTTTTCATTACACCAGTGAGAATTGTGTGAGCAACATATTTAAGCACTTCGTCACCACAATCATGACCATAGGTGTCGTTTACACGTTTGAAGTCATCTATATCTGCCATTAAAATGCAGAAAGGATTTTTGCCATTTTGTGCTTTTTGGTAAGCCTCACGAAGATATAAATCCATGCTTTTGCGGTTTAACAGGTGCGTCAGAGTATCATAATTGGCATATTTTTCCAATTCCTCAATAAGGTATTTACTACCTAAATGAGTTAGACTCAGCAACAAGAAAGCAGAGATATTTAGGTAAGAAATCCTGATTAAGAAATGTGGAATCATAAGAGGTCCAGGTGGTTCTCTAAGGGAAGGATCAATAAACCAGGATAGGTAAATGGAAACCATGACACCTATTGTAACCCAAGTGGTGAGCTTCATATCAAAGAAAAATACAGTGAAGAATATAAAGAAAGGCGCAAAAGCCCACCAATCCCTATATGGGATTAGATACATAGTAAAGTTAAATTGGATTAGGATTACGATGCCCACAGCTATTTTGTGGCGCTGAAGCTGTTTTTGCTTAACAAGACCGTCGCCTTTTAATCCGGTTTTGTAAAAGTGAAGAGCTAAAACAAAATAGAAGATATTCGTTAAGTCAAAAATACCCAAAGCCACTGGGGATACATCCTCATAATAGCCTAATAATTTTGTGATTGTATAAGCAACAGCTGAAAGTGCAGCAACAGATGTTGGAGCCAAAATGACAAACCTGTAGACTCTTGCTAAGAAAACATCCAGTGCCGACAATCCAGCCATTGATTCATATTCTTCCTTTTGTTGATTACTTAGATTGATAGCCATATAAATACTCCTCTAAAAAAGGAATTTATTACTTATTATAACTCTATAATAATATACCATTAATTTGTATAAAATATGTGTAGATATCTGCCAATAGACGATAAAAGTGATTTTTGTATGAACAAATTGTGTAAGTGGTTAAAATGCCACAGGTTCTTGTATATAATAGATTTGCAACACTCTAATAAATTTGTCAAGGAGAGTCTGGCGTGAAAAGATATCAATATGGTGAGCAAGAACTAAAGCTAATTGAAGAAAGTATTATTCCAATTGCTGTCTACCAGTATATTGACAAAAGGGTTGTGACCATAGCTGTGTCAGACGGCTTTAGAGATTATCTGGGTTTGAGTTCAATAGAAGAGACTATGAAAATAATGAATGAAGATCTTTTCCATTTTACTCATCCAGATGATTTGGTTGAGATGTCTGATGCTGCAGTTCGATTTGCAGTTTACGACGAACCTTATGATATAGTATATCGTTCTAAACATGGGGATGACTACGTGATTGCCCATGCAAAAGGACAACACATATATAAGGAAACAGGGGAGAGACTTGCAGTAGTAGCATATACCGTGGAGGGTGTTTATGATTCGGATAACAGTGAGATAGTAATGGGCTTTAATCTCCTGAAAAATAAGTATTTCCAGAACAAAACATCGGTGAGCAAGTTTAGCTATGATTACCTCACAGGACTTCCAGAAATGAATTATTTCTTTGAACTTGCTGAGACATTCAATGCCCAGGAAGATGATAGAAATATGTCTGTGCTTTTTATGAATTTCTACGGAATGCAGGGATACAACCAACGCTATGGATATAGCCAGGGAGATATTCTGATAAAGGAAATGGCTAGATTGCTTTCCCGTACTTTTAGCATGGAAAACTGTTGCCGTACCACAGCGGACCATTTTGTAGTCTATACGGCGTCAGAGGGATTGAAGGAAAGGCTCAAAAGTCTGATTGAAGACATAAGACATCTAAATGGAGGAAAGAGTCTGCCGGCAAGAATAGGAGTGTACGACTACGCACTTGGCACTGTGGGGATAGCTACCGCAACAGATAGGGCGAAAATCGCCTGCGATGCCTGTGGAAAAATTTTTAACTCGCAGGTAACCTATTTTGATATTAAAATGCTGAAAAAGCTGGAAGACAGACGCTATATCTATGAGAATTTTGACAAAGCTATAAATGAAGGCTGGATTAAGGTCTTCTACCAGCCTATAGTTAGAACCTCCAGTGATAAGGTCTGCAATGAAGAGGCACTGGTGCGTTGGGCTGATCCTCATAAGGGATTGCTTATGCCAGAGGACTTTATACCATTCTTAGAGGAGTCACAGATTGCCTATAAGCTTGACTTATATGTTGTTGAGCAGGTTTTGGCAAAACAAAAAAAACAGGCAGAGTTGGGAATCCCAGTTGTTCCTGATTCTGTTAATTTATCGCGAACAGATTTCTACTCTTGTGAGATTGTAGATGAGATTTGCAAGAGAGTAGATGAGGCTGGCATAGAGAGAAAGAACCTAATAATTGAGATTACCGAAAGCGTTGTTGTTGATGATACAGATTTTATGTTTGTTCAAGTACAGCGCTTCAGAGACGAAGGATTTTCTGTATGGCTTGATGATTTCGGAAGAGGTTATTCAACTCCTGATACATTACAGAAGATTCATTTTGATGTAGTTAAACTTGATAAGTCATTCTTTGACCAAATTCAGGAAAATGCAGAAAGTAAGATTATCATCACTGAATTGGTTCGCTTAGCCAGTGGACTTGGCAGCGAGACAGTGGCTGAGGGAATAGAAACTAATGATCAGGTTGGATTCTTAAAGGAAATTGGCTGTACCAGAATACAGGGCTTCCATTATTGTGAAGCAATGCCTTTTGAGGATATTCTTGAAAGGAAAGAGAAGGGAATACAGATTGGCTTTGAGAATCCTAAGGAGGCGGATTATTACAGTACACTTGGGAATGTTAATTTATACGATATCTCTTTTACCTCTGAGGAGAGTGAGGCGAAGCTGAGAGATTACTTCAATACTATGCCAATGTTTATTGTTGAAATCTCATCCGAAGGTGTCAGATTGGCAAGAGGTAATCAGTCCTTTAAGGAGTACAATTTACTCCATCATCCAGACATTAGGATTGAGGAATTCTTCCCACATGAGCGGCTACAGGAATTCATTGATCCTGAATTGTTGAAGACCGTTTATCAATTGTGTCAGGATGGTAAACCTGTTGTTAAGGAGGTCAGATCTAGGGGTAAAGGTATTGTAAATGTATTCATTAGAAAGATCGCTACAAATCCTGCTAATGGAACAGTGGCTCTTGCCATTGTCATTTTATCATATATTGATAATGAGGCTGAGGTTCGTCGCAGGGAGGAATTAGACCGAATCAAGCAGGAGAGAAAGACCTTTGATAGAATAACTGCGCTTTCTGGAAGATTCTTATGTATTTATAGTGTTGATCCGAACACGGATGAGTATGTACAGTTTGTAGTTGATGAGCGATACAAAGATATTGAACTTGCAATGGATGGCGACAATTTCTATGAGGCTATGAATAAAAAGGCAGAGCAGTTTATCGTCAAAGAAGATTTAGAATTGTTCAAAAGAGAGTTTGGTAAAGAAATAATTCTGGATGCTATTTACAAGAACGGTATTTATAACACTGAGTTCAGGCTTCGCTCAAATAATAAACTGTTTTATGTCACTATTAAAGCATCTATAATTGAGGAAGACGATGGACCACAGATTATTGTGGGTATCATCAATATGAATGATCAGGTCAGAATGGAGCAGGAGTATACCAGACAGCTTAGGACTGTAAAAGACATGGTAAACATAGATGCCCTGACTGGTGTAAAAAACAAGCATGCCTATGCTGAAGTGGAAACAAAAATAGATGCTTTGATTGAGGAGGATAGAGCACCAGATTTTGCCATTGCAGTATGCGATATTAATAATCTTAAGGAAATCAACGATAATCAGGGGCATCAAGCTGGAGACCAGGCTATAAAGGATGGTTGTAAGATGATTTGTAATCAATTCCCACATAGCCCAGTGTTCAGATTTGGTGGAGATGAATTTACCGTTATAGTACAGGGAAGAGACTATGAGGATTTGGAGGAAATC
>JAEEGL011706240.1_pt1 | contig 12023 bp, 12 predicted proteins | sample 9134231 | NCBI WGS metagenome assembly JAEEGL01 (sample SAMN16246548, study PRJNA631951) | gut metagenome | biome: gut microbiome; feature: rumen; material: fiber-attached | host: Bos | place: Iran: Karaj | collected 2018-10
GATTGGCAGCAATTCCGCAAAGTGCCTCGGCCTCTGGCAGGTTCGGCGTAACGAGCGTGGCAAGCGGAAGAAGACGCTTCGTGAGCGCGGCGACTGCATCGTCGGATACGAGTTTAGCGCCGCTCGTCGCAATCATGACCGGATCAATGACCTTTGCAATCTCGGAATGCGCAACAAGCCGGTCGGCAATGACCTCTATTGCTGCAGGATCTGCGAGCATCCCTGTCTTAAGTGCGCGAATCTCGTAAACACCAAGAACCGCATCAAGCTGCGCAGCAACAAAGTCGGCAGGAACGGCATGAATTGCAGAAACGCCATGCGGGTTCTGCGCCGTCAGCGCCGCAAAGACAGTGCAGCCATGGAGACCGTAGGCGTGGAAAGCGCGAAGATCCGCCTGCACGCCGGCGTTGCCGCCGGAATCGCTTCCGGCGATTGTAAGGCAGCAAGGAGATATTGCACCGTTCATGGTGTGTATTATATCACACGGCACCGAGGAAGCGGTCGGCGTTTTCGTCAGTGATCCGCTCGAGTTCCGCGGCGGAGAGATTGAGGATGTCAGCCGTCTTGGCAAGAACATCGGAAATCGACGGGGAGTCCGAAGAAGAAGTCCGGTCGGTTTCGACGAGAAGCCGGTCGAGGGGAATCTTCTTGACGAGCTCGCGGTAGTTCACGGCGTGATCGTTCAAGATGGCTGGGCCCACTGATATAAAGCCATTGAGCTTGACGATTTCTGGAATGAGCCCATCAGAGCGAGAAAACCCATGAAAAAGGAATGAGGGAGTGGGGGAGTGGAGGAGTGGAGGAGTGGGGGAGTGGGAAAGATGGCGGCAAACCGTTGTGACGACCTGGCCCCAGCACTTCGCCCCATGAAGGACAACTGGGCGACCAAGCTCCAAGGCAAGCGCGAGCTGTGCTTCGAAGACCTCTCGCATGCGCGGCGAAATGTCGCGGCTTTTCAGGCGATCAAGCCCGATCTCGCCAACGCCAGCAGCAGGGTTGGCGAGAAGCTGAGCGCGAAGCGAGGGAAGAAATGAGACATCAACAGCATCCCATGGGTGAACGCCAAAGAAGTCGCGGCCAACAAGCAACTCGCGCACAGACGAGTCGCCGCAAGAGACATGGCAGTGCGCGTCGGTCATCTCCCGCCCTTGCGGCGCTTGCCTGTCTTGGCGCCATTGCGGGCGGCAGAACTTCTGCCGACGTTTGGAATCGCCGTGACGATTGCCTCGGTCGCCTCGAGGTCGCTACGGCCGCGATAGATCATGCGGCCCGTGTCGTTCACTACATAGACAATAGGATAGCGGCCTCCTGCGCTGGGCTCCTGCGTGCGCCCCGCACCCTCGTAGACCGGGAAGGTTACCTTCGCCTTCTTTATGAGGTTCTCGGCCTTCGCGGACTTTCCGCCGCGATGCGAACCAAGGACGACGAGCGGCTTCGTCTTGTATGCCGACCACACGTTCTCGATGCGCGGCAGAAGCGCCACGCTGTCCTCGTCAGATTCGCTGAACACGTAGACCATGACGATCTTCCCGTCAAACGAACTCTCGTCGAGCTTCTTCCCACAATACCAGTTCTCTGGCTCAAGCCCCTTCCACGGCTTGGAGAGGTCGACGACCGGCTTTGGTGGCTCGGCGCTCTTCGCCGTCTCCTCTGGCTTCGCCTCCTCTTCTGGCTCCTCCTCGGGCTCTGGGGCAGGGGGCTCTTCAGCAACCTGGGGCTCGGGCTCCTCGGGGCGGAAGCGATGCCACTGCTCAACCCAGAAGTCCTTCGTTATGTTGTACCACTCGACAGTGGCGTCGCGCCCAATCACGGCGTATTCTCCAGCCTTCGTGTCGGGCCAGAACTTGGCGATGAAAAACTCCGCGACGACCACGAGGCCGACGAGTACAATAAGAGCGAGAAACGCCTTTTTCATAGTCCCCCCTATGTGTTAGGCCCGAAGAATACCGAGTTCGTAAGCTCGCGAGACGGCGCTCGTCGCGTTGGGGCAGCCGAGCTTCGTCATGATTCCCTTCAAATGCGTCTTTACTGATTCTGCGCCGATTCCAAGCGCCGAAGCGATCGCCTCGCGCTGCTTGCCGCGCGCCACTTCCCTGAGGACGTCGAGCTCGCGTGCTGTCAGCGTAGACGGCGCGGCCTGAAACTCCTCGCAGATGAAATCCGGCCCGTCCGCGGCAATCGCGCGGATCGCGGCGACGAGACGGTCCTGGTCTACATTCTTGGGAAGATACCCTTTCGCGCCCTCTTCCCGCGCCCTCGACTCCTCTTCCTTGAGGGGCATGCCAGCCATCAGGAGCACGCGGATGTCGGGATGAACCTCGCGGAGCTTGGCGAGAACGCCGAAACCGTCGATGCCCGGCATCCTGATGTCGCTTAAAACCACGTCAGGCTTCGAAAGCCCCGCGATCGCGACCGCCTCCTCGCCCGTCGCTGCAAGAGCGCTCACGCTGAAGTCGCGCTCGCTCTCGAGCATCGCGGCAAGCCCTTCTCTGACCATCGGGTGGTCGTCGACTATCATTATCGAAATCATTGCGTCAGTCGTCGCGCTTTTCGTACTTCGCGCCGTCGAAGAACACGTCCTCGCCCTTGCAGAGCCATTCCGTCAGGTCCTCTAGCTCGCTGCGGCCAATCGCGACCGTCCACTTGCCATCGCCCGGGCCGGCCGGAATGGCGAGCTTCTCGACGTGTCCGTCGGCAAATGCCACATGGGCAAAGAGCCCGCGCTTGCCATTCGGATGGTTGAAGCCGATGACCTCGTTGTGGTTGTACTGCAGGGTGCAGTCGTTCCTAATGCCGGAGCCGGCATCGGTGCTCACTTCCACCTTGTCGTTGTCGAGGAACTGGAGCTCCGCGAACAACAGCACGCGGTCGGGACGCGAAAGGCGGCCGTAGCCGATGTGCGGATTGTAGAGCTTCGCCTGCGCGCCCTGAGAATTGTCGTAGCCGAAGCGCTCGTTCATCACATAGCTCCACAGCGGCTTCTGCAGGCGCATCGACCTGCGGTGGACGGGACACATGTACACGTCGGCGTTTTCGGAGACATACCGCCAGAGGGCGCCGTTCGTGAGGGCGTGCTGGCGGACTTCAAAAGTCTGGTTGTAGGCGGAAGTGAACCAGCCGCCGCTCGCCACGTGCGAAGTCGTCTTGCCCTCGTAGGCGCCGCGCGAATCCCAGCTGAGCCAGCCGGGCGCCTCGGAGAACTTGAGCTTGACCTCGCCGGAAAACCCGCTGTCCCTGTCGATGGCGCGCAGTTCGAGCGATCCCGCAAGCGGATAGACCTGGGTCGCCATCGCGTACGAATTGCAGGCGTTCGCGAGGTTCTTGAGGTTCGTGAGGCAGCGTGTCGCGCGAGCCGCCTCGGTGCCTCCCGCGATTGCCGCGACGAGTGTGCCCATAAGGACGGCGATGATGCCGACAACGATGAGGAGCTCTATTAGAGTGAATGCCTTTTTCATATCTGTGTCAGTCGAGTGGGCGGTAGAAGAGGATGCGCGTACGGTGCGGATATCCGCTGGTCGTGCTGCCGGACGTGCTCGGGGAGCGCCAGACGAGCGCGACAGCGCGCGCGCCAAGCTGAGGAGGCATCTGGTCGGCCGTGCCGCCGCCGAGCATCAGCGGCTCCGCGCGAACGAACACGAGGAACAGCTGCTGCTTTGCGTCGAAGCAGTCGCGCCAGAAGCCATAGAGGAACTTGCGGTCGACGTCCCAGATTTCGTCGGTGTTGCCGGTTATCTGCATGTCCTGCCCGCCGCCGTTGGTGAACACCTTGCCGTCGCTGCAAAGCCCGTACCAGTCGATGTCGTTCCAGACGGACTTCCAGCTCCTGTTGCCCGCGGCGCGCATGCGCCACATGAAGTGCCCGGCGACCTTTTGGAGATCCTCCCACGCAAACTTGCCGCTCTCGGAATACTCATTCCAGGCGTACTTCTTGTTGAAGTCTGCGACGGACATGGACGCGTAGTCGGTCGCACCGTCCATCGTGTTCGTCGAAGCGTGGCGCCAGTCGACCGGAGTGTTCGCGAACGCCGCCATGAGGACGTTCGTGGAGTCGGAATAGGGGTTAACCTTCATGCCCGTTCCTTCGCTCGTGAACGGCAGGTTCTCGAACGCGGCTTCGTTCTCGGCAATAGGATCGTAGGTCCGCCACATGAACTTCTCGTTGAGCGTGTGCCCCGCGTCTGCAGCATACTGGTTGCCGTTCCAGTTGTTCTGCGGAATGTTGTACGTGCCGGAGTTGCCGTAGTTGCCAACCGTGACAAGATCGGTGAACCTAGGCAGGAACGCAAGCTCGTAGACCGACTGGAGGTACCCTGCGTCGCTCGTCGCCATGAAAATGTCTCCATCGCGGCCGTTGCCGCCGACGAGGTTCGTCTCGAGCCACTTCGCCTTCGTTATGCTGCCGCCGGACTCGGCGTACCAGTTCTCGGGGAAGTGGTTGTGGCGCGGATCCGGCACCATGAGGGCGGCGGGAGAGATCGAAATCGGATCTGCCGAATCCTCGAGGTTCTTGATGCCGGCTATACCGAAGTCGAATTCGACGCCGGTCCCGAACTTGAGGAGCGGCCACTGCGAGCCGTCGAGCGCCTGCGAACCCCTGAGCAGGATGCCAATCGTCGGATCGTTTATGGAATTCTGTGAGGAATCGTCGGCAATGCTCGCCGGAACAAGGTCGACGATCTTGCCGTCGGAATCCTTGATGCGAAGCCACACGGCGACGTTGAGGAACACCTTCTTGCTCCAGGAAGGATTTGCGTTGATCTTGTCGGAGAGCGTGTTGTCCGCGAAGTCGGGGTCAGGTGAGCCAACGCTGCCGCCGTTCGGATCGCCGCTAAGCGCGGGGAGAGCCGTATGCGCCTTGAGCGTGGCATTGTGCGCCTTGGGGTCGTCCTGCACCTCGGCAAACGTCGGCGTCCATTCGGTGAAGCCGCCCTGCGGCTTCTGCTGGCGCGTCTGAATCCACTGGTAGGTGACCTGGAGGAGTTCGTTGCCGGGGTTCGCGAGATCAGTGGCAAGCCTGACGCCGTTGCGAAGATCGAGGTCGCCTTCCCAAACTGCGCCTTCCTCGTCAGTGATCTTGGCCGGGAAGTTGGGCCTTACGCCCTCGAGCTTTATGGTCATGACGCCGTTGTTGACGTTGAGGCCGCTCTCTGGAAGCGTCGAGCTCGTCAGGTGAAGCACGTCGTTGGCGTTTCTCGTGCGGAACGGCGCCGCGGCTTCGGAAGTGAAGAACATCGCGAACTTGCCGTCAAGCGTCCAGCTGGTGTTGTCGGAACTGTCCTTGTGGAGGAACGGATATGTGACAAGCGTGTGGATGCGGCCGCCCTGGAACGCCTGGGCGATGCCATCGGGCTTTACCGACCAGCGGACGACCTGCTCGATCTTGCGCTCCGTGACCTGGCTGCTGTCCGGAGGAAGCGCGCCGCCGTTCCAGCCGGTGGGATCCCCAGGGGTCTTCGTTACGCCGAACGACGGAGACTGGGCAAGCCGCGGCTCAACTCCGCAGATCATCGGCACGCGCTCTGTCGTCGGCGTGGCGAGCGAAATCGGGACGTGGTCCGCGTCGAGATAGTCGGCAAGCGCCGTCATGCCGAGACCACTGAGCCTGTCGTACCATGTCTTGGATTCCGTGCTCGGCGCAACCTGCGTCTTGTAGAGCGAAGTGGTGCGGGAAAGCATGAGCGGACCGCCCTTCTGGAGATCCGTCATCTTGTACGGCTGGTAGCGGCCGTCCGAGAGGTCATAAGTCTCGATGGCCGTGCTGCCAGCGGCCGCGCCGCCGGAGAGCGTCTTCTTGCCCCTGGGGAACCAGCCGTCCGTCACGAACGTCATCAAGCCGTACGTCTCGAGTTCGGCGGTGCCCTCTGCGGGGTAGAAGCTGCCGTCTCCCGCCTTGAGGTATTCGACGAACGGGCTCTTGAGGCGTCCGATGGAGCCCTTGTCGCCAAGGGCGAGGTTGAAGTCGGCTACCGAGATGAGCGGCATCTTGGACTTGGAGTCGAAGCGTATCTCGAGGGTTTCCTCGTCGATGTCGCGGAAGCGCTCCATGAACGTGTCCCACGAATCGGCTCCCGACGGAGCAGACCTGTGCCCCGGCGGCTCGAAGATGTGGGCGGCCGTGATTCGACGGGTTGACGCGGACGAACGCGGATAGTCCGCGACGAGGCGGTTCACGTCGAAATAGTCCGACACGTCGATCGCGCAGTATGCGTAGCGCCCGGTGTCGTATCCAAACGAGCTCCACACCGCCGTCGGCGTCTTGCGGGACCAGTAGCGCACCTCGTTCACGAGCGGCGGCGGTATGTAGGCGAGACCCTCGAGCGTCAAGGTCGGCGCAGTCTGCGAGAGGTCCTGCTCGTTGCCGCCGTTGAAGAAGACGCGGTCACGCCAGGTGTTCTGCGCATTTCCGCCAATGCCTGGATGGACACCGTCGCCGATCGCCCTGTCGATCTGGTCGATTGCGCGGGCAAGGGCGCCTTTCGCGAGTTCGCGCGCTGCCACGGAGCGACGCAGGTAGCTCGACGGCAGGCGGGCGCGGCGCATGTATGCGGAGAACGCAACCGCCGAGACGACGAGGAACGCGAGAACGCCAAGGACGATAAGGAGCGCTGAACCGTTTCGCTTCATTTGCGTTCCTCCTCCGAAAGCCTATAGAAGTTGGGCAGATAGTAGCAGGTTCCGAGGTCGAGGTTCTCGGGCCGGTCTATCTTGCCTTCCTTGATGCGCACTATATACGGCCTGTTCCACGGGTCGCGGATCTTGCCTCCTGCGGAAAGCTGGGCCTGGAACAGTTCGGGAATGTTGCCGGACGTGGCGCTTTCGCCCTGTCCGAGCAGGAAGTCGAGAGACGAGGAGTCGGCCTCTTCGTCGTTCATCTCGCGCAATTCGTGCTTGCCGTTGCGCGAATAGTTCTCCCACGCGAGAATCGCCTGGGAAATGACCTTCACGTCGCTCCGCGCCTTCTCGAGGCGCGCGCGCTCATGCGTCTTGCCGACCGCCGCGCCTACGGACGCCATGAATATCGCGATCATGGCGATCACGACAATCAGCTCGACAAGCGTAAACCCTCTCTTATTCAAAGTCATCGGGATTGCTCCAAATGTCGTCGTAGTCGTTCAAGACGCCGTTCGGGCCGCTGCTCTTGACGTTCACGATCCAGTTTCTGCCAGCCTGAGACTCGCTCTGCTTGACGTCGACCGGACCGAACGCGTCCTTGGGCTCGACCTCCTGCCTCATGAGCTCGCTGCGACCCTTGAGGTACTGCACCTTCGCGCGCTCCTCGACGTCCGTGTTGTCCGGCGAATCCACCGCGCGCTTCCTGAGCTGGGGGCGAGTTCCTGTGGCGCTCTCCTTCCAGATAGACAACGTGCGGTGCATGCCCTCGTTCCAGATGTAAAGGCTGTCGGCCTCGTCGCGAACTGCCGCAACGTTGTCGCGCACCTCGTCCATATCCATAAGCCCGGTGACGCCGGTGCGCCAGGCAATCGAGGACTGGTTGAAGACCATGGTGAGCACGGTCACGAGCATCCCGAGGAGAAGCGCCGCGACAAGAAGCTCAAGTATGGTGAAACCGCGTCTCATTCACTACCCCCATTCTCGTCCATCACTCCCTGGAATCTCGCCTCGGTGTAGTATAGCGGCGCCGAAAAGAGGAGATTCTCCTTCGCGGCCGCCCTGAACGAAATGCGAACTATTGCGCTACCCTCGTCGTGCATCACGACAAGTGCCGCCTTTAGGTTGCCCGCCTTCTGCTTGGACACCTGAAAACCGGTCGGGAACCCGCCGCCAAGGCTAAGCGCGCTCATCGTGCGCGAATACGCTGACTGCGCGACGCCCTCGGGATCGGCCACGACCTTGCCTGTGGCGCGGTTCTGGAGATAGTGGCCCCAGCCCTGAGAGCCGGGCGAATCAGGTATCTTGCGGAACGCCGACCACTTGACGTTCGTCGCCGTGAGCGCGGTCACGAGCGGCCCCATCACCGCGTCGGCGTAGGCGGCCGAAGCGACATCCTCTCGGCTCTGGCGCTCTTCGCGGAAGCCGAAGGCGTAGAGCGAGATTATGCCCAGGACTCCCACCGCCATGACCATTATGGCGAGGTTGACCTCTATGAGCGTAAATGCCTTCTTCATCAGTGCAGACCCTCCGTGGGCTTGTCTGTTGTCGCGACCGGCTGCGCCTCAAGCTCGCCCGACTTGCCAGGGCGAAGGCTGTACACCTGAATCGTCGACATTCCGGTGGCTCCCTCGTCCGAACCCGAGCCGGTGTTGAGGCTGACGTCGAACCACATCATCTTGTAGTCGCCGGCAGATATCTTGTCCTGCGGGCGCTTGTGGTAGGAGCTTCCGAAGAGATAGCCGTGCGGGAGCTGTATCTCCGCGAACTCGAAGCCATAGGCGTCGCCTACATGCCACTCGCCGGCCGTTCCCGCGCTCTTCAGCACATAGGCGTAGCACGGAATCTCGACCATCCTGTCGGTGGAGAGGAGAGTGTCCTTGTTCTGCTCGGACACCTTCTTTGTCGTCTGGCTGACGAGCGAACGGCCGTTGCTGGACCTCGAGTTCATCTTGTAGAGGGGCACGAGGTTGTCGTTTTCGGTCGAGCCGCTGTCGGCGTTCTCCTCGTCCTCGTCCTCTGCGCTCTCGATCAGGCGCTCCTTGTCGAGGTCGCCGAACTCGTCATAGAGGTACGGGTCGATGTATCGCGAGACGCGTCCGGCGCGCCTGACGGCAACCGCCTTGCCGACTACGATCATGGGCTCGGTGTCCGTCTCCTCGCGGAGAGTCTCGTTCCAGAAGTAGACCGCGACCGGCTGGCGGTCGATCTGCGCGCGCCGATAGGCCGCGCGGATGAAGTGGTTCGCGTTCTCCATCACGCCGCGCTCCTCCATGCCACGCTGCATGGCGCGGTAGCCGCCAACCGTGACGGTGCCGAGGAGCCCCATGATCATGATGACCATGAGCAGCTCAATCAAAGTAAATGCACTTCTCTTCATCACTGCGTCGATACCTTCATCTGGTCGGTCGGCTTGGAGTAGACGACCTTGAAGTGGCGGAAATAGCCGTGGGAAGCCTCAGGGTAGCCGAAGTGCATCTGGGCCGTCGTCATCTTCTGGCCGTTCGCGTCCTTCTTCGTGCCCCTGATTGCCGTCATGAAGTCGAGCCCGAGGTTCCTCGTGCCCGCGCGGCCGTCGTAGCGCGACACGAAAAGCCCCGAGATGTCGAGACACGGGTTGCCTTTCTTGTACTCCTTGAGGATGTCGCGCATCATGTCGTCGACATCGCTAGGGTCGAGCACATAGCTGTCGGCGTCGGAACGGTATTCCTTGCCTTCCGTGTTCGCCTGGTCGCCGGTGATCTTGGACTCTATGCCGCCCGGCCACTCGCCCTTCTGCGCATAGTACGTCTCAAAGGCAGCCTGGACGATCTTGCAGCAGGCGTCGGCCTTCCTTATGCGCGCCTGCCTTATGGCGCCGGCCGCCGCGGTCGTCACGATGCCGAGGAGAATCCCCAGGACCGCGATTACCATCACGAGCTCAATGATGGTGAAGCCACGCTTCACTTCTGCACCTCCCTCGTCTGGCCGATGGTCCAGCTGTAGACGTCGTCCTTCTTCGTGCCGCTGGAATACGCCTCGATCCGCCCGTCCTTGCCGCAGCACCAGACTGCGGCCGTCGCGCGTATGTCAATGTTCTCGCCGCCGATCGGAGCCCCCTCGATCACGCCGTCGCCGTCAAGGTCGAGCGCATACCGCAGGACATGGTCCTGGATGGTGCCGCCGCTCGGCACCTTGGTAGAAAGCGAGACCGAAGAGCCGCGGTGCTTGAGCACGTTGAGCGCCCACGGCGAGATTATGCCGAAGCGGTCGTAGCCGGAAAGCTGGGTCCCGGAGCTGTTCTGCGTGAGCGTCATGTACTTGCCCTTCGCAAGCGGAAGCGCGGCGTGCTCGTCGAGCATGTTGTTGCCGTTGTGCCCCTTGATGAGCGCCCTTGGCCAAGCCCCTTCCTTCTGGTAGAGGGCCGTGAGCGCCGTCGCGGTGTTGGCGACGAGTTCCTGGCAACGCGCCTTTTCGGCGGTCTTGAGGAACGTCGAGACGGAAGCGAGCAAAACGCCCATCAGCATCGCGATAATCCCTATCACGACGAGCATTTCGATAAGTGTAAATCCGCGTCTTTTCATTGTCAGTTGCTCATATGCGCTATGTCGTCCTTGGTCCACTTCGCGGCGAGGTCGAGCTCCTGCCCGGAAAGCTGGTCGCGCGCGATCCAGGGCGGGAACGTCTTGCCGTCCGGGCCGGCGCTCCAGAGAGTGTAGCTCTGGTACGGGGAGCGGGAGTAGTAGTAGAACTCATGCCCCCACCCGTCCTGCACCGTGACTTCGTCGAGAATGTACTGGTCCTTGAAGGAGCCGTTCCCGTCGGGCGTGAAGCACGCCTCGTAGAGCGCGGGGGCGAGGTCCTCGATGGACATGCTGTCGAAAATGCCCTTGTCGCGCCAGTAGCCGCTCTTGATGTGGACGCCGAAGAGGTTGAGGTCGGTGTCGCACCGGCAGATGCCCTCGAGGTTCGGCAGCCAGCGCGCGCAAGACGACTGAGACGGCATCATCTGGAGCTTGACGACGTTCTCGCTCTTGCCGCCGTTGCGCTGCTCCTCGGCCCACCTGTAGACGGTCGTCCATTCTGTCGTGTCGCCTGTAAAGGGATCGCTCGGGCGCTGGTTGTTCTTCGTCCACTGGGCGTAGCCGCCGGCCTCGAAATACTTCGAGTTGCCGCTCATCATGACGAAGTAGCGCGGCAGGAGATAGCTCATTACGCCGTACTGGAACAGCTTGATCTCGCTCCACAGGACCTCGTCCTTCTTTGAGGAAAGCCGGTCCTCTATGGCGCTGTCGCCTGCGGAGGAGAAGCCCGCCGCCGCCCATTCCTTCATGGTCTGGCTCTCGAACACCCCTTCGTACTCGCCGGAAGACGCCGCCTGGGCGATAAGGTCGCTGAGCTCGCGGATGTAGTTGTTCATCCCCTCGGGGAAGGGAAAGCGGCAGCCGATCGGCTGAGAGCGGCAGACGGCTCGCACCCAGTGCCACGCCTCGGACTCGTTGCCCCAGTTTATCGACTCCTCCTGCCCCCTGAAGCTGCGGTTGCCGTGGAGCTTCACAGGCGGATAGCACCCGAACGCGGCGTGGAAGCCGGAAAGGGCGTTTTCGAGGCGCTGCATGCGCGTAATCGTGATCGTGCGCGCCTCCGTGTCACCCACGGTGTTCATGATGCGGAACGTGATCGCCATCAGCGACACGATGACCGCGATGACGATCATGAGCTCAACGAGGGTGAACGCACGTCTCATTAGCCGACACCTCCTGCGGAAACTGCGGAAATGATCTTGATCATCGGCAGGAACATTGCGACGACGATTGTGCCGACCACGACGGCGAGCACGATGATGAGCGCCGGCTCGATCGCGGCAGTCATGCCGGCGACCGCGTTGTCGACTTCGTCGTCGTAGGTGTTCGCGATTCGGGTAAGCATCTCGGCAAGAGCGCCCGTCTCCTCGCCGACCTCGACCATCGAGACGACCATCGGCGGGAACACCCAGCACTGCGAGAGGGGCGCGGTCATGCCTTCGCCCTCTTTCACCGCGTCGTGAACGCTCTGGAGCGCCTTCGAGACGATTCTGTTGCCGGTCGTGTCGCGGACGATCATGAGCGACTGGAGAATCGGGACGCCAGAAGCGAGCAGCGTGCCGAGCGTACGCGTCACGCGGGAGACGGCGGTACGCTGGACCAGCGTTCCAGTAACTGGCATCCTGAGCGACAGCCAGTCGAACACCGTGGCGCCCTTCTCGGTCTTGCCGATGATCTTCTTGAGGACGACGAGCATGACGACGCCAATGCCCGCAGTGATGTAGTTGTGCTGCACCCAATCAGACGCGTCGATGACGAACTGGGTGATCGCAGGGAGCTCCGCGCCGCCAAGGATGTCGTCGAACACCTGCTTGAACTTCGGGATGACGGTGATGAGGAGGAAGGTGGTGA
>JAEEGL013048395.1_pt1 | contig 12023 bp, 5 predicted proteins | sample 9134231 | NCBI WGS metagenome assembly JAEEGL01 (sample SAMN16246548, study PRJNA631951) | gut metagenome | biome: gut microbiome; feature: rumen; material: fiber-attached | host: Bos | place: Iran: Karaj | collected 2018-10
GTTAGTGATCGCAGGACCTCCTGGCTACACGGGAACCAGGAAAACGGCAAACCTCCCTCCTAGAATGGTTGCTGAGTAAAGCTTAACAGCGTAAAAAACCATCGCCGGACACGATCGAAGAGGTAAGAAAAAGCCTAGTGACTAATCCCTCTAGGCAAAGCCTAATCCAGACTACTCAACTTAACATCTGGAGATAATGGTTGAACTAGAAATACGGCATCAACCACTAAGAAATGGCCTAATGAGCTTAGCTAGATAAGCCAACGAACGCGGAAACGAAGTTGACACGGCGTTGCTAAGGTTAAACAAGTCTTAGCTTAATCGTTGCACTAGCGGGAACGTCCCTCGGGGCGTTCCAGGGCACTCCTCCCTGCTACAGTGGCTGCTGAGTTAGAACTTAACAGCGTTAGCCCACCGCCCGACATGATCAAAGAGGAGCAACAACCCCCCCTAAAAGATCCAAACAAGCTAATTACTTGTCTGGGAGCCTGGTCAAGCTACATCAACTCAAAACTTGACATAAGATAGGCTAAACACCTATCGAAAGAAATTCCAAGGCTATAGAAAGTTCGGTCCCATATAAGACGATCTACCTGTTAACCGACGTTGATAGATAGGTACGGTGGTTAAATCCCACCTTAATGATCGCATTAGACCTGCCAGGAACACGGGAACTGGCTAAACGGCACAACCTCCCTGCTTGCCAATGGTAGCTGAGTTAGAGCTTGACAGCGTAATTCCATCGCCGGACACGATCGAAGAGGTAAGAAAAAGTCTTAGACCTAATCCCCTAAGGCAAAGCCTAAGCCACATTACTCAACCTAAAGTGTGGTGAAGACACAATTGAGCTTCAAACTCTGGGCATCAATTGTTCGCAGAAACGGCTTAATAAGCTTAAGACTAGATAAGTCAACTAAGTCTCTGAATTAGGTAGAGACTTCCAGATGTTAAATCCCTCTGGTCAATAGTTGCTCTAGCAAAGGTTTGGTACGAAAGTTCCAAACATCGGTACGTCTCTCACTGAGTGCCCCCACTCACTGGTCACCGCGTTAAAGTTTGGCGGTTACAAAACCCAGCACCGGATACAACGAAGAGGGAAACAGTCTTAAGTTAATTACTTAAGAAAGCTGGCCATCGATGTGCTAACTAATTCAAAACACATTGTTAACAAGAAGCCCCACCAGCGAATGCAACTTAACTTGGGTATGTAGCAGGGACTTGTCCCTGCCGCACACAACGGTTTATCTGGCGAAGATGTTGGCCAGATTTTTTTATTCCTAGGGGTAGTTTCTTCTATCCCAATCCTTTCCTTCCTAGCACAACCTCTAGTCTTGCGTGACTATGGGTTGTGCATTTTTTTATATTTTTGAAGAAAAGTGGTAAAATAACTAAGTTAATAAACAAGTTTAAGGAGTCGATTTATGAAAAGAAAAGCAAGTTTATTATTAATCGCTACATCTATAGCATTATGTGGCTGTAGTTGGTCTGATTTAATGTTTTGGAAGAAATGGTGGGGCCCAAAAAAAGATAATACTCCAGCGGAAACAGAAACAGATACAAAGAAAGACGAACAAGCAGCTAAAACCGATATTGTTGCTGCGTTTAATAAATTAGAAACGTTAGATAGTTTTACGGCCGTTACCAAAGCGGAAATGAGTGGAGAAAATCAATACACAGTTGGAGAACATAAAGTTCCATCTTATCAAACCATTTCCATTAATTATGAAAGCAAAATAGTCGGAAAAAACACTAAAACAAACGCGACTATAAACATGATTACTCAAGTTAACTTACAATCAGCAGAAGCTGTTGAGGGAGTTAGTAAAGAAGAAACAATGAGCGCTCTTGTTTTGGATAGAAATACATACATTTTGGCCGGTTATGATGCTTCTTTAATTTTTGATTTAGACAAACAAGAAGCAATCTTTAATGTCCCATTTATGAGTAGTGAAACTTACACCATTTATGATGAGGAAGCCAAACAAACCTATGATTATGAAATAGGCGATGATGACGTCAGATATAATTATGACAACGATGATAATGGATTTATTGATACAAAAAGTATCATTGATGTTGTAAAACAAGGCACTGTAGATGGTAATACTGTTCACGCTGTTATAGATGGAGAAAATGTTGATATCAAATATGAACTTAAAGATGGATATATTTCCTCATTAGAAGCAGAAGTCGAAGGCACACATCTTAATATTTCATATTCAGGTTTTAATAAAACAAGTTTTACTATTCCTGCAGGTTGTCATAAGCCAGTTTGTAAGTGGCCACATGATTCTCACACTGCCTTTAGTTATGTTAAAACCGAAACAGGTCATAGAAAATATTGCCAAGAATGTCATAAATTCCTTGATGAAGAAGAACTACATGATCATTCTCATAATAATGATGGTTATTGTGAAATTTGTGGATATATTGATGGTGAAGACGATGTTGATACAAAAGTCATTCCGGGTTTTGGGACTAGTGATGACGATTATTATTTAAAAGCTAAGGTTGTCCAAGGTGTTATTGTTAATTCAAATTCTAATTACGATTATGATTTTAGTTGTTATGAATCTTCTTCAGAAACAAATGTAAACTATAAAATTTATACTTCTACTGGCGTTGTTCTTAGAGAAACAACATCTAATAGCGCCAAGATTGAAGGTGCATGTGTAAAAACTAATGTTTTAACATACGACTTATACAAAAACTTATCTGAAAGTGAGTTAAGCACTATTAAAGCTTCAGGTTATGGTAGCGAAAGAACTGATGCATTAAAGGCATATTTATTGGAAAACGAAGTCTCGGCAACATTTAGCGGTAAAGTATATTCTTTATCACACGGAGTTGTTACTAACAATGAACAAGAATTAGATGAATGCCACACAATTCATTACTACACTTGTCCAGATTGTGGAGAAGTTACAAGCGCATATATAAGTGCAGTTTATGATCATGAAGCTGGATTTGTTGAGACAACTCAAGAAATTGATGATTGCCACACACAAGTAAATCATGATTGTCCTACTTGCCATGAGCATAATGAAGAAATTCAAACACACCATGTTGATGGAACTCCGGTTGTGGAAGAAATGGTTATTGATTCTTGTTATACATTGCAAATTAAAAAATGTGCAACTTGTGGCGACATCTTGAGTAAGGAAATTGTCACAAATCACACAGGACACACTTCAACAAGAGTAGTTGATGATGGTCATGGAGGAACAAAAACATTAACAATTTGTGATTCCTGCCACACAGTCATATCAATCGCATAGAAAAAAGCAAAAAACCTAGGATTTCTTAGGTTTTTTCTTTAAATTAATACTTTTTCAGTGTGTTATATATAACCATCATCAATTTTTATTGAAACAAATTATAAAATTCAACTTACACGCATGCGCAAAAAGTCTTATAATAAGTATCTTCGTTAGTCATAATCTGACGAAGCGCAGTAGATACGACGCCGGGGGCAGATATTATGACCACAAAAAGACGATTTATTAAACACCTTCCACTTGTGTTAGCGAGTCTAGCTTTAGGGTTAGGTGTTTTTGTTAATACAAGTTCAAAACGTAATAATGTTGTTCAACAAACTGAAGCTGCTGATTATTACAGCGGCATTACTGCTACTAGTGGCACAACCTTATTAGGCCAACTCCATGACTTATCAAATGCAAAGCACACAACCTATAATGCTTATAATGCAATAAGCACTACAAACTGCGCAAAAACTGATCCTTATGGGAGCACATCATACGTAATGGATTTTTACTCAGGTGCGCCAACTCTTAACCAAATTACTTCGAGCGGAACAACAGGTTGGAATAGAGAACATGTTTGGTGTCAAAACTTATCAAATGGATTATTTGGTGAAACTGGAGCAGGGGCAGATATTCAACATTTAAGACCAACGATACCAAAGATAAATTCAGATAGAGGAAATAAGAAATACGGAGAATTAAATAATTCAGGCACTGCATCAACCGCAACTGATGCAAATGGAAACACCGTTTATGGTGGTTATTATACATCGAGCACATTTCAACCAATGGATAATAAAAAAGGTGATGCTGCTCGAATTATCATGTATTTATACATGCATTACAACAAAGCAAGCAATGTTGGCGGAAGCTCTACAGATAAAAGTTATTTTGGTACATTAAATTTCACACATGTAATGGCACCTAGCACAGAAAGTGCAGCCATTCAGTTATTACTTACATGGAATTCATCTGATCCAGTAGACAGCATTGAAACAACCAGAAATGAAGAAGCTGCTAAAATTACTGGATGTAGAAACCCTTTTATTGATCATTCAGAATATGCAAATCAAATTTGGGGAACCTCAAATCCAACTGCGTCAATTTCACCTTCTTCCACTTCTGTTGCTGTCGACGGAACTGTAAATTTAACTGCAACTTTATCTAATGTAACTAATTCAAATTTGATTACATGGACTTCTAGCGACACAAGTAAAGCTACGGTTGCCAAAGGAACAACATCAACATCAAGTTCTGTTGCAACAGTAACTGGTGTTGCTGCTGGTAGTGTAACAATTTACTGTAAATATAACGATACAACAATTGGAAGTGCTACAGTTTCAGTAACATCCAGTGGCGGTTCAGGCAGTAATAAAACTATTTATGTAGCTGATATACCGAGTGCATACTCAGGAACATCTTTCACTTCTGATGGTGTTACTTATGCATGTTCAAATATCAATAACACTTCATCAAGTGGTAATATTCAATGGAAGAGCGGTTCAGGTTATCTTTATAACACAACAGCAATTTCCGGTATTACGAGCATCTTAATTAATACAGGTTCGACTGGCACATTTTCTGGAACAATCTACACCGGAAGCAGCCAAGTAACTTCTGATAGTGGTACTTCATATAGCGCAACAAACGGAACATCTGTTTCCATAAATGGATCACCATCTTATTTTAGAATTAAAGCCGGTTCTGTAAGTGGTGGTGCAAAGAGCGGAAATGTTGTTATAACATATGACTCTTCATCAACCAAAACTCTTTCGAGCATCTCAGTAAGCACTGTTCCAACTAAAACTTCGTATAATGTTGGTCAGTATTTTGATCCAACAGGTTTAGTAATTAGAAGAAATTATTCTGATAGTACACATGATACTTATTCTTATGCTGGTCATACTTCTGAATTTACTTTTACTCCATCAACTTCAACGGCCTTAACTGTTTCAAATACATCAATAACAATTGGCTATGGAGGCAAAACATGCAGTCAAGCAATAACTGTTACATCTGCAGCTCCAACATCAATTACTGCTAGTGTGAATAAAACATACAAGGTTGGAGAGACAATTTCTACTTCAGATATAACTGTAAAAGATAATAACAACAATGCCGTAACAGGCTTCAGTTTTAGTAAAAATAATTATCAATTTACTTATGCAGATGCGTCTAGTGGTGGTAGTAATACAAACAAGACATTCTCTAATGCTGTTTCATACTCTAACTTAACTTGTAGCTTAACTGTCAGTGTGTCTAGAGCTGCTTATGTAGCCCCTTCAAATATTACTGACACAATTACTGCTAATGATCTTCCTGCAAGCGGAACTACATATACTGACTTTAGCAACGTTGTGAAAAGTTCTGGGGCAAAATATGCAGGAAATACCGCTGAAAATGACTCTGCAATCCAATTAAGAAGCAAGAACAGTAACTCAGGAATTGTGTCAACGACTTCAGGTGGAACAATTTCTTCTGTAACAATAACAGTGAGTAACGGAGAAAATACAATTAATGTTTATGGCAAGAATACAGCTTATTCAGCCGCAACAGATTTATACAATAATTCAACACAAGGTACACTTGTTGGAAGCACATCAAGTACAGGTACAATAACCTTCTCAACAAGTTATACATATGTTGGAATTCGTTCAAATAGTGGCGCTGCTTATTTAACAAGTATTGCTATAACATATGGTTCTAGTGAATCTGCTAAGAATATTGCTAACTACATTATGTATGCAGATACAAATGGACAATGCACAACAAAGTTATCTACAGCAGTTGGCTATATTAAAAATTTATCCGCAGATGAAAAGACAACTTTCCAAACATCTTCAGATTATGTAATTTCTACAGCAAGAACTCGATTAGAAGCATGGGCAACCAGTCAAGGCAAAGTAATTAATTATTCGACTGGCACACTTAGTAATGCTGTAAATTCATCTATTAACTTTGTATCTAAAGAAAACAATAGCAAAATAATCATGGTTGTCATCTTAGCAACAGTTGGTATGTCTACTATTGGAGCTTGCTTATTTATTCGTAGAAAAAGAGTACAATAGTGGACTCTAAAAACTTATAAATTTAAACCTCTTCGCGTATTTCTTTGCGCAAAGAGGTTTTTATTATATATAATATAAGCACGATGATTAATAAAACCGAAGTTAAAAACCAAACATTTGATCAAGAGAGATCCTTATATAATTTGAAATCCGCAAAAGTAATTGATTGTACTTTTTCTGGTCCAGCAGATGGCGAATCTCCATTAAAGGAATCAAGAAATATTGAAGTTTTGAACTGCTCCTTTGATTTAAGGTACTCTTTTTGGCATGTTGTAAATGGTGAAGTCAAAAACTGTAAGTTTTCAAACACTGCTAGAGCACCTTTCTGGTATTGTAGAGGTATTGGTGTTAAAAAGGTTGAATCTGATGCAGTTAAGATTTTTAGAGAATGTAATGAAATGACAATTACAGACTCTACATTTAACAGTGAAGAGCCTTTCTGGCGATGTAATCACTTAGTTGTTAAAAACACAAAATTATCTGGTTTTTATGCTTTTTTCAAGTCTAGTGATATTGAAATTTATAATATGGACTTCTCTGGTAAATACTCATTCCAATACGATTCACACTTAAGAATTTATAAGTCGAATTTAGACACCAAAGATGCATTCTGGCACTGTAGAGACGTCATTGTTAAAGATTCCGTTATTAAAGGCGAGTACATTGGATGGTACAGTTCAAATATGACATTCATCAACTGTACAATCGAATCACATCAACCATTCTGTTACGCATACAATATCAGATTCGTTAACTGTAAGATGCCTAACTGCGACCTCGCGTTTGAGAAATCAGTTGTATCCGGAAACATTATTGGAGAAATTGAATCTATTAAAAATCCAAGACGTTGCAACTTAAAGGTTGGAAAAGTTAAACAAGTTATTAAAGATAAGCCTCTAACTAAGGTCGAGATAAATCTAGAGAAAGGAGAATAAGATGGAAAAAGTATTTAAACACTTAAAGTTTTATACACTTGAAGACGATATTCTCCGTTTTGAGTATTCTCCAAATGATCATTTCTCAACTCAAGATACCCTTTATATCGCAACAAGAAAGTTTTCTAATGAAGAATTTGAAATAGGTCAAGATAGTGGTTTAGTTTCTATCCTTTATAAAGGATATGAAATCATTTTTAGCCAAGAAGGAACACTTGAATCATTATTTATCACCAAAGATGGACGAATTGTTTATAAGTATAAAGACATCAAAAATACTGGTGAACTCCCACTACCAAATAAGACTCCAGAAGTATTTCCATTAATGGATTCTCCAAGGGTTCTTATTCCAGAAGGTGGCTACGCTCCTGAAGCTGGTGAATTTATTGTAGAAGACGAAGTTAAAGACCTTTATTTGTTATTCTGTGAGAAAGACCATCTTAAACTTAGAAAACAAATGATTGATCTAACCGGAAAGAATAAACTTCCTAGATTTAGAAACTTTGGTCTTTTTGCATCTAAGGATTATGCCTATAACCAAAAAGAAGCCTTAGCAGCAATCCAAAAGTATGAGGCTCACAATATTCCCGTAGAAACATTTGTTCTTTGCTCAGATAAGCTTAAAGATAAATCATATAATGTAAATCCAGAGTTGTTTGCAAACATCGAAGACTTTATAAGACTTTGTCATAAACGTGATATCCAAGTTGTTATTGCAGATAAACCTCACCCATTCGCTGAAGGCAGCAAAGTTTTTGATAAAGAAGAAATCGAATTTAGAAACAACGCTCTTCTCAAATTCTATTCACAAGGGCTTGATGGATGGTGGTTACAAAGAAGTGAAAAAGATAAATTAAGAACTGGTAATAGAGATATTTCTCCAGAATCTATGGGAAATTATGCATATTATGACATTTCTAGACAATTTGCGCTTGGTTTTACCCTTGACCCTGATGTTTATGAGAGAATCGCTATTTTAAGCGCTATTCAAGACGATTTAGATTCAAGAGGACACGTTCGTTCACTTCAATGTGGAGATCACGTTAAATCAGATGAACAATCACTTAGAAACGAAATCGTAAACTTAAATAAGTATGGAAACAACATGGTTGCTCACTATTCACCTGAAATTGGTGGAACTGAGGGAGAACCAACCAAGAATCAATATGTTCGTTGGATGCAATTTGGAGCATTCTGTCCAATCTTAAGACCACATTCAATTGCAGGTACTAAGAAGACTAAAGAACCATGGTCATATGATAAGGCAACATTTGATATTTGTAAGACATTTATTAATATGCGCTATGCGCTTCTTAATACTTTCTATACAGCAAGCTTTAAAAACATTGAGACTGGTTTAGGTGTTTGTTCCCCTCTTTCACTCTATTATCCAGATGATAAAAAGTGTTATAAGGCCGATGCTTCATACTTAATTGATGGCAAAGTTTTAGTTATGCCACTTTCAGGCGCTGGAAGACCGCGTTCACTTAAAGAAAAGTATTTTATTAATGGTCTTAAACTTAGCATCTATCCAAATGCAAACTTCAAAGGCAAATCATATACCAGATCAGTTAAATCGTTTGAGGATATTAACAAATTCTATAATTCCGTTAAGACTAGAAATCCAAATGTTAAGAAGTTCTCATTTAGATATAAAGGCGACTTAAAATTAAAGAATGAATTCCAACTTTCTATCAAAAATGCTGTGAAATCCCGTGTATTTTTGAATGGAAAGCAAGTATTTAGTGACTTTGAGAACCATAAAGATTCATTTAGTGAAGTCGCTAGAATTAAGAGAAATAGAGTTTATAAATTAGTCGCAGAAACAGTCCAACGTAGAAGACCACAACTCTTTGATTTAGTAATTTACAGAGTTCCAAAACCAACTGCAAAAGCTAAGATTTACTTACCAGAAGGTGAGTGGTTCAACATCTTCCACAGAAATGTTTATCAAGGAAAACGTTTCGTTAAAGAAAAGTTCAAAATTGATGAGATGCCAATCTTTGTTAAGGCTGGTTCGTTAATTCCTCTTTATAAAAAGATTACTAACACGACTAAATTATCATTTAAGACAGCGATTTATGATTACTATACAAGTAAGAAAGAAGATATTAGTGATTTCTTCTATGAAGACGACGGAATATCTACAGCTTACTTGATTGGTGAATATCGTAAGAATGAATATAGAACTTACTTCGAAGACGGCAAGTATATAATTGAACTTAAAGGGAATAGCAAGTTACTTGATGATGAACTCAAAGTAAGAGATGTTTTCTTTAAAGCTCATATTAGAGATAACGAGACAATCGAAAAGGTCTTAATCAATGGTTCACCAGTTCCGTTTAAGAGACATGATCATGCTAAAAAAGCAGTTCCGTTCCTTGATGTGAAATTCGCAAGAGATTCCAAGACACTTTCATTCAAGTTTAGACACGTTATAAAAGACGATTATAAGATTGAATTGTTAGTGAAAGAAAAATAAAGAAATTGCCAGGAAATCCTGGTGATTTTTTTAATTTTAGATAATGCCGGAAGGTTTAAAAAAATAAGTCTAAAAAAATAATTGAAAAATGTTTAACCATTTTTGCTAAAAAATATTAGAATATTGGTGGAAGGAGATAGTTAAAATGACATTTGATAAATGGTTTGAAGAACAAGCACTCTGGCTTAAGATCGTTTTATTAGTTATTCCATTCGTAGGCTGGGTTGTCGAAATTCTTATTAGAGTCTCTGCCATCATTAGAAAGCAATCAGTCATCAATATTGTTGGTTTAGTCATTGGCGTTATCGGTGGTTTAATCTGGGCAATTGTTGACTTAGTATTTGTTATTATTTCTGGCAACTTACTCTTACTCGAATAATCTCATTTTAATTAAAAAAGCTCGCCTTCTTGGGAGCTTTTTTATTTTGCTTTTATTAAGAATTAATACGATGGATTAATTCATATTTTAATATTAATTACTTTTTCTTATTATGTGTGATACACTTGTAATGCTCGCTTGTTATGGAGAAGAAAATAAAAAAATTATGGGAAAAGCATCAATAGAAAAACCATGGATGAAATATTATCAAGAATTTGATGGTGATTTATCCACGACAAAACAATCTTTATACAGATATTTAAGAATGACCTCTAAAGGTTATGAGAATTTCACAGCTATCAATTATTTTGGCAAGAAATATTCTTACTACACGATGATTGGTAAAATCGATCACCTCGCAGATTGTTTTACTGATTTAGGAGTTAAGAAAGGCGACCACGTTGTTTTCTTGACCGCAACACTTCCAGAAACAATTTGTTCACTTTATGCATTAAACAAAATTGGAGCCATTCCAGTTTTTGTTGAACCACGTATGTCTAAAGCTAGAATCGATTACTTTATTGAAATGGTTAAGGCAAAAGTGGTTGTAATGATTGACTTAGTTTATCCAAAAGTTTATGACCTTTTAGAAAAACACAATATTGAGCATGCATTAGTTCAAAACGCAGCATTCTCATTACATAGAATTCAAAGATTCTTTATTAATATCTTTTCAAAGAAAACAAAGATTAAATATAGTGACAAGATTATAAAGTTCAGAGACTTCGTTAAGAAAGATGTCCCACATTGTGCTGTTGAAGTTCCATTTGAAGAAAATGCGACCGCAATTGTCACACAAACTGGTGGAACAACCGGAAATCCTAAAGGTGTTGAGTTAACAAATGAAGGACTTAACACAGTCGCTTTAAGTTTTAACTACACTCATAATGATTGTGTTCCGGGTGATATTTTCTTAAATATTATGCCAATCTTTACTGCATATGGAATCGTTTGCGGTTCTCATATGGCTTTAACACAAAGAACAATTAATGTTCTTATTCCGAACTTTAAACCAAAGAAATTCCCTCAATTAATGAAGAAACATAAACCTGCTGCAGTTATTGCGGTTCCTGTTTTCTATGAACTCTTTATTAAAGATAAGCATATGAAGAACATTGATTTGAGTGGCCTTAAATTCGCTGTCTCTGGTGGCGATGTTTTAAATCCAAAACTTGAAGACTCAATTAATAAATTCTTTAAGGAACACGGTTGTAAGTATCATATTTGCCAAGGCTATGGTCTTTCCGAGACTACTGCAGTCACAGCATTTAACTGTATTTATAGAAAGAATAGTGAAGGCTTACCACTTTGCACTTCTACTATGGGTATTTTTGATCCTACAACTGGTGAAGAACTTGATTATAATCAAGTTGGTGAAATCTGTATTACAGGGCCATCAATAATGAAGCATTACTTTGATAATGAAGAAGAAACAAAGAATGTTATGAAACTTCATAAAGACGGAAGAGTTTGGATTCATAGTGGTGATATGGGCTACTTTGATGAAGACGGTTTCCTCTTCTTTGAAGGAAGATTTAAATTTGTTATTCCAAGATTTGATGGTCATAAGAATTTCCCAATTCAACTTGAAAGAGTTGTCAGTAAATTCAATGGTGTTGTGAACTGCGCTGTTGTTCCATGTAAAGATAGAGACCATATGCAGGGCCAATATCCATTAGTTGTTGCAGAGATTGAAGATAAGACTGCCGATCTTGTAAAAATGAGAGCTGCAATCCTAAAACACTGCAAGAGAAAAATCGGTGGTAGAGAACAACCTTGTGATGTCGTTTTTGAAGATAAAATCCCACTAACTTTAGTTGGCAAAAACGATGTTACAACACTTACTCAAAAATATATTAACTATAACTATAAGAAACACTGTTTTGACGAAGAAGA
>JAEEGL013084341.1_pt1 | contig 12023 bp, 5 predicted proteins | sample 9134231 | NCBI WGS metagenome assembly JAEEGL01 (sample SAMN16246548, study PRJNA631951) | gut metagenome | biome: gut microbiome; feature: rumen; material: fiber-attached | host: Bos | place: Iran: Karaj | collected 2018-10
ATAATAATATTATGAATAATAGAAAAAGAAAACCCTTTTAAAATATAAAAAATCCCAAAGCTCTGAATTTCTCAAAGAAAAAAGCAAGAATGAAAATATAAATTAAATATTGACAATATTATTAACTATTCCATTTTCTTCTACAAAAATTTCTTCTTTAGGATTAACAACCCATTCTCCATCTTTAATATACTTATAAAAATATTTACCTCTTTTAATTTTTAAAGTAACAGTCCACTGACTTTTAACAGGGTCAAAATTCATAGGTCTTCTGACTTGCCAATTATCAAAGCTTCCACAAACTTGAAGAGAATTAGCTCTTTTTTCTCCATAATTAATATCAAAAGCAAAAGTAATAGGAATTCTAATTGCTCCATCAACTACAACAGACATCGGAGCTACACCTGGTAAATTACTTGGATTTTTTTCCACATCATAATATGATTCATCATCATCTTTTTTAAATATATATTTATTTATAAAATACTCATCTACTGTTTCTAAAAATTCATTTGCTCTTTGAATTCTATCTCTTTCTTCATTTATTTCTTCTGAACTTGCACTCATTGAAACTGACATTGATAATTCAGAATTTTCTTCTCTATATAATATATCTTTTGCATTGAAAAACACTTTTCCTCTTAAACGATAAAATTCTTTACACCAAGCTAATGAAACTTCAGATATATCAATAACACTCTCAGAAGCATTTTTTCTTATTTTTTGATAATGTTCTTTATTTCCAAAAATATCTAATGATCTTAATACTGCATTAATAAAATCAGTAGTACTATATTCTTCAAAAACAAAACCATTTCCTTTTCTATTAGAATAATTATATTCTGAAATAATATCTTTTAATCCTCCTGTCCAAAAAACAATTACTGGTGTTCCAGCAATGAAAAATTCATGTTGAACAATTCCTCCAGGTTCATACATTGAAGGTATTAATCCAAAATCACTTCCCATATTTATTTTAGGACCATCTGTAAAAAATTCATTTGGGTTTGCCCAAAATGAACGTGGATATCTTCCTTTTAAATAATTTATTTTATTTATACATTGTTCTACATATGGATCTTGCTTATTACCACTTCCTCCCAAAAGTATATTTATTCTACCATTTGTTCTTCTTATTAATTCTTCCACTGATTCTAATATTAACATTACTCCCTTCTGCTGTGTTAAACGTCCTACAAATGAATATAATGGTACTGATAAATCAGGATGTTCAAAATTAAAATATTTTTTTTGTATATATCTTTTACATTCTAATCTATCATCACCTGCTTTTGTTAATAATGTTCTCAATCTTCTTTCTTTAAAAATTCCATTTGGAAATGAAAAAGGTTCTTTTTTCCTATTAAGTAAAGGAGCCAAAGGTGAAGTTCTCAAAAGATCATTTTTATAACAATGAGAAATAGTTCCCCATTGATCACACATAATTAAAGCACATCTCGAAGGATTAATTACAGTTTCCATCCAGAATGGATCTACAAGTAAATCAACAGGTAATTGATGAATATAATCTAATGTCCCATCCCAAGGTGATGGATATATTCTACCTTCATATGCTTGTTCTAAATTATGGCAAATATGAAAGAATGTTGTATCATTAAATACTTTACCAAAATGACCACATTTTGCATATGCTGGAACTAAACCTGTAAACCAATCATTTGTTACTATTAAATTTGGGATTTTTCCTAAGTCGCAAAGTAATTGAAGTGATGCTTTTGCAAAGAGACATGTTCGTCTTAAAATTTCAGGTGCATAACCATCTGCATAAGGATAAGGGAAAATTCCATAATTATGTAGAAAATAATATTTAATTCCTCCATTACCAACACCATAATGAACACCAAAAGTATAATTACCATCTAATTTTACATTAATATTTTGAGTATAATGAATATCAAAAGGATCATTTGCTAAATAATCATGTTCTCCATTTCTATTTTTATCATAATATGGACTTATGATAATTAAATCTTGTCCTAAATTTGATAAACCTTGACTTAATTCATCTACCATTACTCCAAGTCCACCTACGGTACTCCATCTTCCTATTTCTGGTGTTATTACACATATTGGACCTAAGTCACATCCTCTTAATATATTTTCTGCTTCTTCTATTAAATTATAATTTGGAGTGTTTTGCAAATCTGATTTCATTTTAAATATTTCAGATATATATTTAAAGAATAAATTACTTTTTTCATTTTCTTGAATAAATTCTATTTTTTTTATATATTCATAAAATGTTACATTATATTTTGTTAATAAAGTCACTGTATAATAATACCATTTCGCAAATTCTTCTATTGACATTCTTTTTTCTAAAATTTCTTTTAATTGATTACTTAATTGAAATGAATCTAAATAATTTTTAGGATTCATTCTTATTTCTGTTATCATTCTTGCATTACTTTTATCCATTGTATTTTTATAATTTTCTTCATTGAATGGTACAATAGAAAAACTAAAACATATTAATGAAAAAGGAGGAAGTTTCCTAGTTAAATGTTCATTGACTAATTCTCTCATAAAATAAAAATCTCCTCTTCCATCAGTTAACCAATCTTCTATATAACATATAGTATTAAAATTTGCTTTTTCACTTTCTTCACGATTCATTCCAAATAAATTTGAAAAATCTAACATGAAATTTGTTTCTTCATCTTTTAAATTTATTGCAAAAATTCCAGTAAGATCTTCTGTTTGTCTAGCAAAAGCTAAAACACCTTGATGTCTTTCTTTATTAGTATTTAAGGTATCTAAATATATTAATTTTCCTTTTGATAAAATATCATGAAGTGATTTTATTTTACTTTCTTCTTGTAAAAGAATATTATCTTCATTTCTAGGATTATTATTTTCATTTGATGATAAATGTAATGACTCTTTTCTTAATTTCTCTTTTAAATCATATATTTCATTTTCATATTTTTCTTTTATTTTACTTATTTCATCATTATTTGATAAATCACTTTGATCTGTAATTTTACGCTTTTTTAATGTATCATTATATGGGATTTTTTTTGTAAAATCTTTAATAATTTTAGATAAACTATCTTGATATGTATCATCATTATAATGTTTTAACTTTATTAAAGTGAAATAATCACAAGTTTTTTTAATAAGTAAATCATTTAAACTACTTTCTAAATATAATTTTTGAATACAATCATTTGGATCTTCGGTTCCATAAATATCATAAATTTTTTCAATATTTTGACTTTGTTCTATTATTTTATCAATGAATCCATTTATATTTCTAGTTTCTTCTATTTCAAAAAGTTTTGGATTTTTTGATTCTAATTGATTCATGGGAATATCTCCTATTGAATCTATCATATCTTGAATAGTAAGTAAATCACTTTTTAATATTTGAATTATATTTGAAAAATTTTCTGATTTATGAGATGGAATGTAAAAACTGTTTACTGATACTCCTGATAATTCATCTCCTATACTTCCTTTGTCCATTTTTTCCTAATTAAATGAAAATAAATATTTTAAAATAATAATATTTAAAAAAAAAAGTAATTATTTTACTCAAATTTTATATAGATCATTAGTTTAATTGTTTATTTTAATCTTCTTTTATTAAAATCATACTCAATTTTACTTTATAATATTCAATATTAATTTTTACTTTAAGTATAAATCTTTTTTAGACATTAAATTTGAATATTTGAAACAAAAAAAATAAATTATTTTAAATCATTAATTAATCAAAATAATTTATTTATAATTATTTTTCAAATTAACTATTTATCAATATTATTTTTATTTTTCATATCCAAGTTATTTTCCCTCCAATTCTTTTTTCTTCAATAATTCTTTGTTTTTATTTCTTTGAATTTTCAAATTAATAAATTTATCATTATAACTTCCTTCTAAATATTCAGGATAAATATTTTGAAAATCTTCATTACCTCATGAAATTAAAAAAAATTATTAAATCCTTTTTGATATAATAAATTAGCATAACAATTCCATTTCTTTCATCGAAATGATGCGTGATAATCATTTTTATATCTTTATTTTTCATTGAAAGTAATTCAGGTAAAAATTTATCTCTTGAAATAAAAACATCTGGAAATGTATTGTAATCATTTTCTTCTCTTAAATCTAATATTATATCATCAATTTCATTCAAATCTCCAACATATTTGTTCTGTATGTTAATGATGAATAATTTGTAATATCTTATTATTTTACATTATACTTTTATTATTATTATTTTCTTTTCCTAAATTATATATATTTTCACCATCTTTTCTGAAGAATGAAGTAATTTGATTAATATTGAATTATTTATTCTTTTAAATCATTCACCTTTTCTTTTATTTATAAGTTTATCACTTACAAATGTTGTATTTTTTATTTTTTTATTTTTATCAATTTATTTTCCTGTATTTTTTTATTTTGGATTTGGTTTTAATTTATTATGCATTAATTCTTTGTTTCCATATTTTTGTGTTATTGTCCTTTATCTGCAATAACACTTATAATATATTTCCATTGTTATTTATAAAAATAATAATCATTTATAGTCTTAATTTTTCATTATCATTAACTTAATAATATAAATAGTATATTTAAATTAGATTTTATATAATATAAACAATAGATTAATTATTACATAACTCAAAAAGTCCATAATAAAAGCCATTACATTTTATATTATTTTTTCTAATAGAAACAACAAAAAATTTTGGAAATGTGTTGTTATTAAATCTTCATCAAAGTTTATCAAAATTCTAAAATGATAGTTTAATAACAATGTATTCTTTAAAATAATTGGAATTTTCTGAATTATTGCTTTTGATATTTTGTGTAAAAAGTATCATATTTAGGTTTAGAATATCATTTTATTTTATTCTAAATATAAAAAAAAAGTGACCCTCAAATTAGAGAATAGTATTAAAATATTGGAACCCTTTTTTATTATTTAATTTTTAGGTCTTTATAATACCTACGATGCCGTGATGAAAGTTTAAAAGACATTTAATTTTTTATTTTTATATTCAATTGTAAATTAAATTTAATTTAATTATTAAAAATTATTTTTTAAATTTAACCATAAATAATTTAAATTTAATTTTTATGAATATAATTTTTTATTGAGTAATCATCTTTTTCAATTTTAAACTTTTATTGATTTTTCAATACTATAATTTTACATTATTCTAATTTTATTATCATAATTTTAAGTATAGATATTTTATGAATTTATTGATAAAAATTTATAATTGAAATCTAAAGGTGTAGTAGAATATATTCAACAAATGTTAATAGAATAAAAATCTAATTGTTATTTAATAAGAAAATAAAAGTTATAGATTAATGTGATATATAAATCTTATATAAAAGTTATTAAAAAAAGAAAAATATAATATAAGCTAAAATCACAAAAAATATAAAAAAAGCACAAAATACACTTAAAAAATATAAAAACCCAATTTACAAAAATTAATAAAATTTATCCCGCCAAGAAAAAGCAATAAATTTTAAAAACCTAATAAAAAATTTCAAAAATTCAAAAAAAAAAAAATGTCATCAAATCAAACAGCAACAACTCCTGAAAAGAGTCCAAAAAGAGAAAAAGAAGATTCTCCAAAAATAGAAACTATTACATTAAAAAATATATTAGCAAGAAAAGATATATTTATAGGAATAAGTGGAATAATAGGAGCAGGGAAAACTACTTTAGCAACAGCTTTAGGAAAAGTAATGAATTTACCAGTGTATTATGAGCCAATAATAGAAAATGAATATTTAACTGATTTTTATGCAGATATGAAAACATATTCTTTTTCTTTTCAAATATATTTATTAAATGTAAGATTTAGACAACATCAACAAATATTATGGAATGGAACTGGAGGAATTCAAGATAGAACTTTATATGAAGATTCTATTTTTGCTAAAGTTCTTTATGAAGATGGAAATATGGAAAAAAGAGAATATTTAACTTATTTAAATTTATTTAAAAATATGAGTAATTTTATGAAAGAAAATACACTTATTATTCATTTAGATGTTTCACCTGAAGAAGCTTTAAGAAGAATTAAATTAAGAGCTAGAGGATGTGAAACTGGTATTAGTGTTGAATATTTAACTAAGTTATATAATGCTTATGAAGAATTCTTAGCAGAAATAAGCCAAGTTATTCCTGTCATTAAATTTAATTATAATAAATTTAAAGATGTAGAAGAAATGGCAAGTATTATTAAAGAAGAATATGATAAAATGCATAATATTAAATTAATTTATTATGATGATTAATGTTTATATTTTTTTTAATTTAACAAAAGTTTTTTATTTTAGTTAAAATTTTTTATATTATATTATTATTTCGATTTTTTTTCTTTTTTTCAATATTATATTTTTATTTATACCGCCAGAAATATATATATTAAAATATTTATAATTTATTCTTTTTATTTTGCTCTTCCGAATTGAATGAATATACTTCCATCCCTATAAAAAATTGATTGATATTTAATACTGAAATTAACTTTTTTTAATAATATTGAAGGAATATTAAAGTTTAAAGAAAAATTACCATTCCATCTATTATTAAAAGCAGTTTGATTATTTTGATTAATAACAATTTCTTTTAAAACTCTTTCTCCAGTAATAGAAAAGTAATGATTTTTATCTTGAATTTCAATATTAATATTTAAATCATCAATTAAATCACATATATCAATTATTACTAAAAGAACACTTCCTTGATATTTTATCATATAAGAATATTCTGGTATCTTTGAAAAAGTTTCTAAATATCCATTTTTATCTAAATCCTTATTTTTAGTGAAATTTTCTTTGAAATAATTTAGAATATTTTTATCAAGAGTTAAAGTATTATTTTTTAAAATCAAATTTCCTTTTTCTTTAATAAAAGAATATAAAAATTGAATTGTTGTATAGTTATAATATTCACCTGATTCTGTTTTATTTTTAGTATATATTAAATGAATTATATTCTCATAATTTTTAGTTTTTTGATGATAATACCAATAATTTTTTGATTGGCCTTGAACTTTTCCTTCACATAAATCTTTCATTGTTAACATATAAGTTTTTTTAATTTCAGATTCTTTTCCATTTATCCATTTAAGTAAATAATGATTAATATAATATTCTACATCTAATTTTTTTGAAAAATTATTTAAATTATGGATAATTATTAAAGGATAAGAATGATTTTTATTTTCATTAAATATTATTTTGTTTAATAGATTTATATTTGATTTTGATAAAAGAGAAATAACACAAATTGAAAGATAATTTATTGTTAAATAATCAAAAATTAATTGATTATCACCTGAATAAGTAATTAATTTTAAAGGATTTTGAATATCTAAAGAAGATAACTTAATATTTAATTGATTTACTTTATCTTTTGAAAATGAAGGAATTTTTTCATTTTTACTATTTAATGTGAAAAAATCTGTTTTGACATTTAAATAATTATCCGCATAAGTAATCAAAGAATTTAAAACTTTGCAAAAACCTTTATATGAATTTTGACTTTTCCCATTTGTAATACATGAAATTGGTATTAATATATCTTTTTTCTTATTAATAAATTGTTTAATATTTTCATCATTATATTTTTTACTGAAATTAATTTCAATTTCATTTTTTGATTTTATATTTTCTTCTTTTAATAGATCTGATAAATCTATATTGTAATCAAAGTAATCTATTTCAATATTATTTTCTTTTAAGTCATTTTCTATTTTTATTGCCATTTTATCAAAAGCTTTAATTTTATCTCCAAAATTTAAATTATAACTATTTGAAGAATCAATTGATTGATTTTGACTTGATGTTAAATTACTGAAATTGCTGTTTACAGAACTATTTAAACTTCTATTTGGATAATAAATATTATGATTTCCCAATACTTCCTTTATTTCATACATTATTTCATTTTTTAAGTTTCTATTTATTTGATTTATATTATAATTCAAATCATTTGATATTATACTTTGATTCTTTAAATTTTTATTAACTGAATTAATAGAAAATCTATCTATGATTGTTATAATATGGTTTTTCTTTTTATTTTCATTTATTTCAATCATTTTATTATATTTAGTTTGAAGTTCATTAAATTTAGTTAAAGTTTCTTCATATTTTTTTTTGTACATTAAACTTTCTTCTTTCTCATTTTGTAACATATTTTTATCATTTAAAAAAGTATTTAATTTTTCAGTTATGACTAATAATTTTGCATTTAATTCATCATTTTTTGAATTATATTTATTAATTAAATCATTAATTTCTCTATCTTCATTTTGATTATTATTTTCTGTGTTATTTATCATTGTTTTAGCTCTCATAAATTTTTGAGCATAAACCATTTCTTTTCTTTCTAATTGCTCATTTTTAAGTTTTAGATCAGTATTTTCCTTTCTTAATTTTCTTAATTCATTTGTTAATGATGGGTCATTTATTGCCATTAGATTTTAAATTATTTAATTTAAATTTATAAATATAAATTTATTTTTTTATTGTTTGATATTTCAATAAAATATTAATTTAAATATATTTTTAATTAATGTTTCTTACATATTTCTTCTTTCTATCTTAAAAACCTATTTTATCAATAATATCTTTAAATTTCAAAAGAAAATTAACTGAAAATATTGAAAAGAATATTTTAAAAATGAATTGAAAAAAAAAAAGAAAAAATTTGAATAATTTGTTAATTTAAATTATATACTTTTTATTTTATAAGTAATGTCAAATTTTATAATTTTCCCTAACTAAATCTAATTCTTTTTTTCATCATAAATTTCATTTTAAAATATAATTTCATTAACTAAATAAAATTCATTTATTTTAACTTCGAAAAAATTTTTAATTTTTATGAAAAAAATTTAAAAATAAATGAAAAAAAATAGAAGTAAAAGTAATCCAAATGTTTTTCATAACAACTATTTTTCTTTGAAAACAAATAATTTAAGTTCTATTATAGCTCCAAATAGAATTAATTCAGTTAATTTTTTAAAATTCCAACCGAAAATAAAAATAACAAAAAAAAATTTAAATAATTTATCAAGTTCAATAATAAATGATGATTATAATAATAATAATCATTTTACACATTTTATGATAAATAGAAATGATAAATTATTTGATAAGAAATTATATTCAAGAAATAGAATGAATCAAACTTCCTCAAATTTAAATAGATTATTATTAAATTTAAAAAACGAAATTGTAGAAATATCACAAAGTATTCTTAATGAAAAAAATACAAATACAAATTTTGATTTAAGTGATTCTACTTTTAATGATGATGTTTATAAACCAAAATTTCATTTTAAAAGTAATAGTAATAATATTAATTATATGAATTTTAATAATAATATAAAAAAAAGATATATTTCTTTAAAATATAGTAATGAATCATCATTAAAAAATTCATATATACCATTTAATAAAAGAATAAATCAAAGTAATATTTTTCACAATTCAAAGGAATTATCTATTAATGATTTGAAAGATGAAAAAATAAATACTTTAATTAATGAAAATGATTTGCTTGAAAGAAAATTAAAAATGTCAAATGGTTTATTACCAGAATTAATTGAAAAGGCTTCAAAATATGAAAAAATGTATGATGATTTAAAAAAAGAAACTTTAAAAAAAAGTATTCCAAAAGAAAATGAGAATTATAATTATTTGAATGAAAGTAGAATAGAAAATTTAGAAAAAGATATTAATGAAGTTTTAGGTAATGATAAAGAAATAAAAAAATCAATTCATAATATTTTAAAGAATAATTATTCTACAAATCAAAATGAAATTAAAATATTAAATCAAGATTTTGAAACTTTTAAATATCAAAATACTGAAAATGGAGCTTCTAATAAATTAAATATATTTGAAATTTCAAAAAGTAATTTTAATATTATTTCTGAAAAAGGAATTTCTTATCATAAAGACATTTTAAATTCTCAATGTGAAATAATTGAATTAAGAAAAAAAATAAATGATTTAAATGAAAAATATAAAAATGAAATTGAAAATTTAAAAAATGAAAAACATGTTATTGAATTAGAAAAAGAGAAATTTGAAAAAAATGTTTTTGAATTAAATAACAAAAATTTTACTTTTAACAATGAAAATAATATTAAAAATGAACAAATTGAAGAATTAAAAAAAGAAATTGAAGAATTAAAAAAAGAAATTGAAAGATTAAAAAATGAAAAGGAAAAATATATGAAAATAGAAACTTTATATGAAAAATTAAATAATGAAATAAAAATAAAAAATGAAGAATTTAAACTAAAAGAAACTCAATTTAAAGAAAAAATTTCAAAATTAGAAAATAAAAATAATAAAAAAAACACAAAAAAAATTGATAATAAAAATTATAAAATTATAAAAAATGGTAATTTAAATTTTTTGAATTCAAAAAAAGAAAATGAAGAAGAAAAAATAAAACAATATGAAAATATAATAAAATTAAAAGATGAAGAAATAAAAAATTTAAAAGAAAATATTCAAGGTTTAATAAATGATTTAAAAGAAAAAAATGACGATGTAAATGATTATGTAAAAGAATTAGATGAAAATGATATTGAAACAATGAAAATAACAATGGAAAATTTAAGAGAATTAGTTTCTGAAAAAGAAAAAGAAATTAAATATTTAAAATCAATAACACAATCTCAAAATGCAAATTCTAAACAATCAAATAATAATTCACAAAATAAAATTAAACAATATAAAATTGAACTTGAAAATTGTAAATTACAATATCAAGCAGAAATTGAACAAAATAATTTATTAAAAGAAGAAATCAAAAGATTAAGAAATAATGAAAACCAATAAAATAAATAATTTATAAAATAAAATTTTTTAACTAAAAAACAACCATTTAAAAATATAAAAAATAAAAAATTAATTTAAAAAAAATTAAAAATCTTTTAATAAAAAAAACAAATTTTAATAAATATAAAAATCAAAAAAAAAGAAAAAAAGAAAAAATGAAAATTCCCTTTTTAATCATATTAATCCTAAAACTGGTCTCTTCTCAAAAAGAAACAAAACTAAACACAGATACACGTATAGAGGGAATAGAGCCAAACAGTGGTCCAACAACAGGTGAGACACGTGTATTAGTCCGTATGCATAATTTCAACGAAGAACTAATTCCTGAATACCCACATCCAAACTGTCGTTTCGGTTCAGTAAAATTCACAGTAAATGCAACGTATGTGCGTTGCGCTCCTGAACCACGTAAGGTAGGTGAAAGAGAGCCCACTCAAGATGAAAGAACAGAAATTTGCATCCAATGCGAAAACTCCAAACCACATAATGAAGATATTGTTCCTTTCACTGTCTCCTTATTAGGTGATTTCACTGATACTTTAAATAGTGTTCCTTTCAGATTCTATATCAATCCTTCCATCACTTGGATTTATCCAAGGTATGGACCCAAAGATGGAGGAACTCTCGTTGAAGTTTATGGAGAAAATTTTTTAAATTATGATCAAAATTTAAGATGTGCTTTCGGCTCAAGGGAAGTTAAAGCTAAGTATATTAGTCCAAATAAATTAGAATGTATTTCTCCTGTTAGTGATGTTATTCAAAAAAAATTACCTTTCTCTGTTTCTTTTAATAATCAACAAAATTCCATCGAAGATATTCCATATGTTTATTATGAAACACCTACAGTGTTCAGATTAGAACCTAATAGAGGACCTGATACAGGAGGTACTCAAATAAATATTAGAGGACAAAATTTTAATCCTTTAGTAGAAATAACTGATATGGATAATCATAATGATACATTTTGTGTTTTTTTATTTAAAAATGGAGAAGAAATTCAACAACAAGCAAAAGTAATATCTTCAACAGAAGTAGAATGCGTATCACCTCCATCATATGAAGAAAGAGAAGTTCCTGTCGAAATAACATTAAATACAAGAGAATGGACAAAAGATAATACATTATTTTATTATTATCATCCTCCATATGTATAT
>JAEEGL013246385.1_pt1 | contig 12023 bp, 9 predicted proteins | sample 9134231 | NCBI WGS metagenome assembly JAEEGL01 (sample SAMN16246548, study PRJNA631951) | gut metagenome | biome: gut microbiome; feature: rumen; material: fiber-attached | host: Bos | place: Iran: Karaj | collected 2018-10
AAATAAATTTTCCAGGCAGAAACGTCGAGCATGCGATAATGCAATTTTTTGTTGAGATCTGGCATTTCGCGTTCGATAAATTTGCGATCTTGGTGGATGGAATTACCGGCGAGATAGATTTCTTTGCCAAAGTTTTTGTCGAGAAAATCAATGAGAGCTTTTTCGACGTCTTTTTCTGGTTCGCCGTCTTTATTTTGCTCAATTAAACCGTCGCGTGCCTTAGCGTTTTTATCCCAAAATTCGCCGACCATGCGTTCTTTGATGAGTTTGTCGTCAACTCTTACCACAGCTTCAAAGCGATCGATTTCGTTTAGTTTCATGTCGGTAGCGATAGCGGCGACTTCTAGGATGCGGTCTTTTTCTGGCTCCAGACCAGTCATTTCTAAATCAACCCAAAGTAATTTTGCTTTTGCCATTACATTTCCTCTGGGATTTCAATCCCTAAAATATTTAAGCCGTGCGTCATGGTGCTTACAAACACTTGTACTAATTTAATGCGTTCGGATTCTTCTGAACTGCCGATCACTGGGCAATTTTCGTAAAATCTTGAAAATTCTTGAGCGGTTTCGTAGAGGTAATTAGCGAGTTTGTGCGGCGCCATTTCTTCTACGGCTTCGTCGAGTAAATCTTTGTATTCCAAAAGTTTCTTGGCAAGATTTTTTTCGTGAATGTTATATGTGTAGTTTTCGATTGGATCGTCTTTATTGCTACTATTTAGGATTTTCTTGGCACGAACGGCGGAATAGAGAAGATATGGGCCGGAATTGCCGGTCATTTTGACGGATTCTTTTGGATCGAAGATGATGTCGCCACCCATTTTGTATTTGAGGAAGGCGTATTTAGTCGCTGCGAGAGCAATTTTTTGATCTTCGGAGTTATACTCGGATTTGAGTTCGTCAGAAATCATATCGAGTACGTCGACGGCTTTTAGGAAATTGCCTTTTCTTGATGACATTTTGACGTTGCCCTGAAGTTTTACGAGGCCGTGAGTCAAGTGTGAAGTTTTTTCGACTAATTCTGGCGCGTATTGCTCGACAGATTTTAGTACAACTTTCATGTAGTCTAATTGTTCGTTGCCGGTAATAACGACGGATTTATCAAAATGATAATCGGCGAATTTTTGGAAAATGAGACCGACGTCTTTGGCCTCGTAAGTTGGTACACCTTCGCTGTTGATAAAGACGCGAGTGTGGAGGCCGTGCTTTTCGCCGTTGAAAATGGTGGCTTCACCAGATTTTTCGTAAACGCCATTTGCCAGTTGTTCTTTGACTTTTTCGAGGCCGAGATTTGCGACGGTGGATTCAGGATAGAACTTATCAAATTCGACGCCGATTTTGGCATAGAAATCTTTGAAATAGGCGTAGGAGAGTTCGCGGCCGTTCCAATATAAATCGGCGAGTTCGGTGCCGTGGATATTTTCGGCATTGATCTTGTAAATTTCTTTGTTTAGCTCGGTGATTTCTGCTTTGGCGGACTCATCGTCTTCGTAAGCAGCGGTGCCTTCAACATAACATTTAGCAATATCTTCTATCGTTAGTTCGGCTGGATTTTTTTGCTTTAAAATATACATGGTTTTGGCGACATGAAGACCGACATCACCACCGAAATTGGCACGGATAACTTTGGCGCCAGCATATTCAAAAAGTCTAGAGATAGAATCCCCAACGATAGAAGTATAAAGATGCCCAACGTGGAGGACTTTAAATGGGTTTGGGTCGGAGAATTCGCAGATGACAGTTTTGCCGGAGAATTTGCTGGAAGCGATATTGAAGTCATCAGCGAGGCTGGCAATAGAATTGACTAGGGAAGAATCATTCAACTTAAAATTGATAAAACCCGGAGGGGTGACAGTGGCGTTTTCGAGCTTACCGTTTAGTTCATTTGCGATCTCCATTGGATTTTTGTGGAGCTCTTTTGTGAGCTTCAAAGCAATGTTGGTCGAATAGTCTGCGTCGATATTTTCGGGCGCGGGAGTAATCTCGGGTTCAAAATCGAGACCGTAGAGGTTTTTGACAGCGTTTTTAAGAGTATCTCGCAGGTTTTCCATGTAATATATTATAGCATGTTTCCCCTTATTATGGTATAATAAGGTAAGCCTGCGGGTATCGTATAACGGCTATTATGTATCCTTCCCAAGGATGAGATCAGGGTCCGACTCCCTGTACCCGCACCAACCCCGTTCAGGGGCTTTTTTGTGCTATAATAAAGGTATGGCAATAGAGAGAATGGTGGAGCCAAATTTAAAACCGGACGATAAAGAGGAGGAACGGATTGAGGTTTCTTTGCGTCCGCTGACTTTTGATGAATACATTGGCCAGGAACATCTCAAAAATAATTTGAAACTTGCTATTGATGCAGTGAAAAAACGGGGGAAGGGTGCCGTTTTGGATCATGTTCTTTTGTATGGCCCACCGGGGCTTGGTAAAACCACCATGGCGGGGGTAATTGCGCATGAACTTGGTTCATCTTTACGGGTGACCAGTGGTCCAGCAATTGAAAGAGCTGGAGATTTGGCTTCAATTTTGACGAATTTAAAAGACGGCGACGTGCTATTTATCGATGAGATTCATCGATTGCGTCGGGCGGTAGAAGAGATTTTGTATTCTGCGATGGAAGATTACAAATTGGACATTGTGATTGGTAAAGGACCGGGTGCACGTTCGATGCGACTAGATTTGCCGAAAATTACGGTGATCGGTGCAACTACTAGAACTGGCGCTTTGGCGGGGCCACTTAGAGATAGATTTGGGATTGTACATCGTTTGGAGTATTATAAAGAGCCGGAAATTGAGCAGATTATTAAACGGACTTCGGGGATTCTTGGCACCGAAATCAAGCCAGAGGCTTTGGAGCTTTTGGCGACGAGATCGAGATTGACACCAAGAATTGCAAATAGAATTTTTAGAAGAGTGCGTGACTATGCGGACGTGAATGGCGACGGAATCGTGGACACTGTGGTGGCGGAAAAAGCTTTGGATTTGATGGAGATTGATCATATGGGGCTAGATCCGGCAGATCGGAACATGCTAAGGTTGATGTGGGAAAATTATGGTGAAAAACCAGTAGGGCTGACTACGATTGCAGCTTTGACGGGCGATGAGGCGAGCACGATAGAAGATTTTTATGAACCATACCTCTTGCAAATGGGTCTGATTGCAAGAACGCCAAAGGGAAGAGTAGTAACAGAAAAGGGTAGAAAACATTTACAAAAAATATAAACTGTGATATAATAATATAAAGGAGTCCCCCATATGGATGAAGGTTTGGTAAAAATCCGGCACGAGAGGAGCGTAAAAGATTTCCCCTTTCTGAAGTTAGAGGAAAACGAATACGTAGAATTTGCATTCAAAAGAGCTAAAGTATGGTTGAATTTGATATTAGGCAGCCTATCGGCGGGCCTTATTTTAATTCTTTTTGCATTTCTTTTGGTCTTAATGAGCCAGGACACGCTTGATGGGACGGGGCTGAATTTCTTGTTTATTATTTTGGGATCTTTGCTTGCGGCGGTTTTAATTGCCGGTTTATTTACCGTGATAGTGTATCGGGGAAATAGGCTATTTATTACGAATAAACATGTGATCCAAATGGTCATGCTATCGCCGATGGCAAATTCTTTGAACATGATTGATCTTTCTTCGATTGAGGATACGAGCTTTTCGCAAGCTGGTGTGGTGCAAAAGATTTTTGGCTATGGCACTTTCCGTTTGTCTACAGTTGGCGACGAGACAACTTATACTTTTAAGAAATCCGACATCACTCCTGAAGAAGTAAAAGCAGTGGCAAAATTAGTTTCATCTGCCAAGAAAACTGATGACGCCAAAGAATCCGTACTTATTGTAAGTTAATTGCGGCTATATTTTACGTAATCGACTTCTTTTTCTAGAGTAGCTTTTAGAATGTATTTTTTGCATTTGCCATTTTCACAATCGGCCGGTTGGTAGGAATAAGAGCTTTTGGCGTCGCCGAGATTGTGGCCGTCCGGATCGGTCCAGAGCGCTGGATCGATAACGGTGATGTTTTCTTCGGAAATGGTTTCTGGATAATAATTATGAGTTTTATAGTAGCTCTCTTCCAGAGCATAGTACATAGCGTTGATAGCAGTTTTACGATCTTCGTCTCTAGCGAATGCGTCGAGATTGGTTTTCTGGTTAAAGAAGAATAAAAATAACAAACCAACAATTGTAGCAACGATAACTAGTTCAATGACAGTAAAGCCTTTCTTCATATCTTTTATTATAGCATATTTTGTGATATAATATATCAAATGGTACCGTAGCTCAGCTGGTTAGAGCGTGGGACTCATAAGCCCGAGGTCGGTGGTTCAATCCCACCCGGTACCACCATTTAATAGCTAAGTGGCACTGAGCTAGTTGGGAACCACGCGGGCTTCGCCAACGGTGGTTCAATCCCACTCGGTACCACCATTTTTGACTGAGCGCCCGTAGCTCAGCTGGATAGAGCGTCAGTTTCCGGAACTGAAGGTCACACGTTCAAATCGTGCCGGGCGTACCAAGCGCTGAGGCGCTTTTTTATTTTAGAAAACCGTTGATGATTTTAGCTTCGGCTTCGGTGGAAGTGAGGCCGAGGGTCATCAGTTTATTGATTTCAGTGCCGGCGATTTTGCCGATGGCGGCTTCGTGGATCAATTCGGCGTTAAGGCTTTCTGCGTCGAGGGAAGGGGTGGCAACAACTTTGGCATCATCCATAATAATAGCGTCGCATTCGGAATGACCGCGACAAGTGGTTTTGCCAACAATATGAAGTTTGAAATCTTGTTTTGAAATATCACGGGCGACAGAACGAGAGACAATATCGGCAGTGGAGTTTTCGCCCTCCAAAATTACTTCAATATTGCTTTTGGCAGTTTGGCGCCCATGGGTCAAAAGTTTTTCTACGATTTCAATTTTGGCATCATTTTTTAGCTCAGCTTTTGTTAAGCGATTGGTAGAATCTACACCGGCAATCTGTTCGAGCTCTAACTCTACATAAGATGATTCATCTAGATATAGCTCGGTAGTTGGATTTAAAATTTTACCCGCGGAAGGGCCAGTGCCATAATGTTTTTCGATATATTTGACTTTACAATTTTTACCAACATGAAAAACATGAACGCCGTCGTGGATAGAATTTTTTACGCCACAATTATAAATACCACATCCGGCTACAATAGTAACTTCAGAATCATCACCGATATAAAAGTCATTATAGACAGTCTCTTTATGCCCACTTTTGCTTAAAATTACTGGGATATGCACAACATCTTTTTTGGTGCCGGATTTTACAAAAACATCAATACCGCTTTTTTCGGTTTTGGATTTGATGTCGATATTTACTGTAGTATTGCGACCAATAGATTTGCCGTTAACACGGAAATTATAAGCACCCTCTGGTACTCCAGAGATATCGGCGACTTGTTTTAATAAATCTTTTTCAATTTCATCAAGGTCCATCATAGGCTACCTTTCTTTAAAATTACTACACGGTCGGCAATGTCCATGATTGGTTTTTGGTGCGAAATAATGATGATAATGCCATCCTTATTTTCTTTCTTCAATTTTTTGAAGACTTTTATGAGATTATCAAAACTCCAAATATCGATGCCAGCTTCTGGTTCGTCGAAAATCATGATTTTAGATTTCCTAGCAAGGATAGTAGCAATTTCAATGCGTTTGAGTTCGCCGCCTGATAAAGTTTTGTTGACTTCGCGATCTAGATACTCGTCTTTTTCTAAACCTACGATTTCTAGCTCTTCAAAATTTTGGTTTTCTGGTTTGGCAATTTCTAGCAAATCTTTTACCGTTACACCTTTGAAACAAATAGGCTGCTGGAAAGAATAGGAAATGCCAAGCTTGGCGCGTTCGGTGATATTTTTGGAAGTAATATCCTCATTGCCCAAAATGATTCGGCCACTTTTTGGGGTTTTAATACCCATAATGATTTCGGCGAGTGTGGATTTGCCACTGCCATTTGGGCCAGTCAAAACTACTAGTTCTCCTGGCTTAAATTTGAACGATACGTTGTCCAAAATGCGGCGAGTTTTTTCGCCGTCTTTTGCTTCGAATGTAATATTTTTTAGTTCTAACATATTTAGGCACACTCTCTTGGTACCGCCGGAGGGACTCGAACCCACGACCCTCTGTTCCGAAGACAGATGCTCTAATCCACTGAGCTACGGCGGCATTACATATATTATACCATAAACAGAGGGGCGGGGGGTTGACTTCTAGAGGGGAGCGCGCCTATAATACCCTATGCTAAAAATTACAAAAAAAGTGCATCAATCGTGGGGTGTGGTGGCGCTTTCAGTGGGGATTATTTTGGGTGCGATTTTGAATTTGGTTTTTGGAATTTCGTTTTTTGCTTCGCCTTTGTGGTTGATTTTAGTAGGATCAATTTTTGTGCTAATGTATTTTTGTCCGCGAATTTTGATAGTTGCTTTATGTTTGGTAGCAGGAGTGATATTGGCGCTGTTTCGGGCGGCTAATATGGGCACTGCTTCTGGTAAAACTGGCACAGAAATCTTGGTGGAGAATAGTCGGGATTGGTTTGCGGAGAGGATTGAAAATGAACTGCCGAAGCGGGAAGCAAAACTTGGGATGTCGTATTTGCTTGGGATGAAAGCAGGGCTCGATAAGGAACTTTCGGAAAATTTGCGGACGGTGGGATTGACACATATTGTGGTCGCGAGTGGAGCACACCTTTCAATCTTGGTAGAAATTGCGAGAAAAATTTTTGGGCGGACTTCAAGATTTTCGGGGCTTTTGTTTTCGGTTTTATTTATTTTGTTTTTTATGTGCATGGTGGGGTGGACGCCGTCGATTTTAAGAGCCGGAATAATGGCGATTTTAAGTTTGTTTTCTTGGTACGTGGGGCGAGGGATAAAACCGTGGCGGATGATTTTAATAGTGATGGCGGTTACGTTGATGCTGGATCCGAGTTTTCTTGGAAATCTTGGTTGGCTTTTGTCGTTTGCAAGTTATGGCGGGATTATGATTTTGGGGCCTAGGATTTCTAAATTTTTCTATGGAGCGTCGCGCCCGGGATTTGTGGCGTCGGTGATTTTAACAACGATTGCGGCAACTTTGATGACACTACCAATTACGCTGTATTATTTTGGGCAGATTTCGTTAATTTCGGTGTTAGCGAATCTTCTAATTTTGCCGACGCTTTCTTATGCGATGGGCTTGGTGTTTCTCGTGGGTGTGCTTGCGGGGGTACCTTTTGTTTCTGTGGGGGTAAGTTTTCTTGCAACGAAGATGCTGGACTTTCATATTCTAGTGGTGGAGTTTTTTGGCGGGATGGAACAATTTTTGATTAAGATTGAACCGTATGAGCCAAAAATATTTTTGCTATATGGGGTGATTTTGGTGCCATTTTTGTTTAGTTTTTTAAAAAATAAGATTGCCGCCAGTAAAAAACTTATGGTATAATGAGGATATGTTAGAGGTCGTACGCAAGATAAGTAAGCCTTTTATATTATTTTGTGTGATTTTTTTGGCATTTACTGGGATGAATAGTGCGACACATGCTAAGGAAGTGATATATCAAACAGATATAGTACCTAGCCTGAAAGTTGTCATACCGGCAGATTTGATTAAAGTTTTAGTGAACCCAGTGACTAGACCGTTTGATACTGCGGATTTCACGGTTACCGTAGCAACGAATAACCCTACGGGCTATTCTTTGAGCGTTGGGTCTGATTTTACGGCTTTGATTATGACCGAGAATACTAGTGTTAAAATCCCAACTTTGCAAGGGATAGAAGGTGGCTATACTGAAGAGAATTTCGAAACAAACAAGTGGGGCTACAAAATCAACGGTAGCAATTTCCTTCCATTCATTCCAGGGCAAACGATTGACGGGATGGACCACGCAACCAATGGCCATACAACTCAGATGACTTTTGCAAGCAAAGTGAATTTTGATTTGCCTCCGGGCATTTATGAAAATGAGATAGATTTTGTGGCGGTGGTGAACCCAATGCCGGTGGGCTATATGCAAGATTCAAAATATTGTCCGTCTGACCCAACGTTTATAGTGGATGAGCGTGATGGAGAAGAATATATCATCCAAAAACTTGCTGATGGTAATTGTTGGATGCTCGATAATTTACGTTTGGATCCGACTACGGTTCCTTTGGATAACCTCAAAGGCAATACCAACGCTAGTGATGCAGAAGTAACTAGTTTAAAAAATAAGATCTCTGCTGGATGGACTGGTAGTGGCCAGAATAGCTATGCAGATCCATATATAAATACTGACAGTAAGAATACTGTGGTGCTTGATAAAGTTGGTGCTGGTTCTGGTAAAATTGGTGTCTATTACAATTATTGTGCGGCTTCGGCGGGTACGTATTGTTATGCCTATAGCGAAGAAGATAGTAAGGATGCTGTTTCGGATATTTGTCCGGCTGGCTGGAGAATGCCGACTGGCGGTGAGATGGGCTCTAATTCTGAATATGATGTACTTTATTCTAGCTATTCATATGATGCGACGACATTTAAGACTGCTTTGAGTACTCCTTTATCTGGTTGGTTTGATAACGGCTTTGCTGATGGCCAGAATGAATATGGCATTTTCTGGTCTTCTACTTATAAAGAAGTAGGTGACATGAGAACGCTTGATGTCCAGGCGTCTAATGCAAACTTGGATTATGATTACGGTCGTTATTATGGAGCATCGGTTCGTTGTGTGATGAAAGGATCGGATATTAGGTCAGTTGAGTACTTGCAGCAATTAACACCGGGGCTAGTTAATAATACGGAAATTGGCACTACTGCGACTTTGAAAGATGTGCGTGATGACGAGGCATATTTAGTGGGGAAACTTGCAGATGATAATATATGGATGCTAGACAATCTTCGTCTGGATCCAACTACGGTTTCAATAGAAGCTTTGTTGGAGAATACGAATGCATCGCCAGATTCACTTACCTACCTTAAAAATGGTGGTGGCACTGGGCAATATCCGGCGAGCGCGGTATCGTCTGAGTGGGCTGATAATCGTACGTTACCATTTATTAATGCTGATTATAAATATACGGTTTCATCCGTAACTTATGGTACTGGCTCTGGTAAGATAGGCGTATATTATAATGGCTGTGCAGCTTCGGCTGGGTCTTATTGTTATACCAGCGGTTGGCCTGCCAATGCGACCGAGGATCTTTGCCCAACTGGTTGGCGTCTCCCGACGGGTACCGGTGAAGATGAAAGTGAATTCAAGGCTCTCTACGAGACTTATAATTCTGATCTTGCAACTTTCTATAGAGATTTTGGTATGGTTTTCTCTGGTAATTTCCGTACTACTGGCCAGACACAGGAAGGCACATATGGGCGTTTTTGGGCGTCTAACGCTAATGGCTACGGCAGTTTGTATGATACCTATGCTACAAGTAGTAGCTTTAGTGTACAATCTTTGTCTGATGCCTATTGGGGCGAATCAATCCGTTGTATCTTCAATAAATAAAATTATTTCTTGCCATCACCCCTAAAAAGTGGTAAAATATAACTATGTCAGGACATAGTAAATGGGCGACGACCAAACGTCAAAAAGCAGTGGTGGATGCAAAGCGCGGGGCGCTTTTTACCAAGATTGGTAACCAAATTGCGATTGCAGCAAGAGCAGGTACCGATCCTAATATGAACCCGTCACTTGCGATGGTACTTGAAAAAGCTCGTTTGGCAAATATGCCAAAAGCGAATATTGAACGGGCAATTGCAAGAGTAGCAGATAAAACCGCTGCCGCTCTTATTGAAGAAGTTTATGAAGCTTACGGCCCTGGTGGTGTAGGTATTGTGATTGAAGTTGCTACTGATAATAAAAACCGGACAATGCCGGAAGTGCGCCATACTTTAGACAAAAATGGTGGCCGGATGGCTGACCCAGGTTCAGTGATGTTCCAATTTACCAGAAAAGGTGTAATTGAAATTTCTGAAAAAGGTGACGAAGCCATGATGACCGTTCTCGAAGCTGGTGCTGAAGACGCAATGGATGAAGACGAGGGAATTGTGATTTACACAGCTTCTTCAGATTTGATGAAAGTGCGCCAAGCTTTGGTGGACGCAGGACTTACTGTTACCTCTGCCGAGCTCCAATATGTGCCAAATTCCTATGTCCCGGTAGATGGTGAAAATGCCGAAAAGCTTGAAAAGTTGCTTTCTGCGGTTGATGATTTGGACGATGTAACAAACGTTTATACCAACGCAGAATAAAAACAAAAGAAAGCGCCCCCGGAAATTCCGGGGGCTTTTTGAGGATATTAAAACAGGTGCACCGTTGCGAATATAGGTGCTAATGTGTTTGCAACAGTAGACATCATCTTGATGAAAATGTCCAGGGCAACGCCGACGACGTCTTTACGGGTGTCGCCGATTGTGTCACCGATAACGGTGGTCTTATGTGCGTCGCTGCCTTTCTTATAACCGGCAAGTAAACCTTCTTCAACGAATTTCTTAGCGTTGTCGAAAGCTCCACCAGAGTTACCCATGAAGATTGCCATAGGAATAGCAACGAGGGTGGCACCAATCAGAAGACCGCCCGCAAATTCGTATCCAATTAAGAGACAAGGGATAGGAATTACGATGGCTAAGATTGACGGGATCAACATCTTCTTGAGCGACAGCTGAGTCGCGATTCTGATGATTGATTCGTAATCCGGTTTTGCGGTCCCATCTAAAATACCAGGGTTATCTGTGAGCTGCTTGTCACCGGCGTCGGCCATTGCGACAGCGTTGTCGATAGTGTTCTTAGACAGAAGGGCGATGAAATACCCAACTAAACATGCACCAACAACTCCGCCAGCTACGGTCATGGGGTCTGCCATATTTAGTACAATCTTGCCGCTGGTGAAATTACCAACATAAGCAAAGATCAAGGAAACTGTAGCGTAAGCTGCAGAACCAATGGCAAAGCCTTTACCGATGGCAGCAGTGGTGTTACCGGTTGCGTCCAGTTTGTCGGTGATAGCTCTGAACTCTTCGCCAAGGTGACAACCCTCAGCGATACCGCCAGCATTGTCGGCGATCGGGCCGAAAGCGTCGATTGATACCGTCGCTCCCACGAATGAGAGCATGCCGAGAGCTGCGATAGCGATACCATAGAGTCCACAACTGATGTACGAGAGTACGATAGAAACACCTATGGTGATTCCGGGTGCCAAACACGATCTGAAGCCTAAGGCGTCACCGAGTGTAACTAAGAAAGCTGCGCCTTCTGGTGATACTTTGGCCAGGTCTTTGACGAATCTGTAGTCTGTGCTGGTATAGATTTCGGTAATCTTTCCGATGATAACACCTGATGCGATGCCGAAGAAGGCTGCGATAAAAGGTGAAAACCATCCAGCTTTGAAATCCGGGTAAAGTTTTGTACCGCTAAACATAATAAACGATGCAATCAGGCTTCCGATTAAAGTAAATCCTGAAGAAATATAGGTGACCTTATTCAGTTCACCAGCAGGGTTGTCGCCCATGCTTTCTTTTCTGAGCATCGCCACTACGATTCCGACAGTACAGCCGAGCAAACCGATAGTTGCAACAATAATAGGGAACAGGCAGGAGGCTGAATAGATGCCTTCATATCCACTACCGTGTTGCTTGAACACCATTCCAGCAATCAGCTGTGAAGCAACCAGTGTCGCTACAAAGCTTTCCAGAAGGTCCGAACAGTTACCAGCGATATCATTAACATTGTCGCCAATAAAATCTGCTAAAACGTTCGGGATCCTAGGATCATCTTCGGGTAGATCATGCCTTAATTTATTCAGGATGTCCGAAGAAATATCTGCTGATTTGGTGAAGTTGCCGCCGGCTACACGATTGAACATTGCGACTGTAGAACAACCAAGAGCGTATGTAGTACAACGCATGGTGTTAGGATCGCAACTAAGGTTGGTGATTAACCCGTGTCCAGTTGTTGCATCTTTGAAGAAAAGATACTGGATGATGTAGATTATTGTGATTCCGAGCATACCGAATGCCTGCACTGATAAACCTGCGATACTACCACCTTTTAAAGCAGTCCAAACT
>JAEEGL013337042.1_pt1 | contig 12023 bp, 9 predicted proteins | sample 9134231 | NCBI WGS metagenome assembly JAEEGL01 (sample SAMN16246548, study PRJNA631951) | gut metagenome | biome: gut microbiome; feature: rumen; material: fiber-attached | host: Bos | place: Iran: Karaj | collected 2018-10
GTAATCGCTGGATTAGGATACCTTCTTGGTAGAATCACAATTAAAGGTGTTTCTTTGGGAACTGCGGGAGTATTTATCGTAGCTCTTCTTTTTGGTGCTTTTCTGTACATGCCGCTTGCAAATCAGTTAAAGGTTGGCGATGCTTCTTATGTTTCAAACGCGCTCAAAATTGTTGAGAATCTTGGTTTGATTCTGTTTGTTACTTCAGTTGGTTTTATTGCTGGTCCAAGTTTCTTTGGTGATTTAAAAAAGAACTTTAAATCATACATTTTACTTGGCTTAATTATCATTCTTGTTGGTGGTCTTTCTTGTGCCGGCTGTATCATTTTTGACAACAAAGTATTCGGTCGCGACTTAGAAGAAGTTGCTGCAATGCTCGTTGGTCTTCTTTCAGGCTCTCTTACTTCTACTCCAGCTTTCTCTGCTGCAAAAGCAACAGTTACAAGTGATGAATTAGAAGCAATTGTTGCTGTAGGACACGGAATTGCATATCTTTTTGGTGTAATCGGTGTAGTTCTTTTTGTACAGCTTGTTCCAAAGTTTATGAAAGCAGATATGGAAGTTGAACGCCAGAAGCTTTCTGAATCAGCTCCAGAAGCTCCTTCAAAACTTACAGGTACTGAAATGGAATTAGATCCACTTGGTTTCTGTGTATTCTCAATTGTTGCAGTTCTTGGAGTTTTAGTTGGATCATTCAAATTTGGTAACTTCTCTCTTACAACAACTGGAGGCTGTTTAATTCTTGCTCTTATTTTTGGACACTTCCAGAAAATTGGAAAAGTAAATTTCATGCCAAAAACAGAAACTTTACAGGTTTTCAGAGAGTTAGGTCTTATGCTCTTTTTGATTGGTGCTGGTGTTGCCGGTGGTGCAAGCTTTGTTAAATACTTTAAATGGATTTACTTCATCTACGGAATTATAATGACATTACTTCCAATGATTATTGGATTCTTCTTTGCTAAGTTTGTCCTCAAGCTCAATCTTTTGAACAATCTTGGATCTATCTGCGGAGGAATGACTTCTACTCCAGCTCTCGGAACTTTGATTGGCACTGCAAAAACTGAAAAAGTTGCCGGAGCTTATGCTTCTACATATCCAATTGCTTTAGTTGCAGTTGTAATTGTAAGTCAGCTTTTAATCATTATATTCAAATAATAAATATAATTAATTTATAGTATTATAAGTCACCTTAAATTTACTTTGAGGTGACTTTTTTATTTATTCTTTTTCTATTAATTCAATATTATTGATATTTTCCGTATTTTGTGCTTCATTAATACCATCTGAAACCAAATAAGTATTTTCAGGACAACCATACATACAAACTTGTGGTTCAATTGGAACATCCTTACATCCCATAAATGCGGTAAAACCAAGTAAGTTTAAGAACCAGAATAAAACATGTTTTACTTTTTTGATTAAATTCTTTTTCATAAGCTTTCTCCTTAAACACTATTCATTATTTTCTAAATCAACATCACCTAGATCATTTTCTATTGTGATTCCCCATGTTGCATTTTTAGACCTCTCTTTTTCAGAAGAAAAATCAAGTGGTATAGAGTTATCTTTAAATAATCCATTTTCGGGTCCATCAATATCTTTAAAAGTAACTTTATATTTAAAATGACTTTCGGAGTAATCATAATATTCAACTTCAAAATTTCCTGATCTATCAGCAACTTGTATAGAAGGATTAAAATCATCAATTTCATCTTCATCTGCGATTACACTTTCATTTTGTTCATTAGAATTATTATCTGTAACAATAGGTTCAATAGAAACTTTAACTCCAGGAATTATTTCTTTTTTCCCGTCGTTATCAATATCTCCGTAAACAGTTCCTGTAACTACAATTGTATTTCCAGGCATTCCGTACATAACATATGGAGAATAAAATTCATGATTGATTATTATAGATTGATCACAACCTAAAAATGCTGCTGCACCAATGAATTTTAAGAAACTAAATAAAAGCTTTCTAAATATATTATGAATTTTGTTTTTCAATTTAAATGCCCCTTAATGATTAAAAAACTTAAATTAATTACAAATATCCTTTAAATTATATAAGTGAAGTGCGAATAAATCAAACAAAATTTGGGCAAAAAAAACTAAGCCTTTCACAAGACTTAGTTTTTAGCATCTCCCACGGGAATTGAACCCATGTTGTCGGGATGAAAACCCGATGTCCTAACCACTAGACGAGGGAGACAAGAATTAACTTGACTTTGATAATATACAATATATAAAAAAAAGTTTCAAGTACTTATTCAAATTTTTTAATAAATTTTTTATTTTTTTTTACATTGACATATCAAATTTTTTCATCAATTTAGCTCTAAGACTTAATAAATCATCATCTTCAAGACCTAAATTAATTGCATTTTTAACATCAGCTAAAGAATTATTATAATCGCCTAAGTTATAGTAAGCTAAACCACGCCTGTAATAAACATGACTTTGGAATGAATCAATACTTAATGAGTCTGTAAATGCTTCTATAGCCTCTTTATCCATGTTCTTAACTGAATAAACAATACCTTCATAATAAAGAGATCTGAAACATTTAGGATCATTTTCTACACTTGATTTGAAATCTAATAATGCAAGGTCATATTCACTCTGAGCAAAATAAGCCATTCCCCTGTGTTTATAAATAACAGAAAGAATAATATTATTTGGCTTTGGATTTGACTCAATAATTGCTGTATAAATCTGAATAGCTTTGGAAAAATTACCAATGTTATGTTCATGCAAAGCTTTTAATACTAAATCATCAATACTTCCTGATTCAGTTAAGGCTTCACTCATAGCAAAGAAATCATTATCAGTTTTTTTGTTTTCGTTATCGCTGGTTAATACATCTGCTTTTTCGTAGAATGTGTTTCTTCTGGTACCAAGTTCAACCTGGAGTTTATTCTGATAATCACGAATTTCCTGGAAAATCATATCAGCTAAAGTTAAACTTGCATTTATAGAAGCGAGCTTTCTTCTTAACGGTTTATCAAATGGATTAAACTCTGATTTATATATAAGCTCATGTTCAACTTCTGCCCAGGCATCCTGTAAAATAGTCCTGATTTGAATTTCACAAACAGTATTTTCCGGCAGCTTTACATTTTTATCTTTTGGCATACATTCTTTCGGAATAGCAACAAGAATATGAAGAGATTCATATCCAAATTCACGAAATGACTGTTGTGCACCTTTTTTTTCAACTTCTTTAACATCAAAAGCTTCTTCAATTTGTTTTTGAACAATACCTAAATCTTCCAGAAAAGCACAGACAATTCTGATTCCCATCATATCTGTTAATACAATCAAATCAGATGTATTTACGGCTTCATTGGCTTTGAGTCTTAAAACTTTTTTATAATAACTTGGAAAAGACTTTATTCTGGTTTTAAATGTTGGCTTTGAATTTAATTTAACAACAGATTTTAATTTATTTTCTATATTAGATAAAATTTCATTAAAAACATCGAAGAATGATTCATAACATTGTTTTATTTCTTTCTTGTTTGGAAGTTCATTCATATATAAATAATACTCTTAAAAAAAAGACCGCCATAAATTTGACGGTCTTATAACTGATAATGAAATTAATTATTTGGCATCAGCAGAATCGCTTGTAGCTTGTCCGTTATTATCATTAAGTGAATCAGTGAACTGATCTTCTGTTGCCATCTTTTCTTTCTCTAAGAAACGATTAACCTGTTTATCACCAAAGCGGTTCATTTCGTCATTCTGTCTCTTAGCTTCTTTCTTAGTAATAATACCCCAAACGTCTTCATCATCAATATCACGATCTGAAACTAAAGTTGCCAAATCGTAAATGATTTTAACATCTTTGAAGTATCCGATAAAATCATCACCAGCATCCATTGCATCTCTACAAACCTGGAAACCACAGAACTTGATAAATGGCATTCCACGTGGATAAATTGGATAAACTTTAATCTCTCTTGTTCTTACTTCAGAGATATAATCTGGATTCTGCCATGTTAATGTTTTCCAACCATCAAAGAAAAGGTCACCCATTAAATATCTTCTTTCAATATTGTCATTATCTTTAAGAAGAACATATAACTGATGTGGGAAATTCATACCCATTGTAGTTACTGAAATAGATTTTAATGTACCTACGTTTCTTACAAGTCCATAACCGTCTTCAAAGAGATATTTACCTTTTTGTTCATCGGTAGGAGCTTGACGTGTTCCATTTTCATCTGCGTCAGCGAGAGGTTCATAAGCTTGAATTTCAAATGGTGGAACGATTTTTGCATTCGCATTATTTGACCATACAGGGAATACAACACGAACACCCATAACATTCTTTCCAGCAACACCTGAAAATTCTGATGACTCTTTAACAGGGGCAGCAACAACCTGAGATAAAGCAATAGCATTTACATTCTGAGCTGACGAGTTTAACTTAATCTCCCAGTTAGGCAATGATAAAGAGGTTTTCATGAGTGACTTCTGATCATCTGTAAATGTTGCACCAGCAGCCACTGAGTAATCCATAACAGTTCTGCTGTTTTCTTTAGGATTACCGTTTTCGTCTGCAACAATATCAGCATCAAGCTGAGTAAAGTCGATAAGAACTGATTCTTTAGCGAAAGCGAATGTTCCTGCAATAAGCATAACTGCGACAGTTAAAACTAAAGATTTCTTCATTAGAAGCTCCTTTTTTATACACATTTGATGTAGCCTTGTACTTTATAGTATCTATTAAGTCTTTCATTTTGTCAACTTAATTTTCTAAAAATACAATTCTTAAATATAGTTTCCATCAATGTATATATTAATTTTATTATAATTTTTAAAGTTCCTTGTGATATTTAATCGTAAAAGAAAAACACCTTTCTCTAATACTTTTTTATCCAGTTTTTTAATCGAAATTGACTCTGTAGATAAACCTAAATTTAATTCCTTATTATTAGAAAAACAAAAATCCAGTTTTGTTCCAATCGGAAATAAAGTTTTATAACGGTTTGTCATTGGGCCTAAAAGTAAATCATCTACAAAATATTTTACTTTATCCTGCTCAATTTCATTACTAGCTCTTCTGATTTCAGTATAAATTTTATCGTTGTTATATGAATAGAAATAATAAACAAATCTTGGCTGAACTGATTTTTTGAAAAAAGTAAAAAGAGAAAAAACTAGTATTCCGATGAATAAACTTATTAAAAATGTATTCTTTAACCTAGTTACTTCTATCATCATTTTACTCCGGTAAATCCATGAGAACGTTCAAAATGACTTATAAACGCTTGTAATCCATTATATATTCCAAAAGATATTTTCTGCAAGTACTTATCATCTGCAAGTAAAGCGCCTTCTTTAGGATTAGTTAAAAAACCCGTTTCTATTAAAACACTCGGCATATTTGCGTTTCTGACAACAAACCATTCTTCTGCTTTAATTCCGCGCGAAGAACTTAAACCTGAAACCTGAGCCTGAATTCCGTCTGTAATGAATTTTGCAATCAAAATTGATTCGGTTGTATATTCTTCTTCAAGCATGCTATTTAAAATGTTTTGAACAGCTTTATCTTCATTCTTATCATTTTTTAATACCTGGCGGCGATATCCCGGTGAAAGATACCATACTTCATAACCGGACGCTTTTTTATCTAAACTGGCATTAACATGAATTGAAACATACAGAATCGCTTCGTTATCCTTTAATTTTACAGAGTTAGCAATTTCTGTACGCTGCTGCAGTGAAATAAAAACATCAGTATTGCGGGTCATCAAAATTTTCTTGTCCGGGCAGGCTTTTTTCAGATAATCATAAAGCTTTAAGCCAACAGATAAATTTACATCTTTTTCTTTAACAGTGAATGTTTTTCCATTTATTGTATGAGTTGCGCTTGCTCCGGGATCTTTTCCGCCATGACCAGGGTCAATTAAAATTGCACCGATTTTATACAGGCTTTGTTCTGAGTCCGTATTGAACAACTGTATTGCCTTGTCAAAAAATCCTTTAGATGAAAATAAAACTTCATTCCTTAAATAAGGAGCTTTTTCGAAAGTTATTTTTTTATAATCGTATAGAGAAAAATCTTCATCAATATGAAATGAAATCTGGTGGCCTCTTTTTTCCAGAATTCCAGATTGAGTTAATGGATCCCAATACAAATCAATTCCATATTTGTCACATTCTGAAACTAAATTTATTTCGCCAGGATTTTGCGCAAAAATGTTTTCAAGGAGAAAAATACTGAGTAAAAAAATAATCAATTTATGGATGAAATTATTCTTCATTAAAATCAGTTCAAAATACTTTTATACAAACTGTGAATACGAATCACATAAATATAAAATACCTTGAACCCCTCCCCTCAGTAAAAATTTTACAAATAAGTTTCCATCAATTTCAATATGATTTGGTCTTAGAATATCAAACATTTTTATTGAAGTCAAAATGCTTCTGTAGTTGTAGTCTTTGATTGAATCTAGACTTTTTAAAAGATTTTGTGGAATATGGGAAAAAACTTTTTCATCCTTTTTGATTTTTATATTTTCGAAAAGCTTTATAAAATCGCTGACTTCGTTGGACTCACATTTATATGCACTGTATGGGAACCCTTTTTCATAATCATTTTCTATATTGTTCAGGAATTTCTCTGTCTGAGCATTATATGATTCGAGTTCCAGTATTATTCGTGAGGAAGCATTTTCTGCATATTGTGAAGCACTTTCGTAAGATGAAGCAACTGCTATGAAATTACCGCATTTCTGTACATTGTTTCTTGGGAAATCAACACAGTCATTTTCCTTTACGCGCGGAAAAAAGTTTTGAACTTGTTCGGTTTCTACAAAATCATTTGCAATCGAAAAATCATCATTAAAGAAAGTAATTTTTTTTATAATACCTGGAATGGAAATGTAACTTCTTTCGGCTGAAAATTTTGTGCATGGAACTTCGTACAATTCAAAGTATTTGTTTTCTATATTCAGCTTCCTACGGTTAGAAAGTAAATCTCCAGGTTCTTTTCCAAGTGCAATTAGCAGAGCCTGTCCGGTTAAGTCGAAATTTGAAGCATAAGGAAAAGTCCAGCCTGACATATAGCCACCGGAAAGTCTGGCAGCAATTTCTCCAATCATAGGGCCTTTTTCAGTTAATTTGATATCAGCTTTTGCAACGCCACAAGTTAAACCTAATGAATGAACTGCATCTGCAAATGTAGAAATCAATTTATTTTTTGAATCTTCATCGATATTTGAAGGCAATGTATGTCCCAGCTCAATAAAATATGGAGGGAAATATATATGCCTGTCTGCAAAGCCTGTTACTGTAAAAGTTCCATTGTAAACAATTGCATCAATTGAAAATTCTTTACCGCTCATATAATCTTCAAGAATTGCAGTTTTTGTTCTGGAGTTATTTAATGCATCTTCAACCGCGAATGAAAACTCTTCTTTATTTCTGATTAAGCGGCATCCTCTGGCACCCATATTGTCAGAAGGTTTAATTACTTTTGGATAAACAGTTGTATTTTTAATTGAATCAAGTTTCTCTTTGGGTAAATCACCAGAAATTTCTGTGAAATCAGGCGAAGGAACTTTATTTTCCTGAAAGCATTTACGCATTAAAACTTTACTGCAGGTATTCTGGCTTGCTTTAAATGTGTGTGAAATCAAATTACATTTTTCTGCGACATAAGAAACAGATGTAGAAAAATCTGTTCCGCAGGTAAAAACTGCTTTGAGAGAATCTTTGTATCCTAACGCTAGGTTTGCGATTTTTTCTTTATCTTTTAAATCTATGCAAAAGAATTCATCTGCTAAAGGAACACAGACAGCATTTGAATTTGCATCTACACAAAGAATTTTATATCCGTATTTTCTACTAGCTTCAAATGCTCTTTTTTGCATTAATCCTGCACCAAGAATTAAAACGTATTCGCCAGACATTTTTATTTCCTAATTTATTTTTTTACAATACACTTCGAATGTATCGCCTAAATGAAATATTTTACTTATCATTCTGTAAAACTTATATTTAAATGACTTTGGATTAACTTTTCCTTTTGCAACTTTTGGAAATCTCTCCGGATGAATTCCTGTTGAAACTTTTACAAGAACTTTAAAGCCGTATTTTTCCAGAATTTTTTCGCAGGTTTTATATTCCCAAATTGAATAATGGTCTGCAGGGGAACTCTTGAAAAATTCCTTTGTATTATACTTTGCACTGACACCGGAACCTGATGGAGTTGAGAAAGCAAAAATTCCGCCTTTTTTTATAATCTTTGAAACACCTTCTAAAACTTTATCGAGATTAGAAAAATGTTCGATTACATACCACATTGTTACGCAATCAAATAAATCAATTCCAAATTCATCATTTAAATTTACATCCGGGAAACTGCCGCAAACTGCAGGATAAGAAAGTTCATTCTGAACATAGGAAACTGCATCTTCACATAAATCTGTACCAAATACCTGCCAGCCAGATTCATTTGCTGCATCCATAAACGGTCCCATTGCACAGCCAATATCTAAAACAGTTGGACTGACCTTTGAAAATTTTGTTCTGTAAAGCATATCGATAATTCCGATTCGCCTGATGCCCTGTGACTTAATGGAAACAAAATCTTCGAGATATGTTTTACCGTATTGATTTTTATATTCTTCAAAAAAATATTCTTTTGTATATTCACTCACCTTTTCATTAACTGACCATGACATATACAGGAGTGAACATTTTGAGCAGCGCCTGAAGGTACGTTTTTCAGTTCTCGCAATAACTTTATCTGTGTAATTAAGTTTGTTGTGGCAGATTGGACACAATAGTCTTCTGCTTTTTGATAAATCCTTTAAGAATAAAGATAAATTTCTTTGCCTGATATTTGTCAGCGGCTTTTCATTTACTGTGTCTTTGTTTTCTTCTGTCAGGTTAAAATGTTTGATTAAAGCCTTTATTTTTTTTGTTGTAATATCGTTTTTTTCGATGCATTTAAAATTATACTTTACGGAAAGTTTTTCGTGATAAGGTGTTACAGAAACTAAAAGCACTTCACAGCCTGCACCTCGAGCTTCAAATGCCGTGAATCCGAAATGAGTAACAACTAAATCGTATTCATATAATTTTTCTTTCAGGTTTTCAATTCTATTTGAAATCGAAATATATTTTCGTAAATCATCAGTTATACTCTGCTGAGCTAATTCATATTTTTTTTCGCTTGGAATTATTGCAGTAACATTTATTTCATTCTCTGCAAATACAAGTGCTGTATTCAAGGTTAAGTTTTCAGGATCCTCTCCCCCGAATGTTACTAACACCGATTTTATTTCTTTTTTTTCAGATAAAGCTTTTGTGTTTTCCGGTAGAGGAATAAAACTTGAATCTGTACAGTTTGATTCTTTTTTTTCATCAAGACTTGGAATTATATTTAAAACATATTCTGCATAGTTTAAATCATCATTTCCTTCGTCTAAAGCAACAACAGCAGTTTTGGATGCCAGTTCATTGCATAGCTTTGGGTCGGTTTTAAATAAATCTGTAATTACAAGATTAAATTTTTCTAATTCTGGTTTATTTCTGATTATTTGCCATTCATTTAAGCCAGAACGTTTTGCTTCTGAAACAAGATTTTCAACCTGCTCAAAATTTTCTTCAGGAGTATCAGGAATATAAATGAAGAAATTATTTTCTACTGCAATTTTTAAGCAGCGGTTAAAATGACCGGTTCCAAAACCTTTTTTGCAGGACGGATACAAAAGGACTGTATTTTTAACCAAAGGGTTTTCAAGCGCCTTTATAATTTGATTTGCAGTAAACGGAAATTTTTCTTCACTTTCTTTTATTAAAACTGAATAAATAAGCTGGGCTTTCTTATAATCAAAATCAGTATCAACTGTAGTTCTATATTCTCCTATATAATTTGGAAAATCAAAATATCTGGTAACAGGAATAAAAACACAGTTAAATAATTCTTTGTGATTATATAATGCAGGTCCAACATGTTCATGATCATATGCAAGATTCGTTTCATCACACGCTTTTAATAACGACTTTGCATTCATTACTTCTATGCCGCTTCCATGAGGTAAACCTGTAAAGGTCATATAATCTATATTTTCAGATAAAAATTTTTCTTCGAATTTTTCACTTAATTTTTCTGCAGTTTCATAAAACAAATACGGATTATCTGCAGTAGCCCTGATTACAATGTCACATTTTGAAAGTTCTATTACATCACAAAATCTTTGAAGTACATCCTCTTTTGAACCGGCATATAATTTATAACCGCATTTTTTAGCATAGATTTCTAATTCACCTGCACTTTCTACATCAGTTGCAAGAAAATATTTATCAGCTTTAACTTTTTTCATTGAAAGAAGAGCACATTCTATAATAGTTTTATCCCCGATTTTCATTAAAGCTTTTCTGGGAAGTCGTGTAGAAGATAAACGGCATTGAACTATTACGATTTTTTTACTTTTCTTTTCAAATATTTTTTTTAAAAACATTTTATCTTTCCCAATTCTCAATCATCTTTTTTACATCTGTTTTAAATCTATATTTATTTTCATTAACCCACTTTTTGGCGCTATTAAATAAAGAAATAGATTCTGAAAGTCCACAGTGATTTTTTAATTTAAATGCAAAAAAAGATGAAAAAGGAATATATGCATGATCATTAAAAAATTCAGGGAGAATATTTTTTATATAAAACTTAAGATAAGAATAATCAATTGTACGCTCTTCATTAGGCATTGAATTCGAATAATTTAAAATAAAGGCCGAAGATAAAAGTACTTTTTCACCCCAAAGCCAGCTTCTGATAAAAAAATCAATTTTCTGCCAGTAAGAAGATTTTATAGTGTAATCAAAACCACCTAAATATATAAAGGTTTGTGTTTTGTAAAATGCAGCCAAATCAAATGGATATAAAGTTTTAGCATCATTAAGAAATTGATTATATTCATTAAATATAAAATTAGAATCTTTTGCAAAAGGCTCAATTTTAACATTAACAGCTTCATGACTTGGAGAATACAAAAGTGGACAAATACAAAATGCATCTTTTTCAATAAACTTTTCCATTAAAGACTTAGAAAAAGTAAAACTCTGTACACACATTGATTCCTGCAAAACCAAAAAATATTCTGTTTTAACAAGAGAAACTGCGACATTTAACATTTCGCCTTGAGTAACTGTATCCTGGATTTCAATATAATCAACGGAAGAAAATTTTGACTGCAATTCATTAAGGGCTGCCATAGAAGATTTTAGGCCAACACTAATAATTCTTTCAAATCCCTTTGAACACAACTGTTCTAAGACAATGCTTCTATACTGCGTAAACTCAGTATCGCGTAAAACAATGCAGGTTAATGGCAATTTAATTGAAGATGATTTTTTACCTTCAAGTATTGAGTAGTTGATATGATGTTGATTAAAAATTGAAGGTATAGTATTCATCGCAATTCTCACAGAACTTACAGTATCTATTTTGAAGATGATTCTGAATTTCTTCATCTGTTTTGTGCCAGACATTTTCCAAACCATCAACAAAAACATTACCTATGATTTTATCAAAAATTACTTCTTTGCAAAATAAAATATCCCCGTTAAACAAAATATTCATGTCGCGCTTTAAGTGCCAGCAAACATTTCTTTCTACAGGAGATAAATCGCAAACTTTTAAGTCTTCAAGTTTTTTGCAGTAAGAATCGTATTTTTGAACTACAAGCTTTCCATGTGATTCAGAATTTTCATTATGATATAGCTTCCAGAACAATTCCAATTCATCTTCGTTTAAAGTACAGCGGGTAAACTGCGGATAAACGCTTCCAGGAAATTTATTGCATAAAAGAGACAAACCTTTTTTTGCTGCCTTAAAATCTGAATCAGGATGTAATGTTAAGTAAGTTTTTTCGGTTACAGCATCAAGTAAAACAATCCAGTTTATTGCTGAAGAATTTTTATTCGAATCATTATTTCTTTTTGTTTCAATTAAAAGAGCTTTCACTTCATTAATGAATTCATCGTTAATCTTTGTA
>JAEEGL013601990.1_pt1 | contig 12023 bp, 4 predicted proteins | sample 9134231 | NCBI WGS metagenome assembly JAEEGL01 (sample SAMN16246548, study PRJNA631951) | gut metagenome | biome: gut microbiome; feature: rumen; material: fiber-attached | host: Bos | place: Iran: Karaj | collected 2018-10
CAAGCCCCGGTTCAAAAATAGGTATATTACCCTGCTTAAGTTTTTTTAATTTTTCCTCATTATTATCAATACAGATTACATTATTACCCATATCAGCAAGACAAGTGCCTGTAACTAAACCTACGTATCCTGTTCCTATTACGGCTATATTCACAAATTTTCCTTTCTAAACTACTGTTCTATCCATTCAATGAACCTTCTGATACCGTCAGAGAAAGTGGTTTCAGGGCTATAACCGAGTAATTTTTCGGCTTTTGACGTATCGCAGACCGTTTTTATCACGTCACCTTTTTGAAAAGGCAGGTACTCTATTTTTGCCTTTTTGTTTAATTCTTTTTCAATAGTTTCTATTACCTGATTTACTGTAACAGGGTTGCCGCCTCCAAGGTTTATAATCTCGTAAGGGGTTTCGTTGTAGTTTATGGCAGAGCAAACACCTGATATTATATCGTCAATGTAGGTATAATCTCTTAAAGAACTTCCATCCCCAAACACCTGAACGGGCATATCTTTCATAATCAGGTCAGTAAATTTTCTTATTGCCAAATCGGGTCTTTGACGAGGTCCGTAAACTGTAAAAAATCGCAGACATACGGCAGTCATGTTGTATAGTTTTGAATATGTATATATAAACTGTTCGCAGGCAGATTTTGTCGCTGCGTATGGCGAAATTGGCTCTGTGATTTTTAAATCTTCCGAGAACTTTACTGCTTTACAGTTACCGTAAACGGATGAAGAAGAGGCAAACACCATTTTTTTAATATTAAAATCTTTCATGGTTTCAAGCAGATTTACTGTGCCTGAAATATTTGAATTTATATAATCAAGCGGGTTTTCTATAGAAGGTCTGACACCTGCGCATGCCGCAAAATGAACAACCGTATCTATATTATTTTCAGAAAACAATTTTTTTAACAAATCTTTATCGCAAATATCTCCACGATAAAATTTATAGTCGGGGTTATCAAAATTATGAGCGATGTTATTTTGTTTCAGTGTTACGTCATAGAAATCGTTAAAATTGTCAATAACAACAATTTTTACATTATTTTTAAGTAACTTATCGGCAAGCGTAGAGCCAATGAACCCTGCTCCGCCTGTTATAAGGATTTGCATATATTCCCTCTTTTTGCATATTATATCACATAATCAGCAATAGTTAAACAGTAGAATTTGCGGTTTATAGACATTTCAGGGTGGATATACTATACTAATATCAGGGCTGAAAGAAACAGAGAGAAGCAAATCAAAGAGTCCTTCACACAAAAAGAAAAACGGGAAATAACAAAAAAGGAACTGATAATGACAGATATTTCCGTAACGGTACCGGTTTATAATGTTGAAAAGTATTTGGCGAGATGTTTAAACTCTATACTCGGTCAAACTTTTAAAGGTGATTTTGAGATTATTTGTGTAGATGACGGCTCAACCGATAAATCAGGCGAGATACTTGATGAATTTGCAAAAAAATACCCTGATAAAATAAAAGCCATACACCAACATAATCAGGGACTTTCGGGCGCAAGAAATACGGCACTGGAGCATGTTACGGGCAAATATACAATGTTTGTTGATTCTGACGATTTAATTGAACAACATTCGTTGGATGAATTATTCAAATATGCAGAAAGCCACAAGGCAGATGTTGTTATATTTGATTATTTATGCGGAAAAGAAGGGATGAAAAACATCCGCCGTCAGCATTTTAAAAATATAGCAGATAAATACGGAGATAATTCTTTTAACATTGATACGGCGGAGCCGTTTGTTTATCGTTTTGTTCCTGTTGCAACATGGATAAAATTTTACCGAACAGATTTAATCAGGGACATAAAATTTGAATTTGATTTGAATAATCAGGATGTTCCACATTGGGCACTTGTTTATACAAAGGCAAAAAGGGTGCATTATTTTCCGAAACCGCTTTATTTTTATACTTTGCACAGAGAAGATGCAATTACTCAAACAACAGGGGTTAAAGCGTTTGATGTTTTCAGAGCGTTTTCAAAAACTGAAAATATTTTAAGAGAAGCCGGCTATTTTGAGAAATTTAAAAACATACATTATGCTCATTTTACCTGTAATTTAATTAACAGAATGATACAACTAAAACCTGAATTGAGAAGAGAATTTGTAGAACTGATAAAAAAATGTAATCTGTTTATAGATTATGATGAGTTTGACAAAGAAGATTTATATCAGTTTGAAAAAGATGTAATGAAAATGATAAAATACATAAGGGAACATAGTTTTGAAGATACCGAAAAGTTGATGAAAAACAAAAACTACTGGCATTAGAAAATTTGACATCGTGTTTTTATCGTAAAGAACCTAATCTTATGGACAACAAAGGTCTGTTATACTATACTAAAAGAAGGAGAAATTGGTTTAAGGAGTAGTTTGAAGATGGATATTTCCGTAACAGTACCAATATATAATGTTGAAAAATATTTAGAGAGATGTTTAAACTCGATAGTTGGTCAATCTTTTCAGGGTGATTTTGAGATTATATGTGTAGATGACGGCTCAACGGATAAATCGGGCGAAATACTTGATGAATTTGCAAAAAGATACCCTGATAAAATAAAAGCCATACACCAACATAATCAGGGGCTTTCAGGGGCACGAAACACTGCTCTGAAACATGTCACGGGAAAATACACAATGTTTGTCGATTCTGATGATTGCATTGAAAAACGGGCATTAGAGGAGTTGTTCAATTACGCAGAGAGCCATAATGCAGAGGTAGTAATTTTTGATTATTTAACCGAAACTCACGGGAAACAAGGTGTTCAACGCCAATATATTAAAGAAATTGCCGATAAATACGGTGATAACCCTTTCAACGCAGATACAGCAGAAACTTTTGTTTATCATTATATTACTGTTTCGACATTGCAAAAATTTTATCGTACGGATCTAATCAAAGATATAGAGTTTGAATATGATTTGAATAATCAGGATGTTCCGCATTGGGCGATTGTTTATACAAAAGCAAAAAATATGTATTATTATCCGAAACCTTTTTATTTATACACTTCGCGCAGGGAAGATGCGATTACCGTAACAACAGGGGTAAAAACTTTTGATGTATTCAGAGCGTTTTCTGCAGCAGAAAAAAATTTAAGAGATGCGGGATATTTTGACAAACTAAAAATAGTTCATTATGCATACTTTTTCTGTAACATACTAAACAGAATGGTACGGGTAAAAACAGAATTAAGAAAAGAATTTTTTGAATCAGTAAAGAAATACCCTTTTGATATAGAATACGAAGAGTTTGAAAAAGAAGATTTATCAGAAATGGAAAAAAATGCCGTAAAAATAATCAGATATATGAAAGAGCATAATTTTGAAGAAACTGACAGAATGATGAAAAACAATCGGCTTTGGCAATAAATTAACCTTACTGATAAACATCTGCTGTGAATGAGAATTTATTAAAGGGAAAAACAAATGGATATTTCCGTAACAGTACCTGTATATAATGTAGAAAAGTATTTGGAGAGATGTTTAAACTCGATAATTGGTCAGTCGTTCACGGGTGAATTTGAGATAATATGTGTAGATGACGGCTCAACGGATAAATCGGGCGAGATACTTGATGAGTTTGCAAAAAGATACCCTGATAAAATAAAAGCCATACACCAACATAATCAGGGGCTTTCTGGCGCAAGAAATACGGCACTGAAGTATGTTACGGGTAAATACACAATGTTTGTAGATTCTGATGATTTTATTCATAAAAACGCTTTGGAAGATTTATATAACTACGCAGAGAGCCATAGTGCAGATGTTATACTATTTGATCATATATTTAAAGTAGAGGGTCAAAAAGGCACAATGCAACATCATTTTAAAAATATTGCAGAAAAATACGGCGACAAACCGTTCAACATAGATTCGGAAGACCCTATAGTTTACCAATATGCACCTGTTGCGACATGGTCGAAATTTTACCTTACGGATATAATAAAAGACCTGAAATTTGAGTATGATATGTATTATGAAGACCGTCCTCATTGGGATTTGGTTTATACAAGGGCAAAAAGGGTGTATTACTATCCGAAACCGTTTTATTTTTACACACTTTACAGAAAAGATGCTATAACTTCAGCAATGGGAGTCAAAACATTTGATATTTTCCGGGCATTTTCTATTTCAGAAAAAATCCTGAGAGAAACCGGCTATTTTGAGAAATTAAAATATATCCATTATGGGCATTTCGCTTACAATTTATGCAACAGACTCCGCAAACTTAAACCTGAGTTGAGAGAAGAATATATTGAAACAATAAAAAAATATAATATTGATATGGACTATAACGAATTTGTCAAAACGAATGTACATCAGTCTGATAAAGAGATGATGAAACTGGTTAAATACATCCGAGAGCATAGTTTTGAAGATACGGATACAATGCTGAAAAAGAATGGATTTTGGGACTAAAATCGAAGTATTAACCATAACGCAATTTTATCATTTCCTTTTTTTTAGTCAATTTGGCAATAATCAGATATTTAACCTCTCCGCTAATATTCCTACCCTTCCCGCGGGTGAAGGTTATACCATAGAACTATAACAAAAAGAGGCGGAATAAATCCGCCTCTTTTTTTATAACATATTACAAATAATATTTAGGCATTATTTGTATATATCTGCATGAGGTTCACCTCATCAGGATTATTCATCGTGACATCGGTCATTGCATTGTCTGCACCTGCAGTTTGCCAAGCAAACGTGCTTTGTGCGAGTGATGCAAGGAAGTTGTTTGATGCGAATAAAGCACTCTGGCTACCGCTTGAAACAATATCACCAACTGTGGTTGTTGTACTGCCAACTTTAAGCGTAATAGCATTATAATAATCCGGTGCATCCTCTACTGATGTATTATCATAATAATTACTTAATGTAAAAGTCCCGTCATCATAACTAATGACTAAATCATCATCATTTCTATTGCATGTTACATTTGAGAAGTCGCCTGACAATTCTATAGTATCGCCTGTTAACCAAGATGGGAAATACCCCACAGAACTAATATGTGGTATAAATAAACTATCATTACCACCGTTAGCAAAATAGGTGTCTTTACACTCAGTTGGACTGAAATTATCACCTGTGCTTGTACCTAAGTGATTAAGTCCATTCTGAGCCATACCGGAAGCTATAGAGACTGTTACACCATCCTCAGTTTTAATCTTTGTAGGGAAGTAACTACTGCCATAACTATCATCGAAATACCCCTCAAATGTTACGGAATTAACACTGCGTGTTGTTGCAGGATACCCGATTGTTAAATCATTACCATCATTTGAACCGTAATCTCTGGTATATTCGATATCACCTTTATTTCCAAAGACTTCTATTCTGTCATTTCCATATTCCCAATCAGGACTGAATGTATCAACACCGCCTTTCAGTACAAAGTTTTGCGGATCAGCTGACGGAGTGAACGAATCAGTTCCGCTTGTGCCAGGGACATCAGTATATGCCGGAGTACAACCTTTTGTAGCCATATCTTCGGCGATATTCAAGTCTCCATCATTTGTAGCAAGTATTTGTGGATAATATGTAGCATCATGTCCGTCTTTGAAATATTCAGACAATGTTACAGCATCACCGAACGAACCGTAATTGATTATTAAATCATCTCCATCTTGTGTATAAGTTACACCACTGTTGTAATCATCTATTTGTATCTTATCACCTACATACTGACTATTATCAGCATAACTAAATACATCATTTCCGCCGTTTGTAACAAAGATTTCTTTGTATGTGCCCTCAGAGAACTCATCATCTCCGCTTGTGCCATATATTAGGAGACCTTTTGCATCCACATCATCAGCGATCGCAAATACATCATTATCCCCTGTTGTTTTCAGGGTATCAGGATAATATCTAACACTAGGAGAGCCCCCGGCATAATAATCCTTCAATGTTACGGAATCAGTTCCGGAACCGTAATGAATAACAAAATCACCACTTCCGACAGTGCATGAATAAGTTACAGCATCTCTGGTACCTGATATTTGAATCTTATCGCCTTCATTATTGTCACTATTACTATTAAATGTATCGTTACCGCCTGCAACGATAAAGGTTTCTTTATCCGATGTCGGAGTCCAAGTATCATCTCCGCTTGTGCCAAATATTGTGTAACCTTTCACTCCTTTATCATCAGCGATATCAAAACCGTCTAAATCATCTGCAGTAACAAGTGTATCAGGATAATAGTTAGCACTGACACCACCCTCTAAGTAATTCTTAAATGTTACAGTATCACCTGAACCGTAACGAATAATTAAATCATCACCATTTTTTGAATAGGTTACATCACTTTTGTTAACTGATATTTTTAACTTATCACCTTGATTATTGTCACTATTACCATTAAATGTATCATTACCGCCTGCAACGATAAAGGTTTCTTTTACTCCTTTTGCTGCAGTATATGTATCATTACCGCTTGTACCCTGAAAATCTCTGCAAAGATCACCATTATCAATATAATAACCTTTGTCATCCATATCAGCTACAATATTGAATCCATCATTGTCATTAGTGATAAGAGTTTGAGGATAAGCAGATGGAGTGTGACTGCTGCTATAATACTCATTTAATATTACAGAGTTTCCGGAACCATAGTTTATAATCAAATTACCAGAATCATCTTTTGAATATGATATATCTGCTTTGTTACAATTAAGCTTTATTGCATCACCAGCATAATCCGAACCAGAGGAAAAGCTATCTTCTCCACCATTTACAACAAAGATTTCTTTATAAGCAGTATGGTTGAAGTAATCGGAGCCGGATGTACCAATAATCTGGACGCCTTTTTCATTAATATCATCATTAAGGTTAACATCCTCACCACCAATAACAAGCGTTTCAGGATAATAATAACCGGAATCAAAGAACTCTTTCATGGTTACTGAATCACTACCGCCACCATAATTAATAATCAAATCATCATTATCAGGACCCGCATATCTTGAATAGGTTACGCTTGACGAATCACCGGATAATTGTATCTTATCACCTGCAACTTTTTCTTCAGAATGGTCACTTGGTTGTGATACACCCGGGAATAGGTCATGCCCGCCATTAGGAACAAAGATTTCTTTGTCCAATGTCGGATTGAATGTATCATCTCCGGTTGTCCCTTCAACTATTGTATATGCATTTACACCTTTTTTAGCCATATCTGTTGCGATATAGAACTCTGCATCATTTGTCTTTAACATAGCAGGATAGTAGGTGTCATAATCTTCGTGGTCAAAGTATTCCTTAAAGGTTACTTTTCCGCCGGTATATTTAATGATTAAATCATCACCGTCTTGGACATATGACACATCTGCTTTGTTGCCTGAGATTTGGACCTTATCGCCGACATAATAACCACCGGATTCGTAATAGAACACATCATTTCCACCGTTTGTAACAAAGATCTCTTTGTCTTCTGTTATATATGTTTCATACGTTCCTAGTGTTTCATTATATTTATTGAACTCATCATTTCCGCTTGTGCCGTATACAAATACACCTTTCTTTGCTATATCCAATTCAAGGTTAAATTTATCACCATTTGTTTTCAAGGTATCAGGATAATAGTTAGTGTAGCCAGAATGGTTGAAATAATCATCTAATGTTACAGTATTACCTGAACCGTAATTGATAACTAAATCCTTTTGATTATCTCCGGAGTTAGTTCTTGAATATTTTATATTACTTCTTTCACTATTTATTTGTATCGTATCACCCGATTCATTATCACTATTGGCAAAAAACTTATCGTTTCCGCCTGCAACAATAAAGGTTTCTTTATAATATGTCGTAGCGAACTCATCATCTCCACTTGTACCATTAACTATTACACCATTTAGTGCCACATCATCTGCGATATTAAATTCAACACCCGTATTATCAAGCAAGGTATCAGGATAATAATGAGCACAACCGGCAGCGAAATAACCCTTTAATGTTACAGAATCAGTTTCCGAACCGTAGTTGATAACTAAATCATTTCCATTTTTGGAATATTTTATATCATCACCTCTGGTACCATTTATTTTTATCTTATCACCTTCATTATTGGATTCATTGACATTAAATGTATCTTGTCCGCCGTTTGCAACAAAGGTTTCTTTATAATATGTCGTAGCGAACTCATCATCTCCGCTTGTACCATTAACTGTGATACCTCTTTTAGCAATCTCTGAATATATACTATATTCAACACCATAAACATCAACGATATTTTCAGGAGAATAATGATTAGGATTATTATCAAAATACTGATCTAATGTTACGGAGTAACCGCCTGAAGTGTCATAGATAACTAAATCATCTCTGTTGTCGTTATTTACTATGTATTCTACATTGGTGTCAGTACTTACCCTTATTCCATCACCTTTTACTTTTTGGTAAGAGTCAGAATAGTTAATCACATCTCCGTCATTTACAAAAAAGATTTCTTTCAAATCTGTCGGAGTGAAGGTATCTGCATTATCTGTACCGTAAACCGTAATGCCTTTTGTTTCCAAATCACTTGCCACATTAAATTCTGCATCATTAGTGATAAGTGTTTCAGGGGAATATTTATCCTCTGCAAAATATCCCTTCATTGTTACAGAATCTTCTGCACCATAGTTGATTACCAAATCATTATCACCTACGGTTCTGGAGTAAGTTACATCAGACTGTTTTTTAGTATCTGTGAGTTGTACCTTATCACCTGCAACTTTATCTGCAGAATCTGCACCGTTAAATGTATCATTTCCACCGTTAACGATAAAGAGTTCTTTATCAGTAGTAGGAGTGAACTCATCAGCACCGTCAGTACCCTCAACTGTTTTTACTGCAGGACTGAAACCGTTGAGAGCATCTGTGATACTGTGAGTGTTGCCGTCTTTGTCAACAAAGTTGTCTATTTTGTTTGTTGTTGTCGGCTTAAAGTAGTCTTTGAGTGTCAAAGTACCTGTTTCAGAAGTTCCATTCTTGTCATCATGGTATGTGATAACAAGGTCATCACCATCTCGTGTAAATTCACAATTGGTAAATGATGAATTTTCAAATACTAATCTGTCAAACTCTGATGTTTTTGTTGCAGGAATTTCTGTATCATCAAATTCAGAATAGTCCTTCGCACCTGCTGCAATAGCATCAAGTTGAGCCTGAAGTGCATTTTTTTCATTTGTCAAAGTAGTAACCTGACCCTCAAGTTGTGTTTTCTGTCCTGTAAGAGTTGTTACAGTTTGTTGCGCAGTTGCAAGATCAGCCAATGCATTTGCTTTATCTGTCAATAACTGAGAATATTGAGCATCGGTATAGGTGTGATTTGCCTGATATGCAGTCAAATCCGCCTGTGCCTGTTCATAATTTCCTTGTGCTTCCAGATAATCAGCATACGCTTCGTCATACGCATCTTTCATTTCCTGATATTGAGCATCTGTCTTGGTGTGAGTTTCCATGTACTCTGTCAATGCTGTTTCTGCTGTATTTTTAGCAGCAATTGCGGCATCACGAGCTGTTACTGCATCAGTAACGGCATCAACTTGTGCCTGATATTCTTCATTGCTGTGTGCGTAATCTTCTTTATAATCAATCAATGCCTGATCTGCATCTGCTTTTGCCTGTTCAAGTGCCTGATATTCAGCATCTGTGTTGTTGTGGTTTGCTTTATAATCAGTCAATGCCTGATCTGCTGCTGCTTTTGCCTGTTCAAGTGCCTGATATTCAGCATTGGTTTTGAGGTGGTTTGCTTCATAAGTAGCCAATTCAGCAATTTTTGCTTCAAAATTTGCCTGTGCAGTTGCATAATTGCTTTGAGCAGTATTCTTTTGCTGTAATAACAATGCCCACTCTGTATTGTCATGAGTGTAATTTAATTTATATGCGTCAAAATCAGCCTGTGCCTGTTCATAGTTTGCCTGCGCAGTTTCATAATTACTTTGGGCTGTATCCTTTTCTGCAAGCAATTCGCCCCACTGTGCATTTGTATGTGAGTGGGTTTCTTCGTATGTTACCAATGCCTGATCTGCTGCTGCTTTTGCCTGTTCAAGTGACTGATATTCAGCATTAGTTTTATTGTGGGTAGTTTTATATGCTTCAAATTCAGCAACTGCTGCGGCTTTTTCATCAACAAGTGCCTGATATTGTGCATCAGTTTTGTTGTGGTTTGCTTTATAATCTAACAATGCCTGATCTGCTGCTGTTTTTGCCTGTTGGAGTGTTGCCCATTCCACATTATCGTGTTCGTGAGTTGCTGTGTATGATGTCAAATCTGCCTGTGCCTGTTCATAATTTGCCTGTGCTGCATCATAATTGCTTTGAGCAGTATTCTTTGCCTGTTCTAACAATGCCCACTCTGTATTATTATGTGTGTAATTCGTTTTATATGTATCAAAATCAGCCTGTGCCTGTTCATAGTTTGCCTGCGCAGTTTCATAATTACTTTGGGCTGTATTCTTTTCTGCAAGCAATTCGCCCCACTGTGCATTTGTATGTGAATGGGTTTCTTCGTATATTGCCAACGCCTGATCTGCTGCCGCCTTAGCCTGTGCAATAGCATTATATTGAGAATCTGTATTACTATGGTTTGCTTTGTAATCTATTAATGCCTGATCTGCAAGTTCTTTTGCATCAACAAGATTGCCCCATTCTACATCATCGTGAGCATGGGTTGCTCTGTATGCAGTTAAAGCATCCTGTGCGTCTTTGTAGTTTTGTTGTGCAGTTTCATAATTGCTTTGGGCAGTATTCTTTTGCTGCTCTAACAGAGCCCACTGTGTATTGTCGTGAGTGTGTTTGCTTACATAATCATCATAACTGTTAACAGCATCCTGATAATCTGACAAAGCAGTTTTATAATTTCCGTACGCTTCTTCATAAGCATCTGACATAGCCTGATATTCTTCATCCGTGTTGGTGTGGTTTGCTTTATAGTCAGTTAATGCCTGATCTGCCGCCGCTTTTTGATCTGCAAGTTCTTCATATTCTTCATCTGTGTTGGTGTGGTTTGCTTTATAGTCAGTTAATGCCTGATCTGCTGCATCTTTTGCCTGTGCAAGTTCCTGATATTGAGTATTAGTTTTACTGTGAGTCTCTGCATATTCTATCAATGCCTGATCTGCAAGTTCTTTTGCATCAACAAGATTACCCCATTCTACATTATCGTGAGCATGGGTTGCTCTGTATGCAGTTAAAGCATCCTGTGCGTCTTTGTAGTTTTGTTGTGCAGTTTCGTAATTGCTTTGAGCAGTATTCTTTTGCTGCTCTAACAGTGCCCACTGTGTATTGTCGTGAGTGTGTTTGCTTACATAATCATCATAACTGTTAACAGCATCCTGATAATCTGACAACGCACTTTGATAATTTTTGTACGCTTCTTCATAAGCATCTGACACAGCCTGATATTCAGCATCTGTATTGTTGTGGTTTGCTTTATAATCTATCAATGCCTGATCTGCTGCCGCTTTTTTCTCTTTAGCAATAGCAAGATCTTCTTCCGCTGTGTCAAGAGCATCCTGAGTTGTTGCAAGTTCTGCTTCTGTATTTGTCAATGCCTGATCAACTCGATCATAATCAGCGGCTTTTCTTGCATCTTCTGCGGCTTTTGCTTCTGCAGCCTCTTTGTTTGCCATGCGCTGTTCATGAACTTCTACTAAATTTACCTGTTCGCCACCCTCATAGACTTTTCCGTCATCATCAAACGTGTATTCCGTCCTGTTGCCGTCTTCATCCATTGCGACAATGTTTTTTACTCTGTTTTCTTCTTTTTGCTTATAATAGTTCTTTATTGTGACAGTATTCTCTTTTGTAAGAGTACTCGCAACATCGTCAACATCAGAATAAGTAATTACAAGATTATTTTTTACCTGTTCAAATTTAATCTGTTCAATACCGGATGTTTTAAATTCCAACGTATCATTTACATCAGCATCATAAACAGTATCTTTCCCCGAACCATAAAATTCAGTACCGCCTGTCATTTTGTTTTCTTTTGAATAAGAATC
>JAEEGL013730002.1_pt1 | contig 12023 bp, 9 predicted proteins | sample 9134231 | NCBI WGS metagenome assembly JAEEGL01 (sample SAMN16246548, study PRJNA631951) | gut metagenome | biome: gut microbiome; feature: rumen; material: fiber-attached | host: Bos | place: Iran: Karaj | collected 2018-10
CTGTACCAAGCACTTCTACAGGATTTTCAAGGAATCTAAACTCAATTCCTTCTTCTTCTGCGTGAGCAATTTCTTCTAAACGAGCAGGCATTTCTGTTCTTGTACGACGATAAACAATACTTACCTTTTCTGCACCAAGACGTAAAGCCATACGAGCAGCATCCATTGCAACGTTACCAGCACCAGCTACAATTACGTTCTTTGCTTCATAAATTGGAGTAGCAGCCTTATCTTTCATGTAACCTTTCATAAGATTTGCACGAGTCAGATATTCATTTGCACTAAATACACCAATATAATTTTCACCTGGAATATTTAAGAATTTTGGAAGACCAGCACCTGTTCCTACGAAAGCAGCATCAAAGCCTTTTTCATCTAAAAGCTGTTCCAAAGTATTTGTTCTTCCTACTAAGAAGTTTAACTCAAACTTAACACCAATTTTTTTAAGATTTTCTACTTCATTCTGAACAATAGCCTTTGGAAGACGGAATTCTGGAATACCATACATCATAACCCCACCAGCCTTGTGGAATGCTTCAAATACAGTTACTTCATGTCCTGCACGAGCACAATCAGCAGCAACTGTAAGACCTGCAGGGCCTGCACCAATTACAGCAACCTTTTTACCTGTTTTTGGAGCAATTTCTGGCATTGTAACCTGATTGTTTTCACGTTCCCAGTCTGCAACAAAGCGTTCAAGACGACCAATAGAAACTGCTTTTTCGGCATTTTTATAAACCTTTCCAACAGTACATTTACCCTGACACTGTTTTTCCTGCGGACAAACACGACCACAAATTGCAGGCAATAAACTTGTCTGTTTAATAATATCTACACTGGCTTTGAAATTACCATTAGCTATTTCTTTAATAAAACCTGGAATATCAATATTAACAGGACAGCCATCCATACAAAATGGTTTTGCACACTGTAAACATCTGTTAGCTTCTACTACAGCCATTTCCTGTGTATAACCAAGTGCTACTTCGTCCATTTCACGTGCACGCTTTACAGGATCTCTTGCAGGCATTTCCATTTGAGGAATAGCATTTCTGTCTTTAGCAGTTAAAGGCCCCTGTTTTAACTTTTCTTGTATTTTCTGATATTCAATTTTTGCCTTTTCTTGTAATTCTTCTTTTGTCATTTCTATACCTCTTCCTGCTATTTGTTCTGTAATTTTTCTGCCTGTAATTCAAGATTACACTTGTGCATATCGTTCTGTTCTCTTTCTTTAAATGATTTCATACGCATCATCATGTTATCCCAATCTACCTGGTGAGCATCAAATTCAGGTCCATCTACACAAACAAACTGAGTCTTACCACCAACATTAACTCTACAGCCACCACACATACCTGTACCATCAATCATAATTGTATTTAAAGAAACTGTAGTTGGAATATTGTATTCTTTTGTAGTTAATGCACAGAATTTCATCATAATTGGAGGTCCAATTGCTATTACCTCAGATGGAGGACACTGACTTTCACAAATCTCTTTTACTGGAACCGTAGAAACACCTTTTCGTCCTGCAGAACCATCATCAGTCATAATAATTACTTCATCTGCAATAGCTTTCATTTCATCAACAAAAATCAACAAATCTTTATTGCGGGCACAAATTACCATTATTACCTTATTTCCAATAGCTTTATGAGCCTGAACAATTGGGTAACAAGGTGCAACACCAAATCCACCACCTACTATTACAACAGGTCCATCGTGTTTTTCAATATTAGAAGGATTTCCTAATGGTCCTAAAATTACAGCAAGTTCTTCGCCTGCCTCTTTCATAGAAAGCTTTGTTGTTGTAGCTCCTACAGCCTGGAAAACAAGAGCAATCCAGCCTTCTTCTGCATTTGCATCGGCTATAGTTAAAGGAACGCGTTCTCCATATTCCTGATCTACCTGAATAATTACAAATTGTCCTGCCTTACGATTCTTTGCAATTTCTGGAGCTTCAACTTTCATATAAAATACACCTTGTGAAAGCTGTTTCTTTTCGATGATTTTAAACATTTGGGGCCTCTTAAAAAATAAAATACAAGTTTTAAAACTAATTAATAAAGTACTTAAACTAATTTTACTGAAAGGCACTATTAAGGTCAAATGCACAAAAAAAGGCAAACGCATTAAAAAAAATTAAATATCACTTTAGACACTTCCAGGATAAATACATTGGAGAACCGACGAATCCTAATCCAAGCAGATTATTAAGATAAACGGCTCGTAAAGTGTCGTTTACGTTTGTAAACTATTGAGTTTTCTTTGAAAACTCATCTCCAACGCATCTATCCCTACGTGTCTGAAAAAACAATATTTTTACAATACAGTTTTAATTAGAACCCAAAAGCAGTTCCTATATATACACCAAGACCAGCAAGAGAGAAGCTCTTTGTTAGGGTTGGCGACTGTAAAGAAATACCTGTATCTAATTCAAACGCTCTTAAGTTCAAAACGCCGACAAGCCTTTGAATATAAATTTCATCTGTAAATTCTGTAGAAATTGTAGCCTTAAGAATATTTTTTAAGTTTATAGTAAAAGCAAGATAGTATTCCATAAAGCTATACGATTCACCCTTTACCTGTGGGAAAGGATTTCTAACACCCATACCTAATTTTGCAGAAATAGACATAAAATCTAAGAACGGATAAAAATCTGCACCTAAAGCAATCTTTAAAGGACGGTTAAGCTTTAATTTTGCTGGCTCATCTTTGCTAATAGAACGAGACATTGTAGGGCTCACTTTCTTACCAGATGCTAGTTCAGAAATAGAAGTTTCATACGAACAGTCAAAAGTTGCATTAGCCACATATCCTAAAGTACCTGGTACAATAGGGAATCTAAAAAATCCAGAAAGATCCAGATATTTTTTTACCGGCACAGTAATGCTTCCACCAAGATCAAAACCTGCATGACCAAATAAACCAGAAATACTACTTTTTGGATCATTTAAAGAAACATTAGCATAAACATTTGGCAGTACACGTACATCTATAATAAACTATCCGTCTTCCGTATTAGAAATATTTACGTAAGATTTTTTATTTGCAATATGCATAACAGGAATAAATACCGAAGGAGTAATAGAATACTTAAAAAGGCTGTTCTTTGCCTTTACATCCAAATCAAAGAATGCAAATACATCACCTACCATATCTACCTTAGTATTTATTTCTTCTCCAACCTCATTACCATTTCCTAAAAAGTCTATTAAATCTTTAGAAATATTCATATTAAAAAGAGAATCAACACCCATGCTTAAACGTGTAGAAAATGATCCAAAATTAATTTTTGTACTAAAAGTTGGTTTTTCATATAAACTAAATTCAAAACCAGTGTCTGGGGTTTCTGCGGCAAGCTTTGGTAAATCAATTACAAGATCTTTTTTTAGATAATCACCAATAGCAATTGAGTTATTAGATAAACCTACATCGTTTTCTACTCTTAATTCAAAAATACGTTCCCCAAAGAATCCGTCGGCAAATAAACTACCTGTAAAAGATATAAAAATCACTAAAAGGGTTAAAAGCTTACAATATTTCTTCATAATTATTTACCTCCCTTTGATGAACTAAAGTCAACGATTGGCTTAGTACCATTTGTATTTATTCTTACGACAATTGCTGTTTTTATACCCATATCTCTTGTAATTGCAACCTTTGCTTTTGGCAGATGCAGATTAACAGTAGGTTGGAAAGGATATATAGACATGAACACTAATGGATCTACACCTATAGAACCTTTTTGCATTGGAATAGAATATGGGGCAATTGAGCCACCTGCCGGGTCCAGATTTATTTCAAAAGTAATTGGTTCTTTTGATGTAAATGGAACCTTTTGCAAATCATAACATAAAGAAACCTTTTCTATTACTTCCAGATATTCTTGTATATTATCTGAAGTTGGTAGTTCCGAACGCCCAAACAAATCACCACCAGAATCTTTACCGATAAGAGAAAGTACATTTATATCTACTTCATCAGAAAGTGTAAATTCAAATGGGAATACAAGCACAGCATAGATTGCTATTGAAGATGACTGTGAGTGACTCTTATCAAAATCCTCTTTAGTAATTGTAAAAGTAGAACCACCATTTCCATTAGAGAATGAAAGATCATAATCAATATAAATACATCCCTGTTCTTCTTCCAGAGTATTGTTCATCAATTCAGCTAAATCACCTTTTGTACTGTATTTTTCCTTAGAAATATCTGTAATTACATAATCTTCGTTTTCTGTAGTTACACGTTCTAAAGTTGGAACATTTGCAAATGACATATCTGCATTATCAAGGAATTTTACAGCATATGGGTCATATTGAGTTTTACGTGTTGGAACAGAAGACCCCTCACCTACACCATAAAAGGCTTCAATACTTCCATGATATTTTGCAGATTCAAGACAAGAAAGATTTGGTTTTTCACAATACAAATAAACTGGAACAGAGCCAAAGCTAAGTTTCCCCTGGAATACGCTGCTGATTGTATTATTTTCGTTACCAAAAATATTATTAAAGTTAAGACCAGTAGAAATACATCCGTCTTTACTCATCTGACCAGAATTTACTGTAATTTTAGTCCAGTTAATGCTTGGTTCAAGGGCCAAAGAAATTGAATAAGTAGATTCTGGCTCAACATTAACTACAGTTACATAAGTTGGATGATTTTCATCATAACCAGGAAGCTTAATAACAGCATCAAAATCAATAGAAGGAGTAGACGCCATTACCACTGTCTTTTCTGTACCTAGAAGTGAAATATCCCCCGTTGGAGTTGCAGAAGCCAGAGTTTGCTTTACAGAACTCATACCAAAGAAGCTTGATGTTGCTTCCAATATAATACTATTTCCTGCTGGGAAAGTATTAGTAAAAGTTCCTCCAATACCACTAGGAGCAAAATCTATACTATGAATCATAGTAGTCATTTCTGAACTCAAAGCATGACTTTCATTAATATTTGTCTGAGAAGTTTTTAAATCTACAGTCGCTCTCTTTAAAGTTTTAATATCACTTGTACAAAGCAAAGAAGGAGAATCTTCAAAATTAATATCTGAATTTGTAAAAGATAACTGCACATTTGAATTAACAGTTGTATCTCCAGAAGTAATATCTACATCTTTAAGATCTATGTTTTTTGTTTTACCTGAAGAATTTGGACTTGTTAAAGTCATTGCACCAGAAAGACTCAAATCATACTGAAGTTCATAATTTGTCCAGGAATTTGGAATAGAAACTGTTGTATTTAAGGTACCCTCACCAATAGTACAAGAAATAAAAGTTATATCACCATCTTCTGCACTCTGAGTAATAGTTCCATCTATTGGGATACTAATTGGAGTTGTAGTTGTAATACCTTTTACAAGAGTAATCTGACTGGAAGATTCTACAGTGCCTAAGAAAGGCTTTCCAGTATTATCAGAAAAAAGAAGACTCATACCGCTCTTTGTGATTGTTTTTCCGTCCAAAGAAAGAGTTGCCTTTCCATTAGTAAAGCTTGCTGAACTGATTGTTGTAGAGCCTTGCTTTAAAGTAACAGTTCCCGAAATTGCATCTCCTGTACTGTTGATAAGAAGTGTTCCAGAAGAGTATTTAATGGAAGTAAAATCACCAATAAATGATATAGCACCACCTGGAGTAACGCCAGCAACACTAATTAAAGCGTTTACAGCTTTTGCCATTTCAGAAGTAGAAACTGTATTGTTATATTCAATGCCAACATCTGGAATGGTTACTTCCTTTGAGAATGACATATCATCTAAAGATTGAGCAATGTTTGTTTCATTAAAATATTGAGAAAAATCAATACCAATTTTCTGAATTGGCATTTTGAACATAAATTGCTGTAAATTTGCACTATTTTTATTTGGATTATAATCATAAATAGCTGTTCCAGAATCTTCATCAAAATATGAAGCTAAAACATCTTTTAGTGAAAAATAGCTTGATAAGTCTTTTTCTACAGTTCCAACCGAAAAGTTGTATTCTGCCTTTGTTTTTACAGAAACCTTTTCTGGTATTCTCCATTTACAGCCGATAAAAGCAACAGAGCATATAACGCCAAAAAATAAAATATTCTTCTTCATAAAGACCGACTCCTATTTTATTTAGTTACCTAAACTTTAAGAGCAATTCAATAAAAATGCAAGTAAAAGTTTGTTCTTTCTCAAACACTAGGGTCTTGAAAGAAAAGCACATAATCTTTAATATTTACCTATGGCTACACAAGACAATTTTATTTTGGAATTTTTAGATGATAAAACAGTTGCAGCTTTGCCAGATTTTATCAATAACAACGACAATTACGCTTCTTCTGCCGATTTAATTGCAATTGCATTTGGGGCAGATTCTGCTTTTACTTCTAGTAGTTCAGATGATTTAGACAAGCTTGTTACAAGCTTTAAAAATAATCTTACACTTTTAATTCAAAAAACCTGGGTAGAAAAGTCAGATATAGCATTAAAGGATCAGCTTTTATATAAATTGGATCAGCTTCTAAAAGAAAATAAAGAATGGAATGCCAATTATTCTCTTTTTAGAGAAATTATTGACCAGGCAGTTTTCTTAATGTTTGGACAGCCCACTGATTCTCCAGAATTCTGCGAATTCTCATTGAAAATAGATCCAATGTTTGGTATTTTCTGGTGGTATATTTCAAGTCTGCCTAAAAAACCTGATTGGTCAGAAGAAAAATTTAGAACAGCGATGTCTGTGGGAATGTACTTTTTAGCAAATTACTAACAAAACAAAACGCTGTCCATTTTAGGGCAGCTTTTTTTTTAATATAAAAAAGGAAACATATATGGATATTAATTTAATTTGTAATAATCTTCATAAAGCTGCAAATCAACTTGCGCTCCAAAATGCAAAAGAAAAGAATGATGCACTTAACAATGTAGTCACTAATATAGAAAGAAACCGTCAAAAAATTCTGGATGCAAATCTTTTAGACGTAAAAAAAGCACAGGACTCTGGTATGTCTGCAGCTTTAGTAGAGCGTCTTTCTTTAGACAATAAAAAAATAGACAGCATAATCGAAAGTATTAAGATAATTATTTCCCAAACAGACCCAATTGGCGAAGAACTTGCAGGCTGGAATACACCAAATGGTATGACAATCAGACAGGTTAGAGTTCCACTCGGAGTTATTGCAATTATTTATGAAAGCCGCCCAAATGTTACTGTTGATGCCTTTAGTCTTGCATATAAAAGTGGCAACGCTATTTTGTTAAGAGGCTCTTCTAGTGCATATAATTCAAATAAAGTTTTGGTAGATATTATAAAGCAGGCTCTTTGTGAATGTGAAACAGGTATTGCAGATGCTATAGAACTTGCTCCTTGTCAGAGTCATGATGAAGTAGAACAAATTTTAACAGCTGTAGGTCAGATAGATGTGGCACTTCCACGTGGTGGTGCTAAACTCATTAACACAGTGGTGCAGACTGCAAAAGTGCCTGTAATTCAAACTGGAGCTGGAGTTTGCCATTTATATGTGGATAGTGATGCTGATTGTGAACTGGCTGCAAAAATAGCTTATAATGCAAAAACACAAAGACCTGGTGCCTGCAATGCAATTGAATGTATTGTAGTACACAAAGATGTTTGCAAAACTTTTATTCCACTACTTTCTAAGGCCTTTAACAACGAAGTGGTTCTTCATGCCGACGCTAGTAGCTTAGAAGAGTTAACAAAAACAGGTTATAAAAATCTTAAAGCTGCACAAGAAAGTGATTTTGGCTATGAATTCTTAGATTTTGAATGTGCTATAAAAACCGTTTCTGATGCAGAGGAAGCCATAAACTTTATAAATGAGCATAACACAAAACACAGTGAAGCCATTGTTACAAACAATCGCAAGATTGCACGACTGTTCCAGTCTAAAGTAGATGCTGCCTGTGTTTATGTAAATGCAAGTACCCGTTTTACTGATGGTGGAGAATTTGGCTTTGGCGCAGAACTTGGAATTAGTACTCAAAAGCTTCATGCCAGAGGTCCTATGGGTATAAAAGCTTTAACCACAACTAAATATATTATAGATGGTGACGGTCAAATAAGATAAAAACAAATAAGCTTTATAATTTATCTATATTCTTATCAAACCACTGCCACCGTGCATTAAGCCATGTAATTAAATAGTCTACTTCACTCTGGTATGAAGTACGTTCTGCATACCCTGGTGGAGCAGGCCATACATAGGTTCCCAAAATAGGCCATACCTTAAAATTTTCTTCACTGGATTTTGTATTTTTATTGGCAAGTGTCTGAACATCAAAATTAATACTTTCCAGAACGCTCAAACGTATTTCCTGCCATCTTTGTTTTATCTTATTTGTAAACGCAGGATCTTTATAAAGTTTGCTTAACCATCTTCTTTTATCACAAAAAATATTTGGACTATATAAATCACCATACTCATCCTGCTTATAATTTCCCATAGCAATATCAAAATCCCAGATTGGTCCCATATGAAGCTTACCATCAAGAGGCTCGTAATACATATATGCCGAAGAAACCCAGCTTATACTATCTGTATTGCGTAAAAAATCGTTTAAAATGCACCAGTCTACCCAGGAATCTAAATCTAAATACTGTTCATAACCATTTAATGAATAAACTGCATTTTCGGCCGTTTGTACTATGCCCTTAATATGAGCTTTTATGTCTTTAGAAAAATCTTCAAAATCGTTTGGTTTAGGATCCTTTAAACTAAAAAAACAGTTATTCCTTGTTTTCCAGCAAAATTCATCATCCTGCCTAAAATCAACCTCTAAAATAAAACCACCATCATTAATATCTACAAGTCCATCGCCATTTAAGTCGTTTCCCTTTTTCTTAACAGTTTTAGAAATTGACTGAATATTTACTCTGTCCTTTGCAATTTTTATCTGCTCAGAAAGAGCATAATTACCTGCAAATTTCCCATTAATTACAACATCCACATTTTTATTAGACGCAGTCCAGAAAAGGTTTGTAAACACCTTAGATGCCAGTTCGCTTGCATAAGCATTTCGGATTAATGTTTTGTCTGAATAATTAGAAATAAGCACCCATTTTTTGCTTTTTGGCTTTTCAAACAGACTTTTTGATTTTGAAAGCTTAATTGTATAAGGCTTTTTAGGGAAATAAACCCAGCTGGTATTCCCACGAGCCTTAACTAAAGCAAGTTCATCAATAAAATCACTTTCTTGTGAATTAATATATTCTATAGTTGCTTCATAGTATTTTGAATTACGCTCTATTTTTTTAGAATCTTTGACCGAAATTGCAAGTAATGGAAGGCCTGTGCTAAGTTCTTCATATAGTTCATAATACTTTGAGCTATGAGTTATTGGGCTTTCTATTTTTTCTTGTTGGATTGGCTGATTTTCTTCCACAACCTTTTTAGTAGTTTGGCAGGAAGCGAAACAAAATACAAAGGCAAAAATAAAAAGCACTAAAACAATCAGGTCACTTTTATTCTTCATGAGAAAAGTTTTTTTCATTCGATTATTTTATTGATATACTCTTACGTATTCAATCTCGTATACAGCTTTTTTTAACTTTGAAGGAATTCTTCCACCTAAAGTTCCGCCCATTGCAAGATTTAAAATAATATGAAATTCCTGATTAAACGGCCATACTGCTATATCTTGTGATTTCTGATAAATTCTTCCTAAAGGTTTTCCATCATAATATGCAGTAATTTCGTCTTCTGTCCACAAAAGTCCATATTTATGGAAGGAATCACACGCATTTTCTGCAGTGGGAGCTTCTATTAATGTAAAAATGTTATGCTTTTGAGTAAATGGCTTTGGGCCTGTATGCAAAGTTGTAAAAAAGTTATAGCCATGTGTACAAGGAGAGTATTCCATAATGTCTATTTCGCCACTGCATGGCCATGGTCCATAAGCATGCTTTTCTGGCATCATCCAAAAAGCAGGCCAGACCCCTAACCCAGAAGGAAGCTTTGCACTCATTTCAAAGTAACCGTATTTAAATGTTTTGTGACCAGCAGTTGTTATACGGGCACTTGTCCACTTAAATAAGCCTTTGCGTAAAGCTACAATTTTAAGTGTATTATCGCTTACGTAGCAATTTTCTTCCTGTGCAGTGTAATACTGTACTTCTTTATTCACACGACGAGGTTTCCACTGTAAACGTGTCCAATTTTTTTGCAGAGAATCTCCACTAAAATTTTCATCCCAGACTAAGTTATATTCTTTTCCGTTAATTTCCATAATTAATTAATAGTATAAATAAAAAGTTAAAAAAAATAATAGAAAAAAAATAGCAGAAAATAATAAAAAACTATGTTAACGAAAACAATTCATCTTAACACTAAAAAATAACACCCAAACTGAAATATACCCCCTTAAGAAATAGATTAAAAAAAACTATTATTGTAGGCTAGGAGATTTCAAAATGAAAAAAATAAAAGTTATTTTAGCAAGTACACTGCTTTTTGCAGCAAGCACAATGGTTTTTGTTGGTTGTAGTCACCCTTCTAGCTCAAAAACACCAGAAATAGAAGAAACAACTGAAGAAGAAACAACAGAAGACAGCAAAACTTCTGATGACAAAACAAACACTTCTAATTCTGGAACTACAAATAATAGTGGCAAAACTAACAATAGTGGTAACCAGTCTGGAAGCAACACTTCTGGCGGTTCTGGTTCAAGTGAATCTGGTTCACAAGGCGGTTCTGGCAGTACAGAAGAAGAATCTGGCGGTGATAATGATGATAACGGCCAGATTGATGATGAAGAAACAGAAGTTTCTCCTTATACAATTACAGTAGCAAATGCACAAGGCGCCGGTGCAGAATTTACTTTTGCATGGACAGATGATGATTATGCACTTGCTGCAAACACAGGTTCGATTGTTGATTTTAAGCTTGGAGCCAACGATAAGAATGGTATTGGTTGGTGTGATGGAAGAGCAGGTGCTGGAACAATTACTGCTTATATGCATACATATGGTGCAGACTGGAATAGCAATGGAAGTAAAGATTTTTATTGTCGCCTTCGTACAACTGAAGATCTTCTTTATGATATTAATGCAACATTAGTAATTGATGGTTCTAGTTATGCAGTAAAAAATGTAACAATTACTACAATTGCTTTAATAACTCTTACACAAACATCTATTCATTTTGATGATATTGGAACTACAGAATATGTAGGTGTAACTAACATTGGTTTTGCTATGGATCCTACAGCAATTACAGCTACTTCAAGTGATGAATCTGTTGCAACAGTAGAAGTTGGTACTGACTCATATCTTGGAGCAGTTCTAATTACATCTGTAGGTGCAGGTGATGCTGTTATTACAGTTAGCTGTGGTGAAGAAGGTATAGACTCAAAAAGAGTTGCAGTTCACGTGGGCGAAGGACAGGGAAGCAGTGGAACTGACTGGGATTCAATTGAGTGGATTGGCAATGGTTCAGGAAACGGTGATTTAACAAATAAATATAAATTTACTACAGAAGGCGCTGGTTCATTAGTAAATATTCAGCAACCAGATTTTATTTCAGAAGCAGGAATTTATATAACATTCACAGCTGGAATAAGTGCTTGTTCTTTAGAAGAAGGTGCTTACCATATTGAAGGTGCCGGTATTGTTGTATATTGTTCTGCATTCACAGAACAAGAAACACCATTCACTGTAACATATGCAGGTGGTGAATCAACATGTTATGTTTATTACGCTGGTAACTAAACAAACTAGTTTTTTATAAAACATTAAAAGCCAGAACTCCCGTAGTTCTGGCTTTTTTCTTTCTCACATCAATTAAACTTTTAGCATTATTGCGATTTACTTTCTGCCAGCAGCTGCACAATTTGCTCATTAGAAAGCCCGGTAATTTTATGTATTTGTTCCACATTTAACCCAATTTCTATGGCGTTTTTAGCAGCTTCAACAGCTTTTTGTTGAATACCCTCAGCAATTCCTTCTCTTTTTGCGGCTCTTGTAATGTCTCTATCGTGTAAATTCATAGCAGTGTAATCACTCCTAAATTTTTCGTTGTCTTTTAATTTTTCCACC
>JAEEGL016702330.1_pt1 | contig 12023 bp, 3 predicted proteins | sample 9134231 | NCBI WGS metagenome assembly JAEEGL01 (sample SAMN16246548, study PRJNA631951) | gut metagenome | biome: gut microbiome; feature: rumen; material: fiber-attached | host: Bos | place: Iran: Karaj | collected 2018-10
GCCGGTGGCCGTAAGCGTGGCCGTTGTGCCGGCTTCGACGTCACCGGAGAAGACGGCGCCGTTGGCGGTGGACGTGGTCTGGACGGATTTGTCCGCCTTGACGGACTTGGCCTCCATGTGGTTGCCGGAAAGGAGCGTGACCTTGCCGCCGGCGTCGATGTCGCTCGAGACGACAAGCGTTTGCCCCGCCTGCGCGCGGACATCGCCCGTCGTGTCGCCGGCCACGGAGAGGGTCAGCGCGTCCCTGTCGCGGACGTTGACTTCGTTCTTCGCCGTGACATCCAGACCGCTCTGGAAGTCGTTGCCCGCCTGGGGAAGCTTTACGGAGCCGTTTTCAGCCTTCGCGGTCGCCGCTCCTTTCGCCGTAACGGTGCCGCCCGTCTGGTCAATGTCGCCGTTGGTCGCCGTCATGTCAAGCGTGGTGGTGGCAACGACGGTGCCGCCCGTCTGTTTGACATTCTCCTTCGCGGTGATTGTCGTCGCGTCGCTAGCTGACACACTGCCGGAAAGAACGACATCGTTCTCGGCGGTGACATCCAAAGTCTTACGCGTGTCCGCCGTGCCGGAGATACGCGCGTCTTTTGCGGCATTGATCACCAGCGCGCCACGCGCGCTCGCAAAGCCGGAAACTGCCGCATCCTTGCCGTTGCCGGAGGAGAGCGTGACGCCCACATTGTCCGTGGTCTCGGCCCCTGTTGTTGAATCAACGGCATAGTCGCGGACGGTGCCGGCGACCATCAGGGCGTCGCCAGCCTTGAGTTCGACACCCTTGGCGGACTGCACAAGCGCGCCTTGCTGTACGTCGATGGCCGCATTGGCCGCCGTGGTGTCAATCACGAGCTTGTCGTCGGCTGTCTGCACAATCGCCTTGTTGGCGACTGTGACCTTCCCGCCGGCGGTAAAGGAGACTGTGGATCCGATAAGGCCTTGGGCTGCCTCGCTTGGATCCTGCCCGATGGCTATCTGCACGGGGGAATCTTCCTCATTCACCACGTTCTTCGCGGAAACAGAGGCGCCCTCATCGTCCCGCTTGTTGTTGATGATGGTCACATCCCCAACGGTCGTCACCGTGACGCTATTTTCACTCTCAACGGAAATGTTCTTCGTGTCTTCCGTGAATGTCAGGTTCAGGGCATCTCCTGACTTAATGGCAAAAGTCTCCAGGGAGATGGCGTCTGTTCCAGGATCGTAGCTAGTCGCCTTGGCGATACGGACACTCTTCGTCGGACGATGGGTTTCATCAAGCGCCAGCGTCAGTTGGCCTCCCGCCGAAACGGTGAGGTCGGCATCCTTGGCCGTGGCCGTCGTCTTGCCCATGGCGACCCCGTCTTTAATCTCAATATTGTTAGCTGACTTGAGAACGACCTTGGACCCGGTAATATTGGCATTCTCTACGGACAAGGTCTTCCCATCCCCGGTCGCTTCCATGCCCACACCGTTCTTGGAAGTGAACGTCGTCCCGTTGACGGCGACGCCCATGCCTTGGAGCACCACGCCGCCCTTCGTCGCGGAGAGCGTTGGCGTACCTGTGGTTATATCGCCAGTTTCGGATTTCAAGAGAATGTCGCCATCCGAAGCTGTAATGTTGCCATCGACCGTCACGCCGTTCGCGCCCGTGCCGAGGATCGTCACATTCTTGCCGGAAATCTCATTCCCGTTCTGCGTGAAGGATTGCGTCTTGATACCGACGTCGCCGCCGGCGGTGGAGGAAATGGCCCCGGAAAGCGTAACGGACGTTGGTTCCAGCACGGACGTCTTCGTGTCGATGGACACCTTCCCGGAGGATGTGATGCCCGCAATGGAAAGCGCCGTGGAGTCGTCCAGCGTCACGCTGGTGGAAGCATCGATCTTGATCGTTCCATTCACCACGCTGCTTCCGCCGTCGGTCACGGCGCCGGCCTTCTTGATGGTCAGGCCGTCGGTGGTGGAAATGCCGTATCGATTGCCATCCGCTGTCTTTCCAATGGTGAGATTATGGGTGCCGTTGTCAATCTCAATCGACTTGGCGGTGGTCATTCCGTAAAGCGTCGCGACATTGTTCGCCCCGCCGGTGAGTTTATACTCCTGGCTCGCCGCGCGGAGGTTAAGGCTCTCGGCTTCGACGCCCGATCCGGCGGTCTGCACGATATTCCCCATCGCCGTGACGGTATTGCCGATGATCTTGCCGGACCCGTCCTGCGTCACGTCGTCATTGAACGTCACGTTCTGCCCGGAGACACCGATGGTTCCGGCATTTTTCGTCACGGCGGACTGGAACGTGAGCGATCCGTTGTCGTTTTTGATCGTGCCAGCATCCTGTTCCACGGTGCCCGCGACCGTCGTCGCAGTGATCGTGCCGCCCTCCTGGGTGAAGTTGCCGTTGAGGGTGTCTGCGTTCACCGTGCCTGAAAGCGTGGATCCGTTGGCAAGCGTAACATTGCCGCCGTTGCCGTCAAGGGTGCCCTTCTGGGTCGTGATGGCCTGCGAGAGCGTTAGGCCGTCAGTAGAATTGTTCGCCTGAATCGTGCCGCCGTTCTGCGTAACGGTCCCGGCAACCGTAGTCGCATTGATCGTGCTGCCGGCAGATTGGGTGAAGTCGCCGTTGAGTGTGTTGGCGGTGACAGTGCCTGAAAGCGTGGATCCGTTGGCAAGCGTAACATCGCCGCCGTTGCCGTCAAGGGCGCCCTTCTGGGTTGTGATTGTCTGGGAGAGTGTCAGCCCCTCCGTCGCGTCCCTAGCCTGGATCTTACCGCCGTTCTGCGTCACCATGCCGGAAACAGTCTTTGCGCTGATCGTTCCACCACCCTGCGTGAAGTTGCCGGAGAGGGTGTTCGCGTTCACCGTGCCTGAAAGCGTGGATCCGTTGGCAAGCGTGATATTGCCGCCGTTGCCGTCAAGGGTGCCGTTTTGTGTCGTGATGGCTTGGGAAAGCGTCAGGCCATCCGTCTCGCTGGATGCCTGGATTTTGCCGCCATTCTGAACGACCGTACCCGAAATCTCCTTCGTCGTGATGGTTCCGGAACTCTGGGTCAGGGTCGTCGCGGAAATCGTGTTTGCCGAAATGTTGCCGGAGGCGTTGGCGGCGTTTTGCAGCGTCAACACGCCGTTAGCAGTCAGATTGTTAACAGCAAGCGATGAGCCGTTTACCGTCACATTGCCGGCGGTGCCGCTAACGGTGCCGAGGCGGTTGCCGGCCTGGTTGAGCGAGACATTGGCCGTCCCTGCGTCAAGTGTCACCCCGTTGGCCGTGATGCTGCTGCCTGCCGTCTGCGAGGCGGTCCCGTTGATGGTGAGCATCCCGCCAGCCGCGACCGAGCCTCCGCTCTGCGTCAACGATCCGACTGTCAGCCCGCCGTTCCCGTTGAGTGTGCCGGCGACTGTGGCGTTGCCGGTGACTTCGCTGGCTTTGGCCGTGGCGCCGGCCGCCGTCTGGGTCAGACTGCCGATTGTGGTCGCCGTGGCCGAGCCGTTGCCGCTGTCTTGCGTCAGCGCAGTGATTGTCGTCGCATTGGCCGTGCCACCTTTTTGCGTCAGCGTGCCGGACACCGTGTCTGCTTTCACATTGCCGCCGTTCTGGGTGAAGTTACCCGTGATTTCATCGTCGGCCGTGACCTCGCCGCCACTGGCTGATCCGGTTGATGACCCGTCTGTGAAGTCGACAGTGCCAGCCTTTAGGATGCCGCCGCCGACGTCGCCGGAGAATGTGATTTTCCCACCGCCGGAGGCTATCGTTATGTCAGACGTCCCAGTCATGCCCGATGTCGCCACAACAGTTCCGGCTGCGCCGGCCTTTGAAACAGTATTGCCGACTAGAACGGAATTGCCTGGGATGGATCCAGACACGTTTATATCTCCACTGCTGACTTGCGATGCCGTGAAGTGCATGCTTTCATAGTCGAATCCGGAAAAAGTCGCGGCAAAAAAACTGGGGGCGGACACATTGCCAGAAATAAGGATGTTTCCACCCGTTGTCTTAAGCACGAGAGTCGAATCGGAAGTAAGCCTTCCAGCTATGTTGGCGCTCGGCGCAGTATGGACTGAAACGCCTTTGATGTCCACTAGCTCCCCTGAGGCTATGCCGAACGAACTCCAGTTAAAATTCCGCCCCGCATTGGCGCCAAGGCTTGTGTCTATGTTCATCGTCTTGCCATCGCCAGACGTCGAAATGCGCGAGTCGCCGGTCAATCCCCCGGGCAACGCCAACGCAACTGGCGCCATGCCGAAGAAGAACATCTGGAACGCGAGAATCCCCGTGATTGCCTTGAAGAGCGGCGTACGGCTCATGCCTTTTCCGTAAAGGCGCCTGCGCACCATTGCCGTAATAGCTTCTGCCTTGAAAGTATTCATCGTTTTTCTCCTGTCAAGTTAACCATTCAACCTTCGGACCATTAGAACGGGAACTGCACCGAAGCGTGGAACACGCCGGCGGACGACTTGGCCTCGCCGGAGAGATTCTCCTGCTGCCAGACCGGGAAGCCCCAGTCGAGACGCAGAACCGGGTTGATTGCGCGACCCAGTACGCGGAGGTCGTCAATCGAGTAGCGCAAGCCAAGTCCGGCGCCAAGAAGCGTATTGTCGTCATCGCCGTCGTTATCTGCGTCTTGAAGGTTGTACCAGCCGAAATCGACAAAGAGGACAAGCTGCATCTGTTCGTCGGACTTGTAGGGGTTCTCCTTTCTGGACTCCAGCCAGGCTGGATTGAGAAGAATGGGGGTGCGGAGTTCGAGCGTCGCGCTTGCTCCGGAGTCGCCCATGAACTCGCGCTCCACATAGCCGCGGACGGTGCTGTGGCCACCAAGGCCATATTGCTCCGCGCCGATGACCGGCGTGAAGGCCCACTGTCCGTCAACCCTGAAGAAGGCCATGCGCGGCAGCCAGGACGACTCGGCCGACTCATTAATCAACTGTAGTCGGGCGAACTGGAGACGGGCAAGGAGATACTTGTCGTCGTCAATTGCGGGCCGGAAGGCCGCGAGTTCATCCGCTGAGGACCCACCAAGATTGTAGACGCCCTCTAGGGTGAAGAAGTTGCGCCCGCGGGCCGAGTCGACATCCTTGTCCGCATACATAAGGGCAAGCGAAAGCGGCATCAGGGTATACGGGTCGCCGCCATTCGGGCCAAGATCGAACCGCTCGTTGGCGATCTCAACGGAGCTTTCCACCGAACGGTAGGTGAAGCCGGCCGAGACGTCCCATGTCCCGCCGTCTGTCTCCGCGACGCGCGTCGAGAGCAGGATTCCGGCATAGTATCCCGTTCCAAGGACGTCGAGTCCCTCAATGACATCCTGCTGGTTCACGTCCGTGTATCCGCCGTGGAGCGTCAAGGAAAGGGAGTCGAACCACTCGCCGCGACGCCAGAAACGGGATTCGTTGTCGCGCGGCGCGTAGTAGCTCGCCGCGCCGCCGTAGAGGGAACCGCCGAGCGACGTATTGCCCTGAATCGAAAGGGCGTCCTCGTCGGAGAAGAGACGGCGCTGGAGGAGGAGGCGGGCCATCCATGTGTCCTCGTTTCCGGCAATCTGGTCCGGGTCTCCCATGCTGTTGAAGTTGTCGATGGAGAGAACGCCGTGGACCGGGGCGGGCCAACGCTCCTCCTGGACGTTCATGACGGCTCTTACCGAGCGGTTCGTCTGGCGGAATCCGGCGATTGCAAGTTCGCCGTCCTCGGCGTCGTAGCCGTAGTCAAATCCGGTCGACAGCGGCTCGAACTGGACGTCGGCACGCTTGATGTCGGGATTCGCGTTGAGGGCGTTGAAGTTCTTGCGGAACTCGATGAAGTTGAAAGCCTCGCCTTCAAGCGCGTTGGTCGACGCGCTGTGGGGCACGAACTTGGCGACAATGTCGTCCTTGTCGTAGATGCGTCCCTCTTCGCCGTCGCCTTCGGCCACGAAACCGGATTCCTTGTCGAACTTGCCGAAATTGACCGTGGCGGGGCCATACCGTCCCTTGTCAACCCAGATTGTCTTCTCCTTCCCGTTGGCGTCGGCGCCGCAGAAATAGAATCCTCCATAAACGGCACGGCGCTTCAGGGCATACGCGGCATTTTCGGCGCAGGCCTGCTTCTGACCATCGTCGAGGACAACCAGCAGCGGATCGTAGTCATCCCGCTTTGCCTTTATGTCCGGGTCCGCGACGCACTTCTCGGCCTCCCAGGCGAACTCCTCCGCAAGAAGATCGAGAAGGTTCTCGCCGTTGACGCTCGTCCGGGCAAGCCAGCGGCGGTCGCCCCTGACGCGGTATCCGTAAAAGTCGCGAATCTTCTCCGCTGTTTCGTGGCACGCGTCGGCTTTCTCGTCGGACAGGGACGTGTCCGTCCGACAGGTCGCGTCGGAGAAGAACGTGTTGTACGTATCCTCCACGTCGTCAAATCCCTTGACCTCCTTGTCGCCGAGCTTTTCGTTCTCGCGCACCTTGCGGTAGTTGTCCCTCGCCGCCTCATATTGGGCGACCGCCTTCGCGATGTTGGGGTCATCCTTCCACGGGATCTTGCGCTCGGATTTGTCAACGAGGTCGGCAAGTGCCTTGCGGGCGGCAACGTATTCCTTGTGACGCAGGTCACGTAGGACCTTCATCTTGCGGTAGGCGTTTCGGACCTGAATCGCGTTCTTCCAGTCCACATCGGAGGGATCGTCCCCGGGATCCGGTCTGTGCTTGATCGCGTTCTCCACCTGCCGGTCAAATTCGTCGCGAAGCTTCTTCGCCATCTTGGCCGCACGGGAGGTCGCGTCATTCATGAAACTCGTGTTTTTCTCATGGAGGCGGCGCTTCTCCAAGACGACGCGGTCCGCATCCTTTGCCTTGTTTTTCAGTTCCTGAAGCGCCCGTTTTTGCTCGGAAACCTTCTTTTGGGCCGCCTTCACAGCTTCGTCGGCCGCAGCCCTGTCCCCTTCGGCGGCATTTTTGAGCTTGTCGCGGGCCTGGCCCTCTTCGGAAACGAGCTGGTCCCGTTTTGTCTCGGCCTGCTTCACGGCTTCCGCCGCAGCGGCCTGCTCCTTTTCGGCCTTTTCCAATTCCTTGCCGGTATTTTCGACCCCATGGCCGGCCTCCGCCGTCTCCGCGCCGGTCAAATCCTTTTCAATGCCTTCCCAAATGCTGTCGGCCTTCTTGCGAAGCTCATCCCTCTTCTCGCTTTCGATCCTGGCGACCTCCTTGGCGGCGTCGGAGCGGGCGTTGTCGAGAAGACGCCTGGCGGTCTCCCATGCGGGCTTCCACTGTTCCTCGGTCTTAACCGCCGCGTCGTATTGCTCCTTCGCGCGGTTGACCTCCTCGCCGTTTTCCTCAAGTTTGCCGAGTTCCTCTTCGAGCCTGCCGACATTGACTTTTGCGGCTTCAAGCTGTTTCTCGGCCTTTTCACGCGGCTCCTTCAAAAGAATGGCCGCCTGATCAGCCGGAGTTTTCGCCTGCTTAAGCTCTTCCAGCTTGTTCTCCTCCGCATCCAGTTTCTTCTTGGACTCCTCGACTTTGCCTGCGGCCTCTTCAACGGCCTTCCCCGCATCTTCAAGCACGGTTTTGGCCTTTGCGTCCTCCTGTTTGGCGCGTTCCTCGGCACGGGCAGCGGAGACCTTGGCCTTGTCCGCCTCGTCCCGCTTCCCTTCGGCATCGCGCAATGCGCCCTTCGACTTCGCAAGTCCATCCTGGGCACCTTTCAAGACGCCTTCCGCATTATCCCGCGCCGACTTCTTGCCCTGCAAATCCTTGTTGCAGTTGTCCACAACCGCCTTGGCGTTGCCTACCGCTCCCTCAAGTTTCTTAAGATTCTCGCGATTGGCGGCGATTTTCTTCGCTGTGGCCTCCTTCGTGGTGCCGATCTCCTGATCCACCTTGTCGACGGCTTCCTTCCTAGCCTTCACACGGTCCTCGTCGCGCGCCACGGACGGCAGGAACCAGCCGGGCACAAGATGGCGCGTGAACCAGCCCCTCGGCTGTTTAACCTTCTCCTTTGTTTCGGTAAGCTTCTTCTCGAAGGCCTTCAGGGCTTCCGCCGCCTTCGTCTTCCTATTTTCCAGCTTTTCTAGCGCTTTCTTCGCTGCGGCTTCAGATGACTCGAGCGTTTTCCGTCCCTTGACCAGATCGGCTTCGGCCTTGTGAAGCCCTGTCTGGGCCTTCGCAAGATTACGTGCTGCCTCATCCTCCGCGTCTTTCGCCTCGGCAAGCTTCTTTTCCGCGTTGATGACGGCCCCCTTGTCGCTCTCGACGGATTCCTTCGCTTTCTTGACGGTTTCGACCGCTTTTACAAGGGCGTTAGACGCGGCGACATGCGCTGCGATTGCCTCTTGGAGTTTTTTCTCCGCCACCGCTTTTGCCGCCTTGGCCTTGTCCTCCTCCTTCTTGGCGGCATCATGCGCGGAGACCGCGCGAACACGGTCGCGCTCGGCGATACCAAGCACTTTCTGCTGCTCCTCGATCTGACGCCCCAAATCGATAATCCAGTCCTCGGCATGGTCGATGCGCCCGTTTATTTCATCTAACTCCTTTTGCGCCAAATCCTGCGCTTTGCCGGCCTCCTTAATTTTGTTGGCAAGGGCCTGTCGGCGGTTTTCCAAAACGGCCAAATTACTGCCAGCCTTGATGCGCTCGTCACGCGCCTTGTTGTAATTGTTTCTCGCCTTCATTTCCTCCGGCTTGCGGACCTTGATCAGATTTTCTTCGATTTGGGCGATGCCGCGGCTTATGCGCTTCCCTTTTATCTCGGGATCGTCGAATTCCACCAACTCACATCCCAGACGGTCGATGTATTTCTTCTGGTCGTCGGTGAGTTTGCCGTACTCCTCCTTGACCTTCCTGGGGTTGAATTCAAAAATGGGCTTGTCGCCTTTGTCTAATTCGGGCTGCGGCAAGTTGCCGGCCTGGCCACCGCTCTTTGGTGTGGATTTATCCAGCATGTCGCCAATTTGGTCCTGCTGCGCGGCTCCGGCTCCGCTGCGGCCTATGCCGTCCGCGACGTCGGCGGGAACTGCGACTGCCGTCTTGTCAAAGGCGGCCACGCCTGGATTTGGAACGGCCACTTGGTTCTGGGCGAGGACCTGATGTCCGGCAAGGGCCGCGATGGTTGCGGTCGTGAGGAGGAATTTAGGGAGGGATTGCGTTTTCATGGTGAACACGGGGTTGGACGAGTGAAAGGGTTAGAAGCCAAAAAAGCCTGTCGAATAGGTGAGCGGTTTACGCCCCTCGGCGCGAAGTTCATCCGCGTAGGCCTTGCGGACGTCTTTCTCAATGCGCGAAATGGCGTTTTGCACGTCGGCGACGGCGCGTTGCGCCTTGTCGCAGTCTTTTTCCGCCATTTTAAGCTGGTTCTCGGCGAAAACGATGGCGGCGCGCGCGGCCTCCTTTTGCTTCTCGGTGCTTGCCTTGGCACTGCGGATCTGGTCATATTTGGCGCGGGCTGCCGTGATGGCCCTGCGCGCTTCGAGGACCTTGCCTTCCGCGCCTTTTACTGCGGCAACAGCAGACGCAAGGGAGGTCTTGTATTTCGCGTCCAGCGCCTTGATGCGCGAGTCGAGAAGCGCCTTTTCCGCAGCGATGGCCTTCTCCTCCGCATCGGCCCTGGCCTTCTTCTCGGCGGCGGCCTTCTCCTCGGCCTCGGCGCGGGCCTTGCGCTCCGCCTCCTTTCTCGCCGCATTGGCTTCGTCCTCGGCGTGGTCCTTGATCTGGGCAAAGGCCTTTTCCGCCTTCTTAAGATTCCTCTCGGCGGCATCGACCCTGTCTTCGGCGTCTTCCGTTGCCTTACGGGTCTTGGCAAAACGCTCCTTCGCGACGGCCAAGGCTCCGGCGTCGTCCTTCTTGTTCACCTTGATCCATGCCAAGTCCTTCTCCGCCTCGGCTTGGGCTGTGACGGCCGCACTCTTTGCCTTCAGGGCGGCGGCAAGCCCTTCCCTTGCGGCCTGCAATGCCGCAGAGCGCTCGGCTTCAAGCCTCTTGACCACGGCCGCGATTTCCGCCAGACGCGCCTTTTCAGCGGCGGCCTTTTCCGCACGGGCCTTGGCCTCCGCTTCGATCCGGGCTTTGAGTTCAGCGGCCTTTTTCTCGGCTTTCGCCTTTTCGGCGGCGGCCCTTTCGGCTGCCTCCTTCGCCTCGGCCTCCTGTCTGGCCCTCAGCTCGGCGGCCTTTTTCTCGGCTTTCGCCTTTTCGGCGGCGGCTTTTTCGGCGGCCTTCTTCGCCTCGGCCTCCTGCCTGGCCTTCAGCTCGGCGGCCCTCCTCTCTGCCTCCGCCTTGGCCTCTGCGGCCTTGCGGGCCTTCTTCTCAGCCTCGGCCTTCGCCTTTTCCTCGTCCTTTGCGCGCTTGGCTTCTGCCGCGTCGAGTTCGGCAAGTTCCTTCTCAACGCGACGAAGGGCCTCGTCGCGCTCACGGGCGGCCTCGGTTTCCTCGGCGGCCAGCTTCTTCCGTTCTTCGGCAAGACGCCTGGCTTCTTCGCGAAGCTCCAGGTTCTTCTTGCGGGCTTCCTCGCGGGCAAGACGCTCCGCCTCCTCTTCGGCCGCCTTTTTCGCGGCGATTTCCTCAGGCGTGGGTGGCGCGGGAACTGGCGGCGCGACATACTGCACGAACACGGAACGGGTCTCCGGCTCAAGACGATACGCCCTGTCCAGCGCGAGGTTGAACCCCGCCTGCATGCCGGCAATGACGGAACGGAATTGGACGCGGCGCCCCTCAAGCGCATTCTCAAAGACGTTGCGGGCCGCGATGGCCTCTTCCTTGGCCTTCATCAGCGCCAAAAAGGCCGCGGCTTCCTCGTCCGTGGGGAAAACACGGTGCGGCAACAAGGCGGGCTTCTCCACCGTGCCCCCATGGCGCGCGTCCGTGGAGACGAGGTAGAGCGTCATCTTGTCGGCGTCATATGAATACCGGCGATCCTGGCGAATTCCGTACTCATTGGCAAACCGCGCGTCAATTTCGCGGATAACCTCGGTTTTCTCCGTTGAAAGACGGCCTAGCGCGGCCATGTCGGCGCGAAACGCGTTGCGCTCGGCAATAAGGTGCTGAAGCTTGCGAAGGTTGTCCGGGGAGAGAACGGCTATTTTTTTCCTCGCGGCGACGAATAAACGAGCCATCATCAAGAAACCATGCAGGAGACAAAACGGTCGGCGCGGCCTTCGTCGTTTCCGCTGCGGCATCCTTTCCAGCCTTCCGGACATTCAAATCACGGCCGCCTGCGTCGACACTGTCGGCGTGCAACGAAAGCACGCCTAAGACGAAATAACAAAGCACGCATGCCGCAACATGATGCCGCATGTGCCGTTTCTTAAGAGTCGTGAAATTATCCATAATGATATAAGGCAATAAAAGATTGCCTTTTTTATTATACCAAAGTTGAACACATACGGAATAAAAAATCAGGTGCAAAAGACAACCAATGTCTAACTTGCGGCAAATGCCGTCATCAGGCGTGGGACTCCGCCACCCCTGCCGCATAAACTGGGGCGAGAGCGTCGTGAATGGCTTTGTAGCGCGCAAACAGGGTGTCATAGGCCGTCGCCTGGACGGCATCGGGCTCCAGTCGGCGGCCGATATGCAGACAGGCGTTGACGGCGGCCTTGGCGTCGGGGAAGAGGCCGATGCCCGTCCCGGCGATGAGAGCCGCGCCGAAGGAGGCGTCGGCCGGCTCGGGGATGGCGACGGGACGATTGAAGACGTTGCAGACGATCTCGCTCCAGAGTTTGGAACGCGCGCCGCCGCCGATGAGGAAGATGCGCTTCGCCGGAAGCCCCATCTCCTCCAGCGTGCCGAAGCAGTCGCGCAGCGAGAAGGCGACGCCCTCCAGAAGCGCGCGGCAGAAGTCGCCCCGCGTCGAGGAAATCGAGACGCCCGTGAAGCTGGCGCGGAGGTTCGCGTCCCAGTAGGGGCAGCGTTCGCCCTGGAGATAGGGGTGGAACATGACGCCGCCCGCGCCGACGGGCGATGTCGCCGCTTCGGCGTCCATCGCCGCGTAGACGCCTGCGGCGGTAAGTGCCCCTCCGGGGCTAAGTGCCGCTGCGCGGCTAAGTTGACTCATGGGCGAAGCCCCACTTAGGGCCGAAGGCCCACTTACAGCCTGCGCAGCAGGCGACTTA
>JAEEGL011137008.1_pt1 | contig 12022 bp, 5 predicted proteins | sample 9134231 | NCBI WGS metagenome assembly JAEEGL01 (sample SAMN16246548, study PRJNA631951) | gut metagenome | biome: gut microbiome; feature: rumen; material: fiber-attached | host: Bos | place: Iran: Karaj | collected 2018-10
ACCGTCATTCCGTGGGCTGCAAGTAGATCCAAGTCCTTCTCGACCTGCCTGGCGTCCCAATTCCTCCACATATACACGCCCGCATGACGCGCCCAATAGTTGCATCCGACTTCGAACGTCTCAACGGAGAATGGAGAATCCGATGCAAGCAAAGAAACATGACACGACATCGACAAGAGTGCCAAACAAATCACTATAAGCTGTTTACAATACTTCATGGCCTTACATATTATTTGTCCATCACTAAAACCTGTCCATCTGCCTTGAGGCGGGCGGAGATATCTGCATAAGGAACATCCTGCACAGCACGGCCATCCTTAGCGGCAATGGCCGATGCGGTCGCGGCGGACTCGCCAAGCAACATGAACACCGGCTCCATGCGTATCGAGCCGAAGGCCGTATGAGTCGCCGAAAGAGCGACAGGAACAAGCAGGTTCCGGCAGTCTTCCCTGCGCGGCACAAGCGAGCCATAGTCGATTCCATACGGACGCTTCGGATGCACCCCGATATCACCCTCGTTCTGCACATATCCCTCCGGCGTCACGTACCGACGGACGTTGTGGGAGTCGAGCGCATACGATCCCATGCCAACAGGCCCGTAGGAACGGCCCTGGGCCGGATGGCGCGGCTCGCCAAGGCAATCATGTTCAGTCATAACGTATTCGCCCACCATTCGCCGCCCTTCGCGCACGTAGATACTGTACGGCCATCCTCCGTTGTCTATGAACTCGTCCTTGGCAAGCCCCCATTTCGACATCCGGAGGCGAATTTCCTCTGGCACTGATGGATCGTTGGCGATGAAATAGTACAGGCCCATCTGATAGTCCCGGTGGGCTTTTGCGATTTCAGCGCGGCGAGCGTAGCCTGCCTCTGGCCATTCGTGACTGCCACCAATGTAGTCGGCCCCCATGGGCCCGTGGTTATTCGTGTCCGTCTTGTAGTTGGCGATGCGGCTGAAGTTCCAGAATGTCTCGCCGTATCCATGTGCATAGACCCTTGACAGCAATTCATAACGGGCCGGATCATATCCCTCCGGCTTTGAAAACGGGATGCGGTTGCGCGGATCGTCCGTCATGCAGAGCCTATAGCAGTACGCCTGCACGAGACGGTCTCCTTTGCCGCGCACTCCCGGAGCAGACGTATCGATCTCAGCGCAACGCCCACTCGACGGATCATTTGGAATTTTGTATGCGGAGATGTTCCAGTCCCGGAAATGGTGCCGATGATGGAGCACTCCGACTTGGTTGCCATTCCATTTCTCGCCAAATTCCGAACAGTCCTCGCGACCGACTCTGTACGGCACGCCCGCAGCCGCCATCAGGTCCCCTTCGTACGTAGCGTCGATGAAGTACCGCCCACGATACGTATTCCCGGAAAGAGTTCGTATTGATACGATTCTTCCATCCTTCTTCTCCACTCCGCCACCGCGATCAAGAAGTTCTCCTCGTCTGACGGCAACGCCTTTTTCTTCAAGCCACTTGTTAAAGACCCTTTCCGCTACATGCGGCTCAAACGTCCACATCGTCTTGTCCTCATGGCAGATTGCCTTGGTGCCTTGTCCTCCGGCCTTGAATTCCTCCATGCGCTGCCAACGCCACGATTCGGGCTTCTGGTATTCAAGATATATCCGGTGATAGAACTCGCGGGCAAGCCCGCCAATTGCCGCAGTATTGCCCGAATCGGTAAAGCCAAGTCCAGATGCGGAAAGGCCGCCAATATGTTTGTCCGGCGAGACGATGACAGGAACAAGGCCCATGTCCTTCACCTTGACCGCCGCTATTACGGCCGCCGACGAACCACCGTAGATCACAATATCCGAGAACGTCGCATCAGCACCTGCAGAGTTCGCCGCCATGCACATTGCCATCGCGGCAAGAGGCATTATTTTACATTTCATCGCGCCGACTCCTTTCCTGTTTCCGGCGAGAGAGTTATCGACCACCGTTCTTCCCGAATCGGGAAAATGTACTCCGCCTCCGGTCTTGGGCCGCATGAGGCTCCTCCAAGCCCAAGCTGCCGAATGTCAATATTGAGGCATGTCTCGGCTCGCGGCGGCTTTTCGTTCCAGATTCGCTCCTGCTTGTCGCGGTGGCGCGCGAACTCAAGGTCCTCCCACGAATAGTGGAGCGCCTGCATGAAAAGCGGCACATCCCCCTTCACGCACATCCCGACGCCCTCGTTGTCCCTGAACGCAGCCCACCGAACGTCGCATTTATAGCCGTTGTCCTGCGGCCGGCAGTACGGCACGTACTGTTCCGCAACCGTTGAGCTCCAACGCCCGACAAAGGCGCTTGCACACCTGTCGACGTAGTTCTCGTGGGGGCCTCTCCCGTACCATTCCATTTGCTCGAGGCCTGGAGCAAGCATCATGGAAAGTCCGAGTCGAGGCAAAGCAGACGGCATCTTGCCAAACGGGGTAGCCGTATTCCGAATCTCGATTGCGCCATCCGCCGCAAAGACGTAGTCCGCCTCATGCAAGAATCCAGCCGATTTCGCTCCATTCACTTCGACGACGGCATGAACGGCAGGCATCCCGTCTACATTCGCCGCGCGTAGCTCCCGCACGTGGTATCTGAGCTGCGTGAGACCGGAGCTGTACAACTCATCCCTAAGCCACTTGTCGTTGTCAGTAAGAGCCCTCATGCACGTGAGCCGAGGTCCGCGCACAATGCCGTCCTCGCTGTCGGACAGAATCGTCCTTCCGTTCATCGAAAGGAACGAGATCGTGCCCGTCGTGCGGTTGAATCGCGCAAGAGTCGACCCTGCTTCCACGGCAAGGCCCCCTTGGAACGGCCTTATCTCGCCACTCCCGCGATTGGCGGATTCGTGTCGCAGCGAGGCGACACCGGCCAAGGGCAACTGGTCGTGGGCTACAAGGTGGCCCTTCTCCGCCCAGAGCGCGTCTTCCCTGAGACGGAACGACACGTTGACAAAATACTCCGCGCCTTCTTTCGGAACCAATGCAATCTTCGGAAGCCTCACGGTCTTGCGGGAAAGCGGCTCGACCCTTGGCCATTCAAGCGATCCCCGCGCAACTGCAACGCCGTTTCCCAGCACCTCGTAATCTGCCGCGAACGAGTCGGACGCCGTAAACGAAAAACGGTTCCAAAGCTCGACGGTCGCTCTTCCCGCCACGCAGTCCGCAATCGACGGAGCGGAGCCCTCTGGCCATGATACGACGATGTTGCGGTGCACATGCTTGACTTCGGCGAGCTTTGGCGTCTCGTTGCGCTCTGCGTCGACGATTCCGTTCACGCAGAAGTTGCCGTCGTTCTCCTCGTCGTGGTCTCCGCCGTAGGCAAGGTAGCGCAGACGTTTTCCGTCCGCACCGACTCGGTCGGTCTCCTTCCACACAGCCTGGTCGATCCAATCCCAGATGCAACCGCCGGTAAGCGAAGGCGACTTGTAGAACTCATCCCAAGTCTCCTTGAACGCGCCAAGCGCGTTGCCCATGCCATGGGCATACTCGAAGAAAAACGAGCACTTGCGCGAAAGGCCGCGCTGCCGGATGGATGCGACCGTCGGATAGCAAGGACCGTCAATCTGGAACCGTTCGCAGTCCTGGCGATAAGCCGTGGGACGCGTATCGTCAAGCTTGCGGCATTCAGCGTCCACAACGTCGAAGTTCGGCCCCTGCCCCGCCTCGTTGCCCCAGCTCCACATGAAGACACATGGCGAGTTGCGCCAGTTTACAACCATGTCGCGGCATCTGTCGACGTGCGCCTGTGTCCAGCTCGGGCTTGATGCCAGAGACTTCACGCCATAGCGCATCCCGTGGCTCTCCACGTTCGCCTCCAGCTGCACGTAGATTCCGTAGCGCTCGCAGAGGTGGTAGAAGTACGGATCGTTCGGATAGTGGCTCGTGCGCACAGTGTCGATGTTGCTGCGCTTCATCAAGATGACGTCGCGTAGCATCTCGTCACGCGCGAGGGAACGTCCATTCACGGCGGAGGCGTCATGTCTGTTCACGCCCTTGAACTTCACAGGGCGTCCGTTTACAAGGATTGCGCCGTCAGGGCCGATTTCGGTTTTCATGAAACCGACCTTGCACGAGCGAATGTCGTCGCCCGCCTTGATGACAAGCGTGTACAGATAGGGATCTTCTGCGGTCCAAGCATGAAAAGTCGAAAGTTGAAAGTTTATAGTCGAGAACTTATTACCTGCGCAGCTCGCATCTTTGACAGACTGAAAGTCCGCATCGTAGAGCGTGGCCGAGACGGAGGGGAACTGCGTATCAGCGCCCACACCCAAGTCACGCAGTTCAACGGAAAGATCAACGCCGACGGACGAGAAATCCTTTGAGAACTTAGGCTTCCAAAAGAAGTCGCGAATCTCAACTTTCGGAGGTGCGAACAGCATTACATGGCGGAAAATCCCGGAGTACCGGAAAAAGTCTTGATCTTCCAGAAAGGCGCCGTCGCACCATCGGTAGACTTCGACGGCAAGAAGGTTCTCTCCCGGCTTGAGGAACTTCGTGACATTGAACTCGTGAGCCGTGCAGCTATCCTCGGAGAATCCGACCTTCGCACCGTTCACCCAGACGTAATAGGCGGAATGGACACCCTCGAAGCGAAGGAACACGGGTCGGTCCTTCCACTCCTCGGGCACGGTAAACGTAGTGCGGTAGGACGAGACGGGGTTGTAGTCCTTGTCCACGTCCGGCGGCGTAGCGGGGTGGGGATAGACGATGTTGCGGTAGATGGGGACACCAAACCCCTTCATCTCCACGCAGCTCGGAACCTCGATGTCGTACCATTTCGAGTCGTCGAATCCCAGGCAAAAGAAGTCCCTTGGCCTCAAGTCGGGCGCACCACACCAGTTGTATTTCCAAACGCCGTCAAGCGACTTCACATACGGGGTTTCCGGCAATTCGCGCGTAAGAGCCGCGTCAACAGATCCGAGCGGAAAGGAATAGGCGCGAGCTGGCTCAACGTTCACGTAGTTAACGAGCTCGTTCGCCCATTCGGGCGCATCGTCCTTCGCCCTTTCTGCCCGAACAGCAGCGACCGCCGCATCGCGGACGGCTGTCCACTGCGGACCGTGGTTCACGCGAAGGTCTTTCCATTCGAGACGTCCGTCAGAAGTCGGCACTGACTTGAGGTACGTGTCGATAAAATGCCGTAGCGCGGATTCGGTTCCCTTAGGGTCGGAGCCATGGATGCCCATCACGCCATTGCGGTTGCCGATGGTCCAGGCCCCTTCCGCATTCCACGGCTGCGTGGACACGAAGAAATCTCCCGCGAAAGCCGGGGCGTACCACCTCACCTCCACATCAACGCCAGTAACGCGCTTGACCTCATCGGCAAGCTCGCGCATCATATCCCGCGTCGCTTCAGTTTCGTCTGGGCCGCCATGGATGCGGAAAGGACGAGAATCGTCTCGCTCGATGGAGAATGTCTCTGCGAGAGTGGATATAGGCGCACACAACAACGCCCAAATAACGAAAGTAACGATCGAGTTTACAATGCGCATAATTCCAATGTCTCACTTTTGCTCTACAATTTCGAAGAACGGCATAGCATATTCGAATTTGGAAGTGTCGAGATCAAACACAAGTCGTCCATCTTTTACGGCGACGGGTATCTTGAACGAACGAGTTCCATTCATGCGCAGCGCATAGACCTCTGGCACTTTCTTCGCCTCTGTCTCAATTGAAAACCGGAACTTCCCCGTCCGCATGAGCTGGGTGTATGTCGGGCCGTTGTCGATGAAGAGCATTTTCTTCCCATCTTCGGAGACAATCGCCCCTTCCTGCATGAAGCGCGTGGCAACAATCAAAAGGACGCGCGAAGAGCGCGATACGAAACGATCACCGTCGAGCGAGATAGCAATGATCGACGCTGGCGTGGAAACACTTTCCACGGCAAGTTGCGAAAGCCGCACCGTCTGTCCCGGCTTCAAAGCCGCCGCCTGGAACCGCGGCGCATCGATAGTCATGATTTCACTGCGAAGGTCCGTCACGATTTCACCCGTCTCGCTCTCGTAAATGCCGCGCATAGAATCGGTGCCGTTGCCTGACGGCATAACCCCCGCTTCACGCAGACGCCGCACCACCGTCTCGCCTAGCAAATTTGTCGTGCCATGCGATTTACGTTGTGTCGCGGTCTGGATGTCGTTGGCAAGCGGCTCTTCCTTTCCTGCGTCCGCCTCCCGCATCGGCACGATGTCAAGGATGGCAAGTGGATTGTGCGCGTTTTCAGCATCGACACCAACACGCGTCATAAAGGCAAGATTAACGTACGCCGTTTCAAGACTGCCGCTTAGAGCAGGAGAAGCCAGTACATTTTCCGTCATGGAAAGCGAAACCGCATGCGGTGCACGCTTTATGTCGCCGCGCTGCCAGCCAAACGCCGTGGCAACTGACGAAACACGGGCCATCAGGTTTCCGCCCTCGTCGAAGAATGGGTATGGGTCGTAGTGCCAGAGCTGCACAAGGTCGCTGTGCGGACAAAGGGCCTGCCAATCCTGAAGCGCCGCAATGGCAGACTGCACCACCGGTGCCTCCTGCGCGCAGTCGTTCGCCGGAATATGCGAATACTCGGTGACTAGGAATGGTTTCCCAAGAGTTCGCGCAAGTGCGGCGTTGGCAAAGTATGTACGCTTGTTCTCCGCCAACGACGATCCGAAAGGAACCTCAGTGCATTTGCCTTTGTTCCACGGCTCCAGGATCCTCTCGTTTTCAACGCCATCGGGAAGTGGCACGGAGAACTTGGGATGCGCGTGGTACGAGTGGGTCGCAACGGCTGAAAGCCCTATGTGCGATTCTGCGCCGAGGGGTGTCTTGAGCATGTCCCACTGCGTTGTCAGCCCCTTGAAGCCGCTTGCCTTGACAACGCCAAGATAGAAGTCTGTCATCTCCTTAAGGCGACGGCGGAAAAACAATCTTGCATTCTCGGACGCCTTGCCATCCTCCCACAAAAGCCGACGAGAGAGCTCCGGCATATCCTCGCCGAATTCCTTGCGAAAGTCCGTCGTGAACATGGCAAGTTCCTGATCGCTGAAGAATATCCAATCCTGCTCGTTGCAGAACGTCATCCCTATCACCTGCGGATCGTCGAGGAAACGCGTCCCCGTATAGGGATTAATCGTCTGCGTCCAGAAGTCGAACGACGCTTTCCAAAGTTTCCTCCACCTTTCGTCAAGGAAGAGCCCGATTCTGGTCGGGACTCTTGACTTCTTCGCCCGCGCCATGATCTTGTTCGGCGAAGTGGCCACGTCGAACATTATGTAGACGCCTCGGTCGCGAAGGCATTTTACGAACCAGTGGAATCTATCCATAAAGTCGCGGTCGACTATGGCATCTATCTCCTCCTTCGTCTGCGGCATTGCGTCCTCGGCAAATGTGTCTTTGTATTCCAGCCATTTCAGCCCGTTCAAACCGACCAGCTTGGCATCGAAAAAATGAAGCCGGACGAGATTCAGGCCCATCAGTCGAAACTGCTCGGCAAGCTCTTCAAGTTCTTCCTTGCTGGCGTTCTGAAACCCGTCGTATTTTCCGCCGTATGTGCAGTTAAAGCCGCGCAGCCGCAACGGGCGTTCCGGCTCGTTCTGAAAGACGAGTTGCCCCTGCGAATCAGAGACGATGCGTCCGTTCGCGCCGATGTCGTAGCGAGGCACGATAGCAGAAAGGTCAAGAGCCGTGCCGGGGACAATCTCCAGCTCACGAATGCGGACAGACGTCCCTTGTACGCATTCGTATTCGCCCATTTCTATAGGCCGCCACTCTGCGCAGCGTTGTATTTGCACAACGTTGGTCGTAGCTCCAGCCGTCGCGGCAAGAAATGCAAGCGCGATGGGAAAGACTGACCGCATCTCAATCACCGTACTACAATGATGAGACCAGGTGGTGGCGGAAGGCACTCATAGCAGCCAATGTCGACAGCGCCTTCGAGAATGCGAGCACTCCCCGCGAGGTCAATTGCGGAATCCATCCACGACGCATAAAGTCCGGCATTGCGAGCGGCGGACTGGCGCACAAGCGCATAGTACGGACGCCCGGGATACTCATCGCTTCCAGCGACAAACTTAGCTGGTGCATGAACCGAATTCGAGAACACATCTGCCTTCTCGCTGTTGATGAACCCATCGGTGTAAAGGCAGTTTGAAAACTGCAGCGAACACGTGCCAGAGGTGGATTTCCACAGCTTAAGGTCTGCCGCCGTATCGTCAGCCTGCTTATTGCCGGAGAAGATGCAGTTGACGAACGAGCCGACTCCAGAATTGGAATTGTATATATCGCAGTATACTGTGTAGCCGTTGTTTGAGATTGTGTTATCGGCAAACGTGCAGTTGGCGAAGTCGGCGGTTTGACCGGCCAAATTAACAAGCTGTCCGACCGTGCAGTTTACAACTAGGCAGTTTGTCACACCCAGCGCAGAACCGTTGTTCGAAGTGGCATCGAGCACCCAGAGCCTGTCGCCGTCGGAAACGATTCCGTCGAACGTGCACCGGTTGTAGCTGCCACAGCTCACGTCGCCCTTGCCGGAGAACGTGCAACAAGTGGCAGCCACCTTGTCGCAAGCGCCGCCACGCCTGTATTTCGTGCAGACGTTGTTCGTAAAGGCGCAGTCCAAAGCAGAGCCAAGCGCCATCGCGCCGCCGCGGTTAGCTGTCGATTCGTTGCTGATGAACACGCACGAGGCGGCCGCCACGTTGTAGCACGCGCCGCCCTGATTGGTGCTTATGTTGGAATCGAACGCGCAGCCCGTCGCCGTTCCGCTATACATCGCGCCGCCACGATCTGCAGCCCCGTTTTCAATGAACCGACAATAGTTTACTGCATTGGACGCCTTCCCAGAATACAGTCCGCCGCCATAGTTTGACGCAGTGCAATTCGAAACGACACAATCGACCACATATCCAGCTGGCAATGCGGAGAGGTCGCTTAAGTAGATCGCTCCGCCATTCTTCGCGGAACATCCACGGAAAACATTTCCTGAAAGGATGCAATAGTTCTTGTCACAATATGCACCACCGCCGTTCCCAGTCGTCCCAGCCGAACAACTCTCGAAAAGGGAGCCGGATACAGGCACAGCGTAAGTCGCGCCGCCGTTGGCGGCTGAGCAGTTCTTGAAGACGCAGTTCGTTGCGCCACCCTTCGATTCAGAATTGGCAAAGACAATCGCGCCACCGTTCTGTCCGCTCGGCGCAGTTCCGTTTTTGAAAGTAAGGTTTTTGAACGTCGATTTCCGCCCTGATCCACCGTAGCCGTAGAAGATCCGGTTGCCGCCACCATCTAGGATGGTTTCCTGAGATGACGTCTTCTCGCTCCAAGGTGTGTCGTCTGCCCCCTGAATCACAATCTCCTTCTGCCACCAGACACACGATATCCCCTTGCCATCAGGCGCGGACATCGTGCCCCAAGAAGACGAGCCATCAGAGTATGCCTCCAGCGTAGAGAAGTCAAACGTCACCCCAGCCGCAAGCGTTATCGCATCCCCGCTTGTTCGCGCCTTCGCGACGGCATTCGTGAACTCCGACAAGGTCGCTGCGTCGTAGTTTGCTGCGAGACACATCCCTGTCCAAAAGGCAAGGATTGAGGTTTGTATCAGTTTTTTCATTTTTTGGGTTCCTTTCCTTTTGATTGAAGGTAGTCTGCAAGTTTGATGAACACGTCTCCGAAATGCGGTTTGCCGCCATAGCCAATTTCACACCGGATGCCGCGATCCAGGCAAATATCCTTGAACTGCTCTCCAAATACGGGAGAATGCGTTGGGTCTCTCGATTTTTCTCCCTTCGCAAGCGGTGCACCATACTGAAGAAATATAACTGGCGCCTTATCTGTATTGATGCGCCTTGCCAACGCCGCAGGTGAGATGTGTTCGATATCTGCAAGGAAATCCTCGCGCCGCGATAGCCATTCACCGAAATCCCGACATCCAAAGGCCGAACCTCCATAAGTTATGTCGGAAATCCACCTCTGCATCTCCAAAGGATCCATAGATGTCTGCGCGATGATAGGCGCAACGGAGCAAACACCAAGCGAATTGTCGTTTTTAAGAGAAAGATACAAGGCGGTACAGCCCCCTGCGCTTCCGCCGGCAAGCGCCATTCTGGAGACATCTATCCCATATTCATTAGAATGCGCTTTAACGAACTTGACCGCCGCTTCACAGTCGTTGAGGCAACCCATAACAGGTGGATTCTCGCCGCAATTGTCCATCAAGACATCGCGTAAATAGCGATAACCTATGGAAACGACTGCCACACCCCTTTCAAGAAGATGTTTCAGCGATGCACCAATTATGGCGTCCTCCATCGCGCCGCCGCTCCAGCCGCCACCATGAATATAGATGACTGCAGGGAACGGGCCAACCTTATTATCCGGGATAAATACATCGATCTTCTGCTTTGGATGGGTGCCATACGCAACGTTCTCGAACTTCGCCGCAGGAACGGTGTAAAGTGTCTTGTCCGAAGGGTTTACATACGTGTATTCGTCTGACGGATGGCGCCCGAACACTGCCGCGACGGCACGGAGGAAGCCGTCCGAATCGAAGTTGTTGGGAACCAGATACGTGCCCTCTGTATATTCGTTCCAGCCGTTTATGTAAACGGCGCCGGGATGTCTGGGGTCATTCGCGGCCCATTTCTTCGCCGCCGCGAGATTTGCGCGAAAGAGGTCCGGCGTGTTGTTGGTAAAGGACATCGTATAGGGATATTCGTATTTTGACCAAGGATACGGCTCGTCGAAACTGCATCGCGGAGTGGAATCCCAGCCTGTCGTCACGTTGGGGATGTATGGGAGAGGGCATTGCGAACTTGTCTCGCGGATTTTTGCGAGGACGCCAGAAAGCTCGGCGTAGTCAACCTGCCATTCTCCGGCCTCGCGGCGCGCCTTTGCATTTGGCACGGTCGGCGCGCCGAAAACGTAGTCGGTCACGGAGTCGAATCCGCACGCCTCGGCATCCGCCGCATACTTCCAGAGCATGCCCTGCGCGTTGAAGTGGATTTCGCCCAACCCGGCAGCGCGAACCCTGCTGCGCGCCTCGTCCAGCTCCGCCCTGACGACCGCGGCGTTCGTGCCTCGCATCTCGTAGAACATGCTGGCGTTGAATATCGAGAAGAAGAGCTTCCCGTCCTTCCGCCAGTATTCGGGACGCGGGAAGTAGTTCGCTATGGAGTGGTCGATAAGCCCCAGGAACTCCTCCTTCGTATGGGCGAGGGCCATGAGGCGGCGGCGCGGCTCGCCGATCTTTACCCGCCACCCGAAATCGCGGTGGTGGTAGCACCACATCAGCGCGAACTTCATGCGACTGCGGTTCTTCGCGCCGAGGAACCCCCTTTCCAGCGCCTCCTCCTGCGTGACCTTTCCGTCATACCAGTAGTAGTCGTACAGGAAGACATCGATACCCGCATTTGCCGCAAGCGCAATCTCCTTCGCCATATCCTCGGGGTCGGACCCGTCGAGATAACCGGCGTACGGCACCATCGGCTGTTTGTGGTTGGGATAGAGTCGCCTCGCGTCCTTTACAAATGCCCACTCTCCCTGCTTCCAATTGTCTGCGCCGAACCACTCGTCGCCCTTTGGATACCTGTGCCAATGCGGATAATAAACGCAGACAACTTCAATCTTCTTCGCGCTGTCATTTGACGTAACAGCAAAATCGGAGGCTCGCAAACAACTTGCGGCAGTCAGCACAAATGCGAATGTAGCAATTCGATTCATGTCATTTCCCCTCCGTCACGACGACCGTCTCGATCCCGAGGGCGCGGCCAAGCTTCTTCAGCTCCGCCGCATGGTGGCCGACGCCAAGCGCGAAGTGGTGGGTCGGGCCTTCCATCGACCAGTTCCTGAGGAACGTGCGGACGTCCGGCGGGAACTTGCCGTGGGTGTTCGTGTTGCCGGTGGGCGGAATGGGGCCCGCAAGCGACTCGCCTTCAGCGACGATGAACTTGAACGAGCCGTCGGCCTTGAGACCGAGGGACATCATCGTGATCGGCCCCTCCTTGATGTTGAACTCGACGCCCGCGCCGCTTCCGGGCTTGCCGTGGTACTTCTTGAGCGAGCGAAGGACGGGCT
>JAEEGL012420107.1_pt1 | contig 12022 bp, 6 predicted proteins | sample 9134231 | NCBI WGS metagenome assembly JAEEGL01 (sample SAMN16246548, study PRJNA631951) | gut metagenome | biome: gut microbiome; feature: rumen; material: fiber-attached | host: Bos | place: Iran: Karaj | collected 2018-10
GGCAAACGACGCGGCGGAACCGAGCGAAGAACAGTTGACCCGTATGTTCGACCGCTTCTACCGGACCGACGAAGCGCGCACCGACGCCGGCGCGCACTACGGGCTCGGACTCTCCATCGCACAGGCGATCGTCCTGGCGCACGGCGGGCGGATCGCGGCGGAGTACAGAAAACCGCGGCTGATCTTCACCGTCACGCTACCGCTAAATGATTAAAAAAACCGGATCCTTCAATCTTTCTTCAATCCTCGTCCGTTATGATCAAGGCAAAGACAAACGGACGGGGATTTCCGTTTGTCGGTTAAAAACGAAAAGGAGAAACCAAAATGAAAAAGATCATTTCCCTTATGCTCGCCCTGATCCTTGCGGCGGCGCTCGCCGCCTGTTCCGGCGTGACCTACGACGCGACGTCCCCCGACGGCGCGACCGTCGGGGGGCAAACCGAAAAGGCGGCTTCCGGCGCGCAAACCGACGCCGCGACCGACGTCGACCCCGACGAGGGGCAGAACGAGATCGCGGACCGCTCGGAAACCTACGCGTCGATCTCCGAGGCGGTAACGGCGCTCCTCGACGGGCTGACCGACGACCGAAAGAACGCCGTCCTCCCGTCCGAGTACGCAACCGACGTCTACGCGATCACGGAAGCGGGAGATTATTATTTCTCCGGCGCGCTGACGGGGGCGATCACGGTCGCCAAGAACGCGGGGAACGTGCATATTTATCTTGAAAACGCGACGCTCTCGGTCGAGAACGCTTCGGCGATCTCGTCGAAAAAGGGCGCGTATCTCACGATCACGCTGCTGGGCGACTCCTCCCTCTCCAACAGCGGGGAAACCGCGAAGCACGCGATCGACAGCAAGGAAAATCTCGTGATCAACGGGACCGGCACGCTGACGGTCGTTTCGACCAAATCCGCGATCTCGTGCGACGCGACGCTGATCGGGCTCGGCGGAAACTTGACCGTCACGGCGGACAAACACGCGGTCACGGCGGATTCGATCTACCTTGACGGTTTTTCGGTCAACGCCCTTTCCTGCGGCAAGGACGTTCTGCACGCCGAGAGCGACTACGACGAGGTCGAAACGGCGCCCGAATTCGATTACGGCAAAGGATTCGTCTATATCAAGGACGCGGCGATCACGACGGAAAATGTCCTCGGCGACGCGATCCAGGCGGACAGTTTCGTTTATATTGAGGACGGGACCTTCGATCTGACCACGACCCCGACCTGGAACGACGCCTACGTCGCGGTCGAGAATCAGGAAAAGGGGATGTTCAACCGTTCGACGCACCAAAAGGTATCGCGCGACAGCGTCCGTGCGGGATCGACCTACGCGGCGCTCGAGGAGAGCGTCAAGGGGATCCGGGTCGGCGAGATCGACTATTACCTCGCGACCGATACCGAACAGGCAAACGAACTTGACGTCGCAAGCGACAAGTACGCGATCGTGATCGCGGGAGGGACCTTCCGGATCAATACCGTCGACGACGCGATCCACGCCAACTCGGGCTCGGTCCTGATCTCGGGCGGCGACCTCACGATCAACACGAGCGACGACGGGATCCACGCCGACACGACTCTCAAGATCTCGGGCGACGCCGTGATCGATATCGAAACCAGTTACGAGGGGATCGAGGCGGAAACCATCGAGATCGCGGGCGGGAATACCGCGATCTTCGCGCAGGACGACGGGGTGAACGCGACCAACTCCAACCTGACCGAGAGCCAACAGAAAACCGTTTGCCAGATCAATATTACGGGCGGGCGGCTCGACGTCACGGTCAACCCGAACGGCGACCGCGACGGGATCGACTCGAACGGCGGCATCAAGATCTCCGGCGGCGTTCTCATCACGCGCGGACCCAACAGCCAGATGGCGAGCCCGATGGACGCGGCGAACACGGTCTCGATCACCGGCGGCACGGTGATCGTTATCGGGTGCGCTCCCGGCGCGGGTGGCAGAATGAGCGGCGGACGCGGCGGCCCCGGCGGCGGTCCCGGCGGCGAGGGTTCGTGGTCGGTATCGAGCGGCGTGACGAAGACGCAGACCTCGTCCAAAGGGCTGTCGAGCGGCGCGCACACAGTCACCGTCGGCGGCACGACGGTCAACTACGTGAACGCCTACACCTACAGCGGCTATACGACGGTCTACGCAGGCGGAAGCGCAACGGTCAACTAAGCCGCCGCAAACGAAAACAGACCGAAAGCAACCGCCCTCGCAAAACGCGGGGGCGGTTGTCATTTTTCTTGAGAATTCACACGAATTGCAGCACTTGGATCAGGAGCGTCCACGCGGTGCCGTAGTAGATGCACACCGCGACCAGGTCGTTGACCGTGGTGATCAGGGGACCGGACGCCACGGCGGGATCGACGCCGATCCGTTTGAAGAACAGGGGCGTCACCGTGCCGACCAGCGACGAGACCGCCATCGCGACGAGCAAAGCGATCCCGACGCACCCGGCGGTGGCGAAGGAGAACGCCCAACTCTGTTCCTTGATGAACCGGATATAGAGCCCGATCAGAAGGAACGAGACGGTTCCGAGGATCGCGCCGTTGCAGAACCCGACGCGCACCTCTTTCAGAACGAGAAGCGCCCGCTCCCTGAATTTCAGCACGCCGTCCGAGACGACGCGGATGGTGACGGCAAGCGACTGCGTGCCGACGTTGCCCGCCATATCGAGGATCAGGGACTGGAAGCAGACGACCAACGCGATCTGAGCGAACACCCCTTCGAACATTCCGACCACCGTCGAGACGGCGATCCCGAGGACCAGCAGAACGAGCAGCCACGGCACCCGCTTCCGAAGACTGTGGAAAAGCGGCTCCTTCATATCTTCCCGGTCGGTCAGACCTGCGAGTTTCGCGTAGTCCTCGCCGAGGTCGGATTTGACCGCCTCGGTCAGGTCCTGCGCCGTGATGACGCCGATGACCGTGCCGTCCTTGGACGAAAGCACCGGGATCGAGTCCTCGGAATATCCGCGGACGCGTTCGAGGTTCTCCGCGATGCTGTCGGTATCGTAGACCGACGGATAGGACGTCATGACCAGCGAATCGAGTTTGGTGTCCTGCCGCGCGATGATCAGGTCTTTCAGGTCGATCGCGCCGCAGTACGCGCCCGCGTCGTCGGTGACGTAGAGCGTCGAAATGTTGTCGTTGTCCGCCGCCTGCTCCACCAGACTCTTCATCGCCTGCTTGACGCTCATGTTCTGTTTGATCGTGACGTAGTTGGTCGTCATGATGCTACCGAACTGATCGTCGTCGTAGGAATGCAGAAGGTCGATGTCCTCTTTCGCCTCGGGTTCGAGGAGTTCCAGGACCTGTTCCCTCTTCTCCTCGTCCATATCCTCGAGGACGTCGACCGCGTCGTCCGCGTCCATTTCCTCGATCAGGTCGGCGGCGACGCCGGCATCCATCTCTTCGAGGTATTCGCCCGCGTCCTCGGAGTACGCAAGGACCTCGGACATCGCCTCGTTGCCGAGAACGCCGCGCAGACGTTCGCGTTCCTCGGGCGTCATCTCGCCCATCGCGACGGCGATATCGTTCTCGTGGTAGTCGCCGAGCGCCTCACGCAGTTCCGCGTCGTCTTCGACGGTGCGGATCAGGTTCAGGATCTCGGCGGGATAATCGGTCGGAGCCGGCGTTTCAATCTCTTCTTCCTCGGGGGGAAGAATCGGCTCCAGTTCTTCGTTCTTGTTCTCGTTTTCCATCAAAAAAACGCCTCCCTTCTTTGGGGCGGCATCCGTACGGAAAAGCGCGTCAGAGGAGAGTGCCCCCGGCGACCGTTGCGGATCCCGCGTTCAGATTGTCCCGGCATAACGGAACGGTGCTTTGTCGGTCTGTGCCCGCGTCCATCAACGTATCACCCCGCTTTCGCGTTTCTTCGCTTTTATTGTACCACCGCCCACCGCGCTTTGTCAAGCCGAAAAGACGCGCGGATCGCGCTTTTTTATTCTTTCCCCCGATTGACAATCCGCTTCGTTTCTGCTATACTTTTTTGTATGAAAACGGATCATTGATCCGGGACAAGGAAGGTACGTCATGGAAAGAGTGTATGCCGCCGACGCGAAGGCGTATATCGGACGGGAGATCAAGGTGCAGGGGTTCGTCGAGAATCTCCGCAACGGCGCCGCGATGGCGTTCATCGTGTTGAAAGACATCTCGGGTAAATTGCAGATCACGGTCGAGAAGGAGAAACTTCCCGCCCTCGTCCCGGTGATCGATTCGCTCACCCCCGATTCGGTCGTGACCGTCACGGGCGTCGTGATCGAGAACGAGTACGTCAAGATGGGCGGGATCGAGGTGATCCCGAGTTCGATCGTCGCCGAGAGCATCGCCGACGCGCTTCCCATCGTGCGCAAAGACATTCCCGCGACCAAGAAGAAACAGGCGGTCGAGCGTTCCTCGATCGACCAACGCATCGACTACCGCTGGATCGACCTGCGCACCGAGGAGAACCAGTTGATGTTCCGCGCGCAGACCATTTTCGTCAACGCGATGCGGCATTTTCTGATCGACCAGAACTTTATCGAGATCCACACGCCGAAACTGATCGGCGCGGCGTCCGAGAGCGGCGCGGACGTGTTTGAAGTCAAGTACTTCGACCGCAACGCCTACCTCGCGCAGAGCCCTCAGTTCTACAAGCAGATGGCGATGGCGGCGGGATTTGAGCGCATCTTCGAGTGCGGCCCGGTCTTCCGCGCCGAAAAGTCCTTCACCAACAAGCACACCACCGAGTTCACCGGCTTTGACCTCGAGTTCAGTTATATCAACTCCTTCCGCGACGTGATGAAGATGGAAGAGGAACTACTCACCTCGGCTCTTGAAGAGGTGAAGGCGGCGTGCGGCGACGAGATCGAAAAACTCTTCGGGATCCCCGTCGTCGTGCCGAAGAAGCCCTTCCCCGTCGTGAAACTCGCCGACCTCTACCGCGGGCTCGAAGAGGACTTCGGTTATACCTGCCCCGATTCCGAAAAGGGCGACCTCACCACCGACGCCGAACGCCTCTCCTACGAGTGGGTGAAAAAGCACTACGACCACGAATTCCTCTTCGTCACCGACTACTCCGCCGACAAGCGCGCCTTCTACCATATGCGCAACGCCGACGGCGTGCCGCAGGGCTACGACCTGATCTGGCGCGGCACCGAGATCACCACCGGCGCGCAGCGCGAGCACCGCTACGAGATCTTAAAGAAGCAAGCCGACGAAAAAGGGCTCGGCAACGACGTGAAGTTCTACCTCGAGTTCTTCCGCTACGGCTGCCCGCCGCACGGCGGCTTCGGTCTCGGCGTCGACCGTCTGACCATGCTGTTGCTCGGTCTGCACATCAAGGAGTCCATGTTCCTCTTCCGCGGACCGAACCGGCTGACTCCGTAAACGGAACCCGCGGCTTGCAAACGCAAGTCGCGGGTTCAATGATATCCGTTCCCTACGGTAACGGATGATATACCCTTCGGGCATGATATCCGCTGACGCGGATGATATACGCTGCGGCGTATAAGGATGGGGGAACGGATATCATTCTCATATTGCGCCTCGCGCAATATATCATGCTTGCAAAGCAAGTATATCATACGCGGCGTCGCCGCGTATATCATATCGCGATTGCGATATATCATTCCGCGCAAGCGGTTGATCGGTGTGCAACACACGGTCATTTGTTGACATCGGTCTGCGTTTCGGCTATAATACATCTCGAGGTGAGGATGATGGAAGACAACAAACTCGTTGACCTCTCATTCACGTTCGCAAAGATGATCGTCGGGCTTGTGGATCGCATAAAGACGCCGAAGAGTGCGTATATGATCGACCAGTTGGCTCGTGCCGGCACATCGGTCGGCGCCAACGTCCACGAGGCGCAGTATGCCCATAGCAAAGCGGATTTCGTCGCCAAACTCGAAATTGCATTGAAAGAAGCGAACGAAACGAGTTACTGGCTCAAATTGATCTACGAAACCGACCGTATCGGTGAAGACGCGTATAAGAACGCCGAAAAGATCTGCGGCAATATCCGCAGACTTCTTATCGCTTCCTGCAACACTGCAAAGAAAAATCGCAAACAATAATCCAGGCGCCTTTTCTTCTCCATTACCCAAAGAGAACAGGAGACCATTATGAAACCGTCAAACCGCTTGTTCGCTCTGCTTGCGCTTTTACTTCTTTTCTGTATGCTTCTGACGTCCTGCGAACTGCTCGACGTCCAGCAAGCGACCGACAGACCCGCACGCACCGGAACCGAAACGATCGACAAAGGGGGACAGACCGAGATGACGACCGATAAGAGCGCGGCGTCGACCGCCCGTGACACGACCGCCGTCGAATCGACAACGGACGCAGCGCCGGTCACGACCGGAGCGCCGCAGGATGAGCCTGCGGTCTACGAATACCCGATGGATCAGGTGGCGCCGCTGAACGGGACCATCCGGGCCAAACAGAACGACTATCTCATCACGGCGAACTATCGCGGCGCGACGGTCGACCTCAAAGACATTCACTACGACACCGTGACCGTCACCCGCAACCCCGACGCCGACGAGATGGGGTACGCGTTTCTGACCGCGATCCCCACCGCAACCGGCGAGAAGCCGTCCTACGCCACCGGGTACACGATGGTGGTCTGGGACAAAAACGATACGGCGACCCTCTCGATCCCGGGCGACGCGCGGTATCTCTACGTCTACTATTACGACAGCGGCGTCTACTATCTGCCGGCGTCGATCGTCTTCTCGAACGCGACCGTGCCGACCACCTTTACCGTCGCGTCCTGGAACATCGGGCATTTCAGCATGGGCAACAACAAGAACACCAAGTTTACGGACGATCAGTACGCGACCGAGAAGGCGAAGTTCGACGCGTATATCAGTTCACTCGGCGCGGACGTTCTGATCCTGAACGAGTACAGCCAACTGTTCACCCCGTCGAAAGCCGCCCGCTACCTCTTCCTCGATTACGCCACTCCGTTTGAATGCGAGCAGCGCAATTACAGTTGCAACGCGCTCTACGCGAAATTCCCCCTGAAGAACCTGACGCTTCACAATTTCGCCTGCAATACCCCCGATACCGTTCTGCATACCACCGCGATCAAGGCGACCGATTACTACTATATCACGGGCGAACTTACCGTTGGAACCGAGACCGTCACGATCGTCGCCCTGCACCTGGCGTTCCACGATAACCTGAAACCCGATACCGTCTGCACCAACCAGATGGACGAGTTGATCGCCGCCTTCGCCGATACCGAACACGTCATTATGCTCGGGGACTGGAACGCCTATTACGCCGAGTATTACGACCGCTTCAACGACGCCGGCTATACCGTCGGCAACGACGGCTCGTTCCTCACCTGCACCGGCTCCAAAACCGGCGGGCTCGAGTGGCCGGTCGATAATATCATCGTCAAGGGCGTCACCATGACCGACTTCCACGCCGTCAACACTTCTCTCTCGGATCACGTAGCGGTCGCCGCGACCATTACGCTGAAGTGAGGGGTACGCGCGCTTTCTTGTAAGAAAGCGCGGCAAAGAACTTCATTATGGAAATGAAGTTTGCGCACAACTCGTGCCTCGTGTGCGCGGTTCAAAAAACACCGCCTCTCCGGTTATTTTTCCTTTGAAAAATGTAAACGCCGCGCGTGCAAGATTGCACGCGCGGCATATCGCGTTTCGAGCGACGCGAGAAACATATCGTGCGCAGTGCCGAAAGCAAGGCGCATATCGCGTCCGCGTCGGCGGACATATCGTGCGGGCGCGCAGAAATGCGCGCCCGCCTTTTTCACTTCACGATTTCTCCGGTGTATACCAAATGAGTATCTCCCGTCAGGATCACGTCCCCATCCTCGCGGACGCACACCGACAGGTCGCCTCCGGGCAACTCGACCGTGATCTCGCTGTCCTTCTTGCAGTAGCCGTTCAGCACGGCGGCGACGGCTGCCGCGACGGCGCCGGTCCCGCAGGCGGCGGTCTCGCCGTTCCCGCGTTCGTAGACGCGCATCGAGAGTACCGTCGGGCTGACTACCCGGACGAACTCGGTGTTGATGCGTTCGGGGAAGAGCGGCGCGTACTCGAACTGCGGACCGATCACCGACAGATCGATCTTCTCGGGGTGTTCGGTGAACACCACGCAATGCGGGTTGCCGACCGACAGGCAGGTGACGCGGTACTCGGTCCCGCCGATCTTGACGGGACGGTCGATCACACTTTCACCGTCCAGCGTGCAGGGGACCTTTTCGGGCATGAGTTCCGGTTTGCCCATATTCACCCCGACCATCGTGACCCGCCCGAACGAGGTGTGCAGCGTCAGTTCGCGGATGCCCGCCTCGGTCTCGACCGTCACGGTGTCCCGCTTGACGAAGCCGTTGTCATAGAGGTACTTCCCGACGCAGCGGATACTGTTCCCCGCCATCACGCCGTCCGAACCGTCGCGGTTGCAGACGCGCATCTTCACGTCGGCTTTCTCCGACGGGAGCAGCACGACCATCCCGTCCGCCCCGATCCCGAAGCGGCGGTCGCAAAGTTCGACGGCAAGCGACTCCGCCCCGTCGAGCGGGGTCTTGGTCGCGTCGATCAGGATATAGTCGTCGCCCGAACCTTCCATCTTCGAGAAGGCGATGGTGCGCTTTTCGCGCCGCATGGCGTTCAGGTCCACCGGCTCGGTGTTCTTTTCGGAGTAGCCGCTCGCGATCACATCCGCCATCGCGTTCGCCGTGTCGAGCGAGGTGAGACACAGAACGCCGAGCGTCAGCGCCTTTCTGTGCAGGGCGATATACTCCGAAAGCGTCTCGTCGTAGAGCGCGCCGGTGTAGACGATGTAGTGGATCTTGCCCTCTTCAAGCAGTTTCCACATCCCGTCCTGTTCCCGGATGCCCGGCACGACGTTGACCGGGATCCCGAGTTGCCGGATGGTCTCGGCGGTGCCCGGGGTGGCGTAGACCGTCATGCCGAGGTCGCGGACCTTCCTGGAAAGCCCGATGATCTCGCCGTAGTCGTGGTCGTCCACGCTGATAAAGATCCCGGTCTCCTTGCCGTCGCGCGGATTCTGGAGACGGAAGCCCGCGGAAGTCATACCCTTGAAGAGCGCCTCGCGGATGTTCTTGCCGATCCCGAGCACCTCGCCCGTCGACTTCATTTCCGGTCCCATATACGAGTTGGCGTCGGACAGTTTCCCGAACGAGAAGACCGGCACCTTGACCGTCACGTAGGGCGGCGCCTGGTACAGCCCCGTGCCGTAGCCGAGCGACGCGAGTTTCCCGCCGGTCATCACCGAGGCGGCGAGATCCACCATCGGCACCCCGGTCACCTTGCTGATATACGGCACGGTACGCGAGGCGCGCGGGTTGACCTCGATCACGTAGAGTTCGTTCTCCGAGATCAGGTACTGGATGTTGACCAGTCCCTTGGTCCCGAGCGCGAGCGCCAGTTTTTCGGAGCACTCGACGATCTTTTGGATCATGCGGTCGTCCACCGAATACGGAGGGTAGACGGCGATCGAGTCGCCGCTGTGCACGCCCGCCCGCTCGATGTGCTGCATGATCCCGGGGATCAGGACGTTTTCGCCGTCCGAGATGACGTCGACCTCGAGTTCCGGTCCCATCATGTACTTGTCGACCAGCACCGGGTTGTCGATCCCGGTCGAAAGGATCCGCGCCATGTACTTCTTGACTTCGGCGGCGGTATGCACGATGGTCATGTTCTGCCCGCCGATGACGTAGGACGGACGGAGCAGGACGGGATAGCCGAGCGTTTCGGCTGCGGCGAGCGCCTCTTCGGTGGTCACGACGCCCATGCCGCGCGGACGTTTGATCGAAAACTTTTCGAGCAGGCGATCGAAACGTTCGCGGTCCTCCGCGACGTCGATCCCCTCGGCGGACGTGCCGAGGATCTGAACGCCCGCTTTGTCAAGGAACGCGGTCAGTTTGATCGCGGTCTGCCCGCCGAACGCCACCACGACGCCGATCGGGTTCTCCGCCCGGATCACGTTCATCACGTCCTCGGGCGTCAGCGGCTCGAAGTAGAGCCGGTCGGCGGTGTCGTAGTCGGTCGAAACGGTCTCGGGGTTGTTGTTGATGATCGCCACGTCGTACCCGAGTTCCTTCAGGGTCCAGACGCAGTGCACCGACGAATAGTCGAACTCAATCCCCTGCCCGATCCGGATCGGTCCCGAACCGAGGACCAGGATCACGGGTTTGCCGGACTTTTGGAAACTCCGCGCCTCGCACCCCTCGGCGTTCGGCACCGAGTAGAAGTAGGGTTTGTCGGTCCCGAAAACAGAGGCGCAGGTCTTGACGATCCGGTAGCCGAAGGGCGTTTCACGCGTCGGTTTGGTGCCCGACAGCCGCTCGAGCGCCTTGTCGGTGTAACCGAGTTCCTTGCCCTCGTTCAGATACGCGTCGGTCAGCCCGCCCTTGATCTTCTCTTCGTAATCGGCAAGCCGTTTGATCTTATTTAAAAAATACGGATCGATCGTGGTGATCCGGTAGATCTCGTCGATCGACACCCCCGCCTTGATCGCCTCAAACACGGTGAACAGGCGGCGGTCGTCCTGGTCGCCCAGGCGTTCGATCACCGACCGTCCGTCAAGCGGCGGAAGGTTCAGCGTGTCGGCGCCGATCTCGGCGCCGCGGATCGCCTTCATCAGGGCGGCTTCGAAGGTCGGGGCGATCGACATGACCTCGCCCGTCGCCTTCATCTGCGTTCCGAGCCGCCGGCTCATGCCGGCGAACTTATCGAACGGGAACTTCGGGTATTTGACCACGATATAGTCGACCGCGGGTTCAAAGCCCGAGAGCGAAGCCCCTGTCTTCGGGTTCTTGATCTCCTTCAGCGTATAGCCGAGGGCGAGACGCGTCGTCACCTTCGCGATCGGATACCCGGTCGCCTTGGATGCGAGCGCGGAACTCCGCGACACGCGCGGGTTGACTTCGATGACGGCGTACTCGCTGCCGTCGGGTTTTAAGGCGAACTGGCAGTTGCACCCGCCGATCACCCCGATCGCCGCGACGATATCGAGCGCCGCCTGCCGGAGCATGGAAAACTCCCGATCGGTCAGGGTCAGCGCGGGGGCGGCGACGATCGAGTCGCCGGTATGCACGCCGACGGGATCGACGTTCTCCATCGAGCAGACCGAGACCGCCTCGCCGGTGTTGTCCCGCATGGTCTCGAACTCGATCTCCTTCCACCCGGCGATCGACTTTTCGATCAAGACCTGCGTGATCGGGGACAGATCCAGTCCCGGTCCCGCGATGTCCACCAGTTCCTCGGGGTTGGCGGCGATACCGCCGCCCGTGCCGCCGAGCGTGAACGCCGGACGGACGATGACGGGGTAGCCGATCTTCTCGGCGACCGCAAGACATTCCTCGACGGTATTCGCGATATCCGAGGGAACGCAGGGCTGCCCGATCCCCTCCATGGTCTCCTTGAAGAGTTCGCGGTCCTCCGCGCGGTCGATCGCCGCCACGTCGGTCCCGAGCAGGCGCACGCCCGCCTCTTTCAGGAAACCTTCTTTTTCAAGTTGCATCGCGAGCGTCAACCCGGTCTGCCCGCCGAGCCCGGCAAGCAGTCCGTCGGGCTTTTCGCGCAGGATGATCCGTTTGACCGACGTGACGGTCAGCGGTTCGAGATAGATCTCGTCCGCCAGGTGTTTATCGGTCATGATGGTCGCGGGGTTGGAGTTGACCAGAACAGTGTTGATCCCTTCCTCGCGCAGCACGCGGCACGCCTGCGCGCCCGCGTAGTCGAATTCGGCTGCCTGTCCGATCACGATGGGGCCGGAGCCGATCACCAGAACCTTTTTGATACTCTTATCTTTCGGCATTGTTTTTTTCGTCCCGTTTCAAAAAAGTCGTTTCCAGTCGTTGTTTCAGAGCGTCGCCGCCATGACCGCCTTGATGGTGTGCATCCGGTTCTCCGCCTCTTCGAACACCATCGACGCCGGTCCCTCGAAGACCTCGTCGGTCACTTCCATCGCGTCACGGCCGAAGCGCTGTCCCATCTCGCGCCCGATCGCGGTGTTCAGATCGTGATAGGCGGGCA
>JAEEGL012476365.1_pt1 | contig 12022 bp, 9 predicted proteins | sample 9134231 | NCBI WGS metagenome assembly JAEEGL01 (sample SAMN16246548, study PRJNA631951) | gut metagenome | biome: gut microbiome; feature: rumen; material: fiber-attached | host: Bos | place: Iran: Karaj | collected 2018-10
ATGCATTTGGTTGACCACCTCTTGGAAGTCGGCACCCGTGCGGTCCATCTTGTTGACAAAAGCGATACGCGGCACACGGTATTTGTCGGCTTGGTTCCACACCGTCTCCGACTGCGGTCCCACGCCACCCACGTCGCATAACACCGCCACCATGCCTTCGATGACACGCAGCGAGCGTTCCACCTCTACGGTGAAGTCGACATGGCCGGGAGTATCAATGAGGTTGATCTGATAGCCGTTCCAATGGGCGGTGATGGCTGCTGATGCGATGGTAATGCCGCGCTCTTGCTCCTGTTTCATAAAGTCCATGGTGGCCTGACCATCGTGGGTCTCGCCCACCTTACGATTGACGCCCGTGAAGAACAGGATACGTTCCGATACCGTAGTCTTACCTGCATCGATATGCGCAGCGATACCGATGTTTCTCAATTTTGAAGTGTTTAAGCTCATTATTTTATGCTGATTTTCAATTCGTTAAGATTAAATCAAGTATACTTGATTCGGGGTGCAAAGGTAGGGAAATTTTCGATGCCGATTTTCCTTTATTTCCAAATTATTAGTATTTTTGTCCCCATGTTTCAAATAGAGGATTTCATAGTTGATGTAGTTTACGGGGAACGACTGTTAATTAGTAAGCTAGCAGACCCATCAGAGCTTGACGAAAATATTCGTGTAGCAAGGGTACTGCTCGGCTGCTTCGATGACATGAACATACGAATCAATGAGCATCTGCTGGTTTTTGGACATAAGAACCCTGAATATACCATCAACGAGAAACTTGGCGACCGAAAGGGCGTGGAAAGTGAGAACGGAATCAAATCGGCTTTTCGCAAAGCCAAGGAACAAGGTTGTCAGACTGTGGTGCTTGATTTTGATATGCATATGGCAGACAACATTCTTAAGACCAAAAAGATAGCTTCAGGCATCTATGGTAGGCATGAAGATTTTACAAGTGGAATTATCAATGAGTGTTATGTTGTTCACAACAACAATGCCGTTGTAGTGAAATCTGATGTTTTTGATGCTTCCGATAAGGATACCGCAAAACGACAAATAGAGGATGTGATAGAAAAACTGAGGACATAACCTTGTGGGGCTATGTCCTCGTATGGGGGTCAGAAAGGTCCAGCTTGAATATTGCTGCAAAAGCAAATTGTTCGCGCCCTCTGACGACAATCTGACAGTGCAAAAATACAAACAATTTTACATTCCGCAAGGGTTTTGTCGAAAAAATGTATTCTTTCCAAAAAAAACGGTCATGTGACTCTTTCGGCGTTTATTCCAAATCACTTTTACCAAGATTACAATCTTGACACAATGTCTGAAGATTTTCTATAATAGTTTCACCCCCTTTTGACCATGGTTTAATATGGTCGATATGAAGTTCAAGCCCAGGTGTTGTGGCTGGAGACCTGCCGCACATACAGCATTTGAAATTATCTCGTTGCATTACCTTAAACCGTAGTCGAAGATTTATATCTCTTCTTGTATTATGAGATGTGTGTTTTGGTGACTGCAAATTCTTCTTTTCGGTACCAGAATTGATTTCCTCAAGTGGCATTGTTATAAGATCTTTTTCTTCGGAAGAATCATCTTCTTCAGAATTAATGTACTTAACAAAAGCCTCAAGTGTTCCACGCCACCCTCCAAATCTCCGCACAAAAGTATTCTGACCAAATTTAAATTCACCATTTTTCACATCTGTAATAGTAGGCTGCCTTCCCAATTTCATCCATACTCGTTCAATGTCTTGAAACAACTCCTCATTTGATATATCTTTGTTTTTGCCTAATCTATATGGGGTTGATTTAAGGCCAGCCAGTTTTAATAAAACATCCCAACTGCTATATTTACGAAGCATCGCACTTCTGTCATATTTTCCATAAAGCATGTAATCACCTGTAGTAATATACTCCTTTCCTAATCGCTCTGCAACAAGTTTCATATCAATAAAAAAGTCTTCATCTTTTTCAAGACATTCATGTTTTTGCTGACCGACTACACTGATAGACAACCCAATTTCCTTAATAGCATTATTCCATCCTCCAAATCTTCTAGAAATAGTTGATGTGCCATATTTTCCATACTGTTTATACTCTGATCGAGACAGTCTATCTGATTTTAATAGATTTGCTACGCGCAATAAATCTTCCAAGAGTTCCTCTTTTGGGATATCCCTATGATACTCATTCAATGTAAATTCCATAGCAATTTGGTTTTCTTATTTAACAAATCTTCCTGTTCTTTTTATATTCATCTTATCAATACTTTCAACGAAATACATCCCCGAAGCCCATTCGGAGACATCCAAGCGGACTTCCGAAGCCCCGCCAACGGGAACTGTCTTGATGAGTTGCCCCAAGATGTCATAAATATGGATGGTCTGCATCCCTTCGGCCTCAATCATGATGAACGACGAGGCAGGAACAGGAAAGATGTTCAGCAATTCGCCAGTGTCTTGATTTTCATCGACTTTCAGAGGATCAAAACTGTCGTTACCGTCCGTAAGCCACTCTAGGCTGAAGTTGTAGAACACCGTCGAATAACCCGAAGCACCAGCATAGGCTTCCTCCACATAAAGGCCGATGGTGCCGTCAGGCAAGACACAGAGTGAGGAATAAGCCGAGCTGTAGGGCACAATGCACTTGCTCACAGGCCAAGTCTCGCCTTCGTCGTAACTCACATAGACCGTCACATCAGTGCGAGAGTTACCGTATGGCACCGAATGGAGCAGTCGGTTCTTGTCGTGACCTTGGTTTTCGGAGGTATAGCGAATCATATCGCCATTGCACGCTGGAGCGGTGATATCGTACCAAGTGGAGGTGGTGGGTTGCCAAGTCTCGCCGCCGTCCTCGGAAATGTTGTACCAGCGGTTGCCCGCGTGACGGATGCTCATCAGGATGCGGCCGTCGGCCAACTCCGTAACCTTAGCCTCATCGCCCGAGGTGGAGGCACGACCCGACACATGCCATGTCACGCCATTATCATCAGAATAAACGGCATGGTTGTAAAGCACCTGCGCCGTAGTCTCACGGATGGCGGCCACAAACATGATACGACCCGTGGAGGTGCGCAAGCCATTGCCTGATCCGAAGAATGAGGCTCGCCATGTGCGCTGTTCGGGGATGATACAGTTGTCACCAAAGATGAAGTGGGTGATGTCTTCGGGCTCCGTCCAAGTCTGACCGTTGTCGTAACTCTTTGCAATATAGGTGCGAATCGGGTTTGACGGTGTCGAATACCACAGCCCGGGTCCGCCTACAAAGCCTGCGATGAGGCCGTTGTCGTCGTTGCTCCACGCCAAGGCGCAGTCGCCGAAGCCATGGTTGACACCCGTGCCCAAGGCGATGGTGTAAGGCTCACTCCAGGTGTGACCACCATCAGTGCTGCGGTTGCAGACAATGTCGATGTCCTCGGGCAGGTCGCCTTCGTTGTATTTGCGCTTGTCGGTGACCGCCACGACACTTCCGTCCTTTGCCGTGATGACGGCAGGAATGCGATAATTCGTTGAGCTATAATCACCTGGCTGCAAAAGCAAAGTATGGGCAAGGATGATTTCGCGGCTACCCGCCGGCGATGGATTGTCTATCGGGAAAGTCTGATCGTCAGTAAATATCGACTTTAGTGAGGCGTCGATGACATGGCCTTCCGTGGCTTGGGACGAGACTTGGGCCACTATCCAAAGATAGTTCATGCCTGAAAAAAGATAACCTCCGACAGGGACATAAAAGTCGCCCGAAGCCGGAGTGGCGCTGCCAATCAAAGTGGCACCTTGCAACGTACGCTCATCGAAGGCATTGACAGTGCCTGTGGAATACACCTTAATTCTTTCAATATCGTCCAGGTCGGTGGTGCCTTCAAGGTTGAGTATTATGTCCCACATCATAGATGAGGCATTGTCGCCGCCAAAGTTCACAGCAGCCTTGAGAATCACATCGTTAGGGTTGCCGCGACCCGTTTTGCGTGTCTCTTGCGTGAGGGTGACGTCAAGGATTTCAGGGGGACCGGGCAAAGGCATATTCACCAATTGGGCCGTATGCCCATTTTCAGAAATATCCGTTACTTGGTTGTTGTAAGGATTTATGTTCTCCAGAGAAAAATCGTAGGCAGCAAGCAAATGGTTTCCCATGGCCGTAGGGAACTCAAAAGGATAAGTCAATTCCATGTCAAAAGCGATTTCATTTGGGTCGAGTGCCATGCTATAAAACCGTATATTGCCAAAAGAGCCATTGCAAAAGTTGGTCGGTACTCCGCCGCTGTTGCCCGCCCCGACAAACACATCATGGGTGTTGGTCACGGCCCAGTCGTTCACCGGTGCCGCCCAACTGCTGTTGGTCTGTCCATTATGATAAATCCGAATTACGTTGTTGGTGCGGTCCACGACAAGTGCAAAGTGCATCCACTCCCCTGCCGGCACCGTGACACCCGTATAGATCGACAAGGCGTGACCCGATGTGGCTGTTGGCGTATTTAACCCCAGCGACTGGCCCACACTTCCCGTGCCAAAGAACTCATAACCAGTGCGTTCGCTACCAGCGCCTTGCACCGACATATCGCGTTTGCAGACATAACGCGGGTAACTGGTATAGGTCTCGTTGCGCACCCAACCTGTGACGGTGAAGCTTTGGTCGGCAGCGATGTTGAAGTCTTCGTGATGCGGGATACGCATATACTGGTCGTTACCGTTGAAAGTTATATAATGGTTGGGCTGGGCAAAAGCAGCTATCAAGGCTGTCAACAGGACAGCAAGAGCAAGGAGTTTCTTCATAGTGAAAAGGTATTAATGAATTAAACATCAAAGATTTGGGTGCAAAGATAACTATTATTCAGAATAGTACAACTTTTTTCCCATTTCAACCTCCCCAATTATCCCTGTCCAAGCTTCTATAATTAATTGCCTCAGCCAAATGACCCGTTTGGATATTCCAACTTCCATCAAGGTCGGCGATGGTACGGGAGACCTTAAGTATTCTATCGTATGCACGGGCCGAAAGTCCAAGGCGACTCATGGCGTTTTTTAGGATAGCGCGGCAATCTTCATCCAAGTCGCAGTATTTCTGAATAAGTTGGGAAGTCATCTGTGCGTTGGCATGTATGCTCGGATAGTCCGCATAGCGTTTCTCCTGTATTTTCCTTGCTTCGATGACGCGTTCACGCACCACCGCACTCGATTCTCCTCTTTGCTTGTCAGACAAATCCTTATAGGCAACAGGCACGACCTCAACGTGTAAATCGATTCTATCCATTAACGGTCCGCTGATACGGTTCAGATACTGCTGTACCATGCCTGGCTTGCAGGTGCATTCCTTGTCAGGGTGGTTGTAATAACCACAGGGACAAGGGTTCATCGCCGCAACCATCATGAAATTGGCTGGAAAATCAACGGTCATCTTAGCCCGCGAAATGGTTACCACCCTATCCTCCATCGGTTGACGCATTACCTCAAGGACCGTACGTTTGAACTCTGGCAGCTCATCAAGAAAGAGTACGCCATTATGAGCGAGCGAAATCTCTCCAGGCTGTGGATAGGTGCCACCGCCCACCAAACCTGCGTCGCTGATCGTATGGTGTGGACTGCGGAATGGTCGCGTCCTGACTAATGTAGCATTGCGTCCAACCAACCCCGCAACAGAATGGATTTTTGTGGTTTCCAAAGCCTCTGCCATCGTCAATGGCGGCAGGATAGTGGGCATACGCTTGGCCAACATGGTCTTGCCGCTGCCCGGAGGACCGATGAGAATGACATTGTGGCCGCCAGCGGCCGCAATCTCCAAAGCACGTTTGATGTTCTCCTGGCCTTTCACATCGCTGAAATCAAACTCGTATGCCACATCTTGCCATGATTCAGTCATGTCAATGATTACAGGCTTGATTTCGTTTTCGCCATTCAAGATGGAAATGACTTCGTGAATGTTCTCCACACCATATACCTCCAATCCTTCCACCACGGCTGCCTCGCGTGCGTTTGTTTTAGGAACAATGAGGCCCCTAAAACCATCTTGCTTTGCCTTGATAGCGATAGGTAGCGTCCCTTTTATGGGTTTAAGCGTACCATCAAGCGAGAGCTCGCCCATAATGATGAACTGTTCTAGCATGTCAGTGCTGACCTGCTCCGATGCTGCCATAATACCGATGGCAATGGGCAAGTCATAGGCAGAGCCTTCCTTGCGAATGTCGGCAGGTGCCATATTGATGACGATTTTCTTGTGGGGATAATAATACCCTAAGTTAATGATGGCAGCCTCAATGCGCTGCTGACTTTCCTTGACTGCGTTGTCGGGCAGGCCAACCAAATAAAAGTTGATGCCTCTGTCAATGTTCACTTCAATGGTGACCTGAATTGCTTCGATGCCAAAAAGGGCACATCCAAATGTTTTTACTAGCATGATTCTTAATGTTTAAAGTTTCATGCTGCAAAGATGCAATCCCTATCAAGACAAAGCCGTTGAACAAACGTTTGTAGTCGACTGTAGTCGTTTGCTGTCGTTTGCTGTCGGGTATATATTTGTTAATCAACATTATAAAAACTAGGCTGCAACGATGTGGCAGCCCTACTCTCAACTCTCAACTATTTCCTTGGTTTATAACCAGAATCTTGGAAAATATTCTGCAAATCCTTGCGCTGTATCAGTTGAGGCAAATCATAATTGTTGTTAGAGGCGTATGCACGAATGATGTTCAAGCCAAAAAACTCACCCAAACGCGAAGGCGCGTCATTGCTGTATGCCTGAGTGAAGGGGCCATCACCAAAGAACATCATATAAGAATCTAATCCTGCATCGTAAAGACGGCGGTTGCCCACAATATCAGCCCACACCTGCCCTTCATTCTCAACAGCCCAATGCCATTGGTCAGAAGAATAGCCAAGCAGGATACTGTCAGACAGCTCGGGACACATTGCCTCAATGAAGAAATTACGGCGGCCATAAAACACCATCTCACCCACAATCTGTCCTTGCTTACGCCATTCATAGAGGTAGTACATATAAAGTTGCTCGGCCACCTCTTTAGACAGAGTCGCCACATCACGACGCAAAGACATATATCTCGGCATCCCGATTTGGTCATAGACCTCTTCATCATTGAGATACCAATCCAAAGAAATCACAAGACAGTCGTCGACGATTTGAATAGGTGGCTCATCGGGATGAACACCCGTAATGCATGTGTATGCTTTTTTTGGAAGGTCAATATCCGGATAATAGTAATGGAAATGCGCAAACACATCCTCCACCATCGGCTCCACCTTCTTTAAATCATGAAAAACAGCTTGCACTTTTTGATACAAGACTCTACTGAACGGGTCAGTGGCAAAGTCTTTTAAATATTGCACTGCCTCGGGATTGTTGAGATCACCGCTGAGGAACACGCGGTAGCGGTCTTGTATCTTCATCAGTTCCGCTTGAAAATTGGCGGTATCCAAATCGAAAAGTACTTCCTCGTAACGATCAAACTCGAGATCATAAGGCTCCGGTTTGATATCGAGTTTTGATTTATAGCCAGGCTTTTGCTTTTGACATGAAGCCATGATGAGGAAGAAGCCGAGTATGGTAATGATTTTTACTATTGTATTCATTTTTAGTTAATTAATTGATTTCTAAGCATTTCGTATGCTGCTATTGTAGCACGGTTGATGACATTTTCACGATCCTTGCCAAAGTTAAAACACTTGGAGACTACGCCTTGAGGTGTTGCCAAGCCAATCCACACTGTGCCAACTGGAATTTCCTCCGAACCCCCACTCGGTCCTGCAACGCCAGTAGTTGCCAAGCCAAAATCTGCTTCCATCAAGTCGCGAACGCCTACAGCCATGCTTTCCACGACCTCTTGACTCACAACGCCATGTTTCTCAATCATTTTGGGAGGAACGCCCAATACCTTGGTTTTCATAGGAGTGGCATACGTGACAGTCGTCCCTTTGTACACCTCCGAACTACCAGGAATCAATGTGATAACATGAGCTATATTGCCGCCCGTACAACTCTCCGCAGAAGCAAATGTCATACCTTTATATAATAACAAGTCAAAAACGGTTCGCTCAATGGGTTGGTCTTGCATAGCAAAGATATATTGGGGAATCAAGGCCACCAGTTTTGCGACTTCACAGTCCAATGTGTTATGAAGCATCTGAGCGTCTTCATGCCTACCACTTAGGCGAAGTCGCACCAAGCCATGTTGAGGCAGATAAGCCAAGGAAAGAAAACCAGGTAAGGCGTCTTCCCAATCCTTTATCCGATCAGCCAAAAACGACTCGCCAATGCCCGTAGTCATAATAACGCGTTTTTCGTAAGGAATGGCATGAAAGCGGTCCTTGATTCGAGGCAGCAGTTCGTCAGTAAAAATGCCCTTCATCTCAAAAGGGACACCTGGCATGAACGCAAAAGCGACCCCGTTTTTCTCCAACCACATGCCCGGTGCCGTGCCATAAGTATTAGGAATGTACTCGCAAGCTTTAGGCAACATGGCTTGGGTCCGATTGCGCTCGCTCATTTGAAAGCCACGACGTTTGAACAGGGACACCACATTGTTGTATGCAGCTTGACAAAACTCCAACTCAGTGTCGAAGAACTTACATACCGTAGGTTTCGTGATGTCATCGGCAGTAGGGCCTAACCCACCTGTGACCAAAACAAGGTCTGCATCCATACATGCATTGAAGGCATCGACAATGGCTCTTTCAGAATCGCTGACGGTCAGCATGGAATCCAGTTGGAAACCAGCATCCGACAAATGTTCACCCAGCCATGCTGCATTTGTGTTAATCACTTGACCAATAAGCAGTTCGTCGCCAATTGAGATATTCTTTATGATTATTTTTTCCATATCCGTCCAAATTTGCGCAAAGATAGGTCATTTTTCGACTGTCCTCATGAAAATAAACGTCATTTCAAAATATTTCGTATTTTTGCACTTTCAAATTCATCAGACAATGAATCAACCTATTCCTGCATCGCAATTGGTTCTCAACAATGAGGGCGCAATATATCATTTGAACCTCCATCCCGAACAATTGGCCGACGACGTCATCATGGTTGGTGACCCTGGCCGTGTCGAAATGATTGCCTCATTCTTTGATAAGATAGAGGTGAAACGTCAAAACCGCGAACTCGTCACCCGCACCGGCTATTTCAATGGCAAGCGCATCACTGTGCTTTCCACCGGCATGGGCACCGATAACTTGGACATCGTAATGAATGAGCTCGATGCATTGGCCAACATTGACTTGAAGGCCCGCATACCTAAAAAAGAGCACCGTTCTTTGAATCTCATCCGCCTTGGAACTTGCGGCGCCCTACAACCTGAAATCTCCGTTGAAGACAGCTATGTAGCCACCCGTTATGCCATCGGTTTGGATGGCTTGATTTACTTCTACGAAAAGCACAAAGAAGTGAATGAAATCGGCTTCCGCGACGCTTTCATCGAGCAGATGGATTATCCAAAAGACCTACCACTTCCCTATGTGGTAGAAGGGTCAAAATCACTTTTTGACCGACTAGCTGAAGGTTATTATCATGGTGTGACTGCCACTGCACCAGGCTTTTACGGTCCACAAGGCCGCACCTTAAGATTGCAACTCTCCTATCCCGAAAACAACCGCAAAATAGAATCCTTCAACTACCAAGGCTGGCGGGTATGTAACTTCGAGATGGAATCGTCGGCACTTTACGGCCTTGGCAAGATGATGGGCCACAACTGCCTGACCATCTGTGTAGTTGTTGCCAACCGTGTGACCGAAAAGTTTGCCACTGATTATCATCCATACGTAAAAAAACTAGTTTTAAAGACTTTAGAAAGACTATCGGCGTAATAAAACGACAAAAAACATGGGAAAAAGCACTTTTTTTCATTATTTATTAAATAGGTATGAAAAAAATGATTATTTTTGCCGCCGATTAGTATGTCTTATTATATAGAATAATTGATAATTAACAAAATAGAACAAGTAAGATGAAAAAAGTTTTTATTACAATGATTGCGTGCTTGGCCATTTCATCATCGGTGATGGCTGAAGTTCATGAAGATTCAGATTCAGTTCGTTATCTGGCTACTAAAGCATGGAAGAACTGGTTTGTCTCTGCTGAAGGCAATATTGACTGGTGGCAGGGCTCTGACATGAACCCCAATGGCAACTACACAGCAGTTCAATGGGGGAAACCCTCGTTTGGCGCTGGTCTCAGCGTTGGCAAATGGCTCACACACAGCATTGGCCTTCGTCTGTCTTACGATGTAAACGGTGGCAAGAGCTACATCAAAGGATTGTATCCCAATCGTGACCATTTGTTTGGTTTCCTTTATGACGACAAGACGGCTCCTGACGGAAACGGCTACTACACCACTTCATTCATCTATCACAACGCTCATTGTGATGTACTTTTCAGCCCCATTGATTTCTTCCAAGGCTATTATAATCCCGATAGATTATGGACACCTGTCCTGTATGTCGGTATGGGTACAGCTGCCGTTAGCGAAGGCATCTTAATCAATCCCACTTTCATCAACAACGTCAGAAACAGAAATGATTTTTCCAAACAAAAAGGACTTAATTTTGAGTTTTCGTTTAATGCTGGTTTAATCAACAACTTCCGTATTAGCGAACATCTTGACCTCAATCTAGCCCTCAAGTGGTCGACTCAAGAATGGCATATTGATTCATGGTATTATGAGATTGGTGGCCAAGCCAGTGACCAGAGCCTTGCTTTTACTTCGGACATACGCCCAAAAAGAGCCGACAACAACTACTCTATAGGTCTTGGCCTTACCTACTATTTCAGCAGAGAATATGACCTGCCCAACGACTGCTGCAAAGAAATGGATTCTGTCCAAAAGAAGCTGGATGAATTTGTCATGCCTGATCCCATCCACGACACCGTCGTGAAGTTCGTCAACGTTCAGACCGAAGACATCGAGAGCTATCCGTTCTCCATCTTCTTCAACCGCGACTCCTATCAGCTGATGTCAAGAAGAGATATCGTCAATCTTAGAGAAATTGCCAAGGTGGCCAAGGAAAACGGCTACAAGCTCCATCTGACGGGTTCATGTGACAGCGCCACAGCTACCCCAGCTTATAACCAGACCCTTTCCGAGAACCGCTGCAACAAGATTAAGATTGAACTCCTTGAGTTGGGTATCTCTGAAGACCAAATCATCATTGAGCCTATCGGTGGCGTGAAGATCCTTGACCCGACAGAATACGACCGCCGCGTGCTCATCAAATTGGTTAAGGAAGGTTCGAAAGATAAAGAAGAATAATTTTCGACCTTGAACAAACACAGAAAAGAGGATGACCAAAAAGTGGTCATCCTCTTCTTTTTATTCGGAGGGGGATACGAGCCTGTTGTCAAATATTCGATTCTCAGACAGGGTCCCAGACCTTTTTGGTCACCCTCTTTTCATTTGTACAACAAAAAATCGTCAATGCATTAGGCCAATCTCAATGCCAATGTAATTGTTTCGCAGAATACTGCCCGTTTGTTTTTCCAATGAGTTGACGAAAGCGTTGGAAAAAGCATGGTCGAAAGCCAACTGAATAAAAGCCGACAAATTTCTGTTGATTTCGTATTCAGTGCCCAAACCAAAAATCATCGACAGCTGCAATGGACGATATTGGTTGGTGTAATCTACATAATTCTGCCCCTCATAGGAAGTCCAATAAAACGTATAACTATCCTTGACATAGTCCTTGCAATTGAGGCTCAAGCCGGCGCCTGCTTCAGCGTATGCCTTGAACGAATCCACAACGTCAAATCTAAATTTGATTTTCAGTGGAACCTCAATGTTGGTGGCATTCAGCCGACGTGAAACCGACACATTGGTCTCTTCCAGAAAATCCTCAGCACGTCTGTAATCAATAAAAGTGTACTTCATCCGAAGGAGATTAAAGTTCACTCCCGAAGAAACCGCAACATTGTCCGTAAAATAATAGTCACAGACCAAACCCAAGTTGCCGCCCAACCTTATACCGTCATTGGTGGCGGCGGTAGAACCCGAACTTGCCCAGTCAATGGTAGGCCCCAACTTGATG
>JAEEGL012859514.1_pt1 | contig 12022 bp, 10 predicted proteins | sample 9134231 | NCBI WGS metagenome assembly JAEEGL01 (sample SAMN16246548, study PRJNA631951) | gut metagenome | biome: gut microbiome; feature: rumen; material: fiber-attached | host: Bos | place: Iran: Karaj | collected 2018-10
AGCGTAATAATACCTTCATATAATATAGAAGATTACATCGGCAAGTGCCTTGACTCTGTTCTGGCTCAGGATATTGATAAAAACGAGATGGAGATCATCGTTGTAGATGATGGCTCAACAGACAGGACAGGAGAGGTAATTGATGAATATGCTGCCAGATACAGTATCATAAGACCTCTTCACAAGAAGAACGAAGGCGTTTCCGCTGCCAGAAACGACGGCATTAACATGGCATCGGGAGAGTATATCTTTTTCTTTGACGGCGATGACTTCCAGGAGAAGGAGACCTGCAGGGAACTTTTGGAGATCATTGAAAGAGAAAAGGCCGATGCAGTGATATATGGCTATCACCGCTTTGAAGATGGCAAGGTTTATGAGACAAGTTATCCCAGATTTGATAAGACCGTATATGAGGGCGATTCCATAATAAATGAGGTTATGCCTGCCTTTATTGGACTTTCCAATGAGGATATCAATAACTGGATCGCAGGAAAGCCCGACTCTCTCTATGTTGAGAATCCGGCCCTTTGGAGAATGCTCTGCAAAAGGAGCGTTATCACAGAAAATAACCTGCAGTTTGACACTACCCTTAAAGTAGGAGAGGACACCTGTTTTATTTCGGAGTATCTTAGCTGCTGCAACAGGGTATATGTTCAGCAGAAGTGCTACTATTACCTGGTGACCCGCGCTACATCGGCCATTTTCAGGTACGAGAGGGAGCCCCTGTCAAAGCTTGACGGCAAAAAGCGCCTCAACGACGCCAGGCAGAGGCTGGTTAACAGGATAAAGGAGCGCAGGGGAGTGGATGTTACAAGTACCTTTGCCGGCACCATAGTTATGTCTGCCGTAGAGGTGGCATTTCTTTTGTCTGCCCACAACAATGAGGTCTCAAGACGTAAAAGATATGAAGGATACCGTTCCTTTGTGGATGATAAAAGAGTCCGCAAGCTGATTGAAGGTTTTGAGATAGGCGGCGGGTCACTTGTCAAAAGGATCCCCTTCATATTCCTTAAGAAGGGATGGTTCCACCTGCTGTTTCTTGCGACTACGATGCTGCATGTGATTGGATATGAGTTTAAGAGGTGAGGGAAGTATACTCACAGCCTTGACTAAATGGTAATGCTGAATGAAACAAAGTAAGCCTGTCATAATTGATATATTGATATATCTGCTTTTTGCTGTGGCAATTATCATCTGTCTGAATGGGAAGGAAAACTTCCATATAGATGAGATTTTCAGCTATGGCCTTTCCAATTATACCCATGGCATATATCCTGCTTTTGAGGATGGAGTGGTATATGAGCCGGCATCAGAGGTATTGGATGATTATGTGACCGTATCCTCTGACAGCAGATTCAACTATCCAAACGTCTTCAAAAACCAGGCTGATGATGTTCATCCTCCGCTTTATTACATCATCCTTCATACGATCTGTTCCCTTTTTCCGGGCAGGTTTTCAATCTGGTATGCAGGAATCATCAATATAGTCTTTTCCATGGTCATGCTCTTTTTCTTAAGGCGCATCATAGAGACCATCATGCCGGGAGACATGTTTTTGGGGACGTCTATGTCTCTTGGCTTTGTGCTGTCTGCGGGAATTCTTTCGGCCAATACGTTCCTTAGGATGTATATAATGGCAATGGCGCTGTGCACTGCTTTCACATATCTGATAATAAGAAAGCTTAAGAAGATCGATGACCATTACTTCTGGGTAAAGTTCTCAATACTCCTTATTGCCGGTGCTCTGACACACTATTACTGTGTGATTTATGATGTTTTATTATGTGTAGCAATGGGAATACACTTTATACATACAGGTAAGAAAAACGATATCCGGAGCCTTGTTATCTCATCAGCTGTTTCCGGTGCCATATCACTGATAATTTTTCCTTCAATGCTAAAGCATCTGTTTATGAGCAGCAGAGGAAGACAGACAATAAAAAATGCAATCACTGTGGATGTGTTTGAATATCTGCGAAGATTCCTCAATTTCTTTCTCATTATCAGTCATGAGTTATTTGGAGGTCTGCTGATACTAATACTGGTTGCCGTGATCGTTTTTTGTGTTTTCAGATCGCGAAAGGGACAGGGAAAGGAGCTTGCGGACTTCTTTAAGACCAATGCTGCCCCGGTGATTTCAACACTTGTTTTCTTTTTGCTGATAGTGAAGTGGGCAGTATTTGTAGAAGACCGCTATATGTATGTGATATATCCGGCACTTTTTACATTGATAATGTCTGGTTTATACATAATGCTGCGCAGTGTTACAAAGAACGCACGGACCCTGAAAACTGCCTGGATCATAACAATGCTGGCTATAGTGATCGGCTCGTGGATATTTACCCATTGGAACTACACATACTGGTATTCTTATGAGAAAAGCATAGACCGATTGGTTGAGAATTCAGGCGATAAGAGAGCAGTATGTATATATAACGAATGCTGGGAAATACTTTATCACTATAAAGATTTCGAAAACATAAAGAGTGTGGTGTTTATTCAGGAAAATGAGCTTGAAGAGAATATGGATATGATCGACCATGATTCGATATTGTATATTTCAGAATATCTTAAAAGATCTGATGTACGGAGTTTATTAGAAAACAGGTTTCCTGGCATTGATAGATACATTGTAAATAATTCGGGTCGCGGGACAGTATTATACATTAGCGATTGAATTGTCACAGTGGGAAGTATGTTTTATTAGATACAATGATGTTACAGATGAGGACAAATTCATGAGAATGGAACATCATGTAGTCGGATTATTTACAATTTGCTATAAGAGAGAATAGAGATATATGGTTTCAAGTGTTTTTTATTTTGTTTCATATTATTTGATTTTGGCTATTGCATTATACTTTTCTCCCAGGCGTGAAATCATTAAGAGAATTACAAAGAGCATAAATAAGTATCAGATAGCAATAATTGTATTTGCTGCATTATTTAGTCAGATATTTGTCTATCTTACCGTTTCCCGTGATAATACAATTTATACCTGGGATTGGGCCGGATATTGGAAGAACTCTATTATAAGAACTGATCAACTCTTTTCTTTGGCCCCCAAAGAATGCTTGAGAATTCTGTACCATTCAATTAATAATGATGATTATAATTTATACTTACCATCTGTAATTGCGCTTCCATTACACCTTTTTGGCTATGAGTTTGTAGAGTACGTTACAGTTGTATCAGTTTTTTTCTTAATGCCAGCTGTTTTGCTACAAGGTGTTTTGGCAGTCCGGATTCTTCCGAATAAAAATCCGGGTGCTGTCTATACAATTGCAGTTGTGTTAGGCTTTTTGTTCATTGGTCCATATAGGTCATTGTTACGAGGAATGATTGATGTTGCAATTCTTTTGCCCATATCAATCCTGATACTGTTTCTTTTGGATTATGATTTTTCAAAGGTTTCGCATGTTGAGAATATCAGTATCGCAGCAATGCTTTTATTGATGTGGATTTCCAGACGATATACCTTATTCTTTATAGTTGGCTATGTTTTCACCATGGGCTACAAGGCTATAGTATTTTTCATGAAAAACAGAAATAAAGGGGCAATTGTTTCTGTGATTGGGAATTTTATTGAAATTGGTGGAATCAGCTTATTGGTGCTGATAGCGTTTTTAAGGAACTTTTTACTACGTACACTACAGTCAAACAGCTAAGCATTTTCTGCGTATAAATTTCCTGTAATACTATCCATAGCAGGTCTGACCTTTCGATTTAGCCTTATAACAGTATTATTGTTTCTGTATGCAGTCATTTATTTTGCTGTAGTTAAAAAGACAAAAAACTCTGAGTTCTGGGATTTGTTAATACTGTTATTTACGACATATATTTCCTTCTGTGAAGTGCAAAGTCCTGGATTTCAGCATATTCTGATAATATCGACATCGTTCTTTCTTATTATTTTATTATTATTTGATCGCTTTACAAAGAAAGACCGGCAGAAGAGACTGAATATAATTATTTCGGTATTGATATTGTTTGATTTTGTAATCTGCAGTGGAAGGCTCAATTATCTGTTACCACCCGATACTCCTGGCTTGGCTGAATATACACATACGCCGCTTGTTAGAAATGATTTAGAGAAAGTTGGGGAGATAGTCCAGGACATTAATTCGCTTACAGTTGAAAAGAATGATACATATGTAGCTGTTGGAGAATATCTTTTCAACTCGGACACTTTGCATAATTATGGTTTGCCTTATACGGTTGATTCTGTTCCAAGCCTTTCCCCTGTGTCGGATGTTGATCTTCGAGATGGATTTCCAAGAGAGTTTTTATCGGCGTCCTACGTGTTTTCCTGTACATCAGATAATTGTACATATAATAATCATGAGAAAATCCTTGAATATATTAATGGTCAAATAGTAGATAATTCATCAGCCATAGGAAAGCATTATGAGCTGGTATCAGCCTATGACATAGATAATGATTTAAACATCGAGCTATATAAAAAGGTTTCGCAATATTCGAAGGATGATCTCGAAGTTATAGCTCAGTATTTTGATGAAGTTTATCCGGATCATGAGGAACTATTTAGAAACAGGATAACAGGTGACTAACCTGAGTACACAGAACGTCTTATCATTATTGGATACAATGAGGTTTTAAATGAATATAAATTCAAAAAGAAAAGTGGTAACGTCAATTGGAATGTTTGATTTGCTAAAAGGTATTGCGATGCTCCTTATCGTATTGGCTCATAACAGATCTGTATTCCCATCACTGAGTCTTGATGTGATCACGCGATATAGTGATTCCGGATTCGTAAAGCTAATGCCCTATGTTTATGGAGCTTCTCTGGTGGGAAGAGGAATCTTTGCAATTATTGTTGCAGTTCTCATTGCCCAAATGCCTGCATTATTGATCATTGCTGGCTATAGTATCAGAAAGCAGGCTATTAAAAAGAACGTTAGGACGCAGTCGAAAGAATTGGTGAAACCATACTTAATTACAACTTTTGCGACTGTTTTGATGAATGTGATTCTTCATTATGCTTTTTTCAGATACTTGCCGGGAGCTTTGAGCGAGAGCAGTAAAGTGTTGGGTGGAATGCTGCTTGGGCTGTCACAAACTCAGCAATTCGGTAGCATCACATTATATGCAAATGGTCCAATATGGTTCCTTTTAACCATGTTTTGGTCCCTGGTACTATTTAATTGTTTGTTGAACTTTGCAGATGAGAAAAAGATATGGCTTTATGTTCTGGTGTTATCTCTGCTGGGGTGGTTGCTCAGTTATATAAAATACACTCCTTTTTGCCTCTCCCAGGGACTTGTCGGAGTAGTGTATGTTTATATGGGGTATTATTTGAAAAAAACTAAGGCTTTAACCAAGGAATATGATCTTAAGAGCATAAAAATATATGTTATAGCGGTAATAATTCCTAATATAGTTCTTGCCTTTTTTGGGCTTGTAACAGAAATGGCTGATAATGTATATTCTTTGGGACCGATATCATATATTGAAAATGGATTATTGGGAATCGGCGTATTATATGTATTTTTACGCATTAATTCAGTTGTTAGGGGAAGAACAGTCAAGGCATTGCGATACATAGGACGATATTCGTTTTATGTAATGTGTGTTCACACTGTTGAAATGATAGCTGTTCCATGGTATGTGGTGGCAGAAGCTTTTGGTGAGCATCAGGTGGCTGGATTTTTTATCCTTTATTTATTTAGATTGCTTATTATAGCTATCGGCTGCTTTTTAGTAATTAAATTTGTTGAGAGCAAAAAGAAAAAAAAGCTTATTAAGAGCAGAGATTAATTTGGAAAAGAAGGGAATAGATAGATGTTACAGTATTTAAAAAGACTTGAAAGTTACTCTGATGTCGACATGGTCAAAATTATAAATCGGGACGAGTCCACAAGTTGGACATATGCTGATTATCTCAGGGATATAAAAAGATGTGCGTATAAACTTGAGGAATATGCAGGAGATTTAGGAGGAAAGCATATTGGAATAATCGCACCTCCGGATTACAGATATACTGTGCTTCTTGGTGCAATTATCTTTTCAAGAGCGGTAGCAATTCCGCTTAACGATTTTGAAACTGATGATAATATTTCTTTTGCAATTAATAACGCTGAGATTACTGTGTTTGTAGTTTCAGAGAACATTAAGAAATCATTTGCTGATAAGACGGTTATTCCTGAGGAAGAGCTTTTTTCAAATCTCAGCTCAGAAAAAGAGTTATCTGATTTTATGGACGAAGAAGAAAATAACCTTTCGCTTATTGTATATACTTCAGGAACAACAAGTCTATCAAAGGGTGTTGCATTGTCTGCCGGCAATCTGTTTCATGATGTAAGGACTGTTTTGCCGGAAGTATATATAGATGGACGAGAAAATCCCGTAGGTGCCATAGCTTATACCAATTTTCCTTTATACCATATAGGCGGGATCTTACTTTGGCTGAGCTGGTCTGAATATGGATGTACTATTTGCTACAGTAAGGAACAGAAACATGTATTAGCGGATCTTGAAAAGAACAGTATTGATTTTTCCGCAGCTACACCTGCATTACTAAAAATCTGGATAAACTGCATTAAGAGCGGACGAATGGATCGCTTGGGACATGTAAGACATCTGATTTCAGGAGGTGCACCTATCGAACCGGAAGTCATTAGCTTCTTTATGGCAAATGGTATTACGGTAGGACAATATTATGGACAGACAGAGGCGGGAGGAGTCGTAACTGCAAACTTTGACATGACAGGTCATATAAAATCTGTGGGAAAACCTATTAATGGAGCGACGCTTTTCTGCGATAATGACGAAATCTGCATCTGTAATTGGGGCAACATGTTGGGATATTATAATAATCCTTCGGAAACCTCAAAATATCTGAAAGATGGTGTCATATATACCGGAGATCTGGGATATATTGATGAAGACGGATATATATATATTACCGGTAGGAAGAAGAATCTGATCATTCTGTCCGGTGGTGAGAATATCAGCCCTGAAGAAATCGAAGCCATGATTTATGAGGATTCTTCAATTAAAGAGTGCAGAGTCTATGAAAAGAAAGATAGGATAGCTGTTGATATCTACGCACCAGATATGACAGAAAATGAAGTAAAAGAATATATACATAATATCAACGTTAAAATGCCGATATATAAAAGAGTGTATTATATTAATGTAAAAAATAAAGAGTTTGAGAAAACATCCAGTGGAAAAATTAAGCGATGAGTATTATTTCTAAGGAGGACATATTTGTGAATAATAACATTTTTGATTTTATTGCAGATAGAATTGTGGAAATTGCTGATATTTCAAGAGAGGAAATTGATGAAAATTCTGAAATAATCGATGATTTATGCCTCTCATCATTGGAAATCATGTCAGTTATCGGAGATGTTGAAATCAAATATAACATACAATTCTCTGGAGAAGAATTATCGAACATAAGAACAATTAGCAATCTGGTGACAGAAATTCAAAATAAGATCAACTGATATGATCAGGAATAATTGGATGCAATGGTAATTTCATATGGATAAAAAATGGACAACTGTCATAAATGATGATAGCAAAAAGAGAATATTGTTTCGTGAACTGTCCGAATACAGATATATGATTTATATGTTGTTCAAAAGAAACTATAAGCTCATATATCAGCAGACAATTCTTGGACCATTATGGCTGATATTGGGACCAGTTTTCTCCTCAGGGATTTTTTCTCTGGTGTTTGGATATATTGGACAATTTCAATCTGATGGTATTCCATATTTTATTTTTTGCATGTCGGCTACAATTCTATGGAATGTTTTTTCGGCGTGTGTATATAAGAATTTAAACGTGTTTCAGGAATATGCATACATATTTGGGAAAGTGTACTTTCCAAGACTGGTTGTTCCGATTGCTAATATGTGCTATGAAGTGATAACCTATCTGATTCAATTTTTTGTCTGTGTGATTGTATGGATTTTCTATTTATTCAAAGGTGAAGTGAGATTTGAAGGGATCTATCTTATCTTCGTGATTATCTGTCCAATCCTTATGATTGTTTTTGGGACATCTTTGGGAATTCTTATTTCATCACTTTCAGTAAAATATAGGGATTTATTAAAGGGAGCGCAGATCCTGATGCAGTTACTTCTTTATGCCAGTCCTGTTATTTATTCAACATCGCAGATTCCTGAGATAATCAGACCATTCTTTTATATCAATCCGATTACCGGCTATGTTGAGTGCTTTAGATTTGCTTTTACGGGTGCAGGTAACATCAATATATTTGGATTTTTATATAGCGTAGCTATTACTGTTTTTGTAGCTGTGATTGCGGTAATTGTATATGAAAGAGTTTCAAAAGACTTTATTGATGTTGTTTAACTAAGGTTATATATATGAGTGAAGATGTCATTTTAAAGATTAATAATCTTAACAAAAAATTTAACAAAGGAATAATCTCAGTAAAAAAACAAAACGAAGAGAATGCTTTTTGGGCTATTAAGGATTTCAATCTTGAAATAAAACGTGGAGAGATTGTTGGAATAATAGGACAGAATGGTGCAGGCAAGTCTACACTTTTGAAATTGATATCAAGGATAACGGCTCCGACAAGTGGTGAAATCTGCATTGCCGGCAAGGTAAGCAGTCTTCTGGAGGTCGGAACAGGTTTTCATCCTGAACTGACAGGAAGAGAGAATATCTACCTCAATGGTTCTATATTAGGAATGAGACGCTCTGAAATAAATGAGCAGATGGAATCTATAATAGATTTTTCTGAGTGCAGAGAATTCATAGATACACCTGTCAAAAGATACTCATCCGGTATGTATGTAAGACTTGCATTTTCAGTAGCAGTTCATTTGCGAAGTGATATTTTGATAATGGACGAAGTTCTTTCGGTTGGAGATGTGCAGTTCCAAAAGAAATGCATTGAAAAGATTAAGGAGATCACAGCTTCGACTGATAGAACGATTCTTTACGTCAGCCATAATCTTGATTCTGTCAAGCGACTTTGTAATAGGTGTATAGTTATAGAAAAGGGAACAAAAAAGTTTGATGGCGAGGTGTCAGACGCCATTGATATGTATATGGGGAATATCAAAACAGATGCGGATGAACTGGATTTGACCAATGTTCTAAGACCCGGATGGCTTCAAAGAAGTGATGTAAGGATTACTTCAGTCAGGTATTTGATAAAGGAGAAAAACACATACAGACTTGCCATGAATTTTAAGATTCTCAATTCCGTTGAAAATGTAGGAATACGAATTGAGATTTCTGATGAAGATAAAACCTTTGCGACAGCTCTTTTTATGAATCTGTTCAGTGCTAAAGCCGGTGAAGCTGTATATAGAGAACTGGATGTTGATGTGAAGATGGTTATGAACGGTGATTATCATACAATATATACTGTATTCACAACAGATCCTTTCGGAAACACTGTTGATCTTGACTGCATCACGGGATTGGACATCCGCTTAAAGGATGTGAGCAGGGAAAAAGCGCTTATCTGGCATAATGAACAGTGGGGAAATATTTGTTTGTGAAGTAAGGAGCATCATGAAGTATTCTGTTATTATTCCGGTATACAATGTAGAAGCTTTGGTCGGAAGATGTATTGAGTCTGTTGTTCATCAGATAAAAAGCGATACTGAAATAATTATTATCGATGATGGGTCAACTGATGATTCCGGCAAAATCTGTGATGTTTATGCCAATGAATACGATTGTATTAAAGCTATTCATCAGTCTAATAAAGGGCTTTCCGGAGCACGGAATACAGGTTTAAAAAATGCGACGGGTGAATGGATTCTATTTTTGGATTCCGATGATTATTGGAAAGAAGACTTTTTTGAGATAATTGATCGTACTATAAAAAGGCATGCGTCAGATTACTACAAGTTCAATTACATGAAAGTTTATGATTCGGAAAACTTTGATAGGATACCCTTGATTTTAGAAAATGAGATGGTAGATATTTCAACAGAAGAATTACGACTATCATATCTGACAGACAGGCTTCTTAATTACCATATTGGCTGGGAAGCACATACCGGAGTGTACAAAAAACAGCTTTTGGATCGCTATCATATACAATTTAAAGATACAAAAGAGGTATATGCGGAAGACCTTCTCTTTACTATGGAATATATTCTGCATTCGGAAAGCATCTACCTGCTTTGTGATTGTCTGTACATGTACTATACTCGAGAAGGTTCGCTTTCATTGAATGTAAACAACGAAACTGTATTACCCAGGCTTTATAATCTGCTGGATGTATTCCTGGATGATGTAAAGAATAACAGAGTACTGAAGAAGAATTTCTACAAAATCTATTTTTGTATTATTAATTTCCATGTTAGATATAATCTACATGAGATGGATATAGAATCAATAAGAAATCAGATAAAAAAACTAAGTTCAAATAGTAAATATAAATTGTTCAGAAAGCTGATAAGAAGAGATAGTCTGCTTTGTAAGAACATTGTATATGGAAGAGAATGGATATGAAACGTATTTTAATTGTTAATGATTTCGGACAAGGCGGAGGCGTAGAAAAGCTCCTTCTTGATTTTGTGAACGCCTGGCATGACAGATATGAGCTGACAGTTCTTTTGCTTGATCAGGAAAAAAAAGAGTTCAATAAGTCCCTTTATCCGGATAATGTTAAGGTGATCATTCAGGATCAGCTTGCAGAAAATGAAAACATCATCAAATGGGCCTGGGTAAAACTGATTCGTCATTATAAAAATAAGTTCATAAAGAATAGTCTTAACAACAATAATTATGATCTGGCAATTGCAATGAAAGATGGATGGGTCGCTAAATACGTTGCAGAAGTTGCTATAGATAAAAAGCTGATGTGGCACCACACAGATTATAACAGCTATTACTACACTTATGATATTTTTGGCGGACCACAAGGAGAATACGATTACCTTAGGCGTTATAAAAATGTTGTGTGCGTTTCTGAGGACGTTAAACAGGGGATTATCGATATTGTGGGTGATCCGGGGAATCTTGTAGTTAAGTACAATCCGCTTAAGGCAGATGACATATTCGAAAAAGCTGATGAAACCGTAGTAGATGTAACAAAAGAGAGTGGAAAGACTTATTTTGCGGTTGTTGGCAGGGTAAACTACCAAAAAGGTTATGATCTTTTATTAGAAGCTGCGCATATGCTGGAGAAAGATGGTTTTAACTTTGAGGTTTGGGTGATTGGCGGAACCGAGAGCTGGAGTGATGAGCAGTACAGGCTTGAGAGATCAATGAAAAGGCTAGGGGTGCAGTCGGTGAAGTTCCTTGGGGGGCGAAAGAATCCATATAAATACATGAAAGCAGCTGATTGGTTTTTGTCGACCTCTTTATTTGAAGGCTTTTCTTATGTCAGCCAGGAAGCGGCTCTTTTAGATAAACCAATGCTCCTTACAGATTGCGGTGGAGTAAGGGAGCTTCTTGGAAATGATGATTACGGAATAGTGATGGAAAGGTCTGTTCTGGGGATATATCAGGGTATGAAGAGAGTTCTTGATGATCCTCAGCTCCATGAAGAATATAAAAAGAAGATTTCTGAACGTAAAAAAGTTATAGATTTTGACACCAGGATGGCTGAAATTGAAAAACTTCTTTGAGAAAAGCAAAATATCTGTTATAGTGCCGGTTTACAGAGTGGAAGATTATCTGAAAAGGTGCATGGATTCTATAATTCATCAGTCCTACAAAAACCTTGAGATAATTCTTGTGGATGACGGATCCGATGACAATTGTCCGGAAATATGCGACGAATATGCGCGCAAGGATAACAGGATCAAAGTCGTTCATATGGAAAACGGAGGACTATCTTCCGCAAGAAATGCAGGTCTAAACGCGGCAACAGGTGACTTTATTGCGTTTGTGGATTCCGATGACTACATAAACAGATATATGTATGAGCATATGATGGCACGGCTCGTTGACAACCAAGCCGATATTGTTATGTGTGATTTCGAGTATGTCTCGGACGTGGGAAGGAAAGCTGTTGCCGATGCAGAGCCGACTGCCGCTGGAT
>JAEEGL013781814.1_pt1 | contig 12022 bp, 13 predicted proteins | sample 9134231 | NCBI WGS metagenome assembly JAEEGL01 (sample SAMN16246548, study PRJNA631951) | gut metagenome | biome: gut microbiome; feature: rumen; material: fiber-attached | host: Bos | place: Iran: Karaj | collected 2018-10
GAACAGAAATACGCAAGCTGGAATCCCTGGCATGGCTGTACGAAGTATTCCGAAGGATGCCGTTACTGCTATGTTTACCGGCAGGATGAAGCATATGGCAGTTTGATTTCATCAGAACAATGCCGCAAAACACAGAATTTCAATCTGCCGGTAAAAACAAAGCGTGACGGAACGCTGAAGATCGCGTCCGGCTCACTCGTCATGACCTGCTTTACCTCGGATTTTTTGCTGAAGGACGCAGATGAATGGCGGGATGAATGCTGGAAAATGATAAAACGCCGCAGTGACTGTATGTTTTACTTTTTCACGAAACGCATCGAACGCTTTCCGGAATGTATGCCCGCCGACTGGGGAGACGGCTATGATAATGTGATCGTAGGCTGCACCTGTGAAAACCAGGATCGGGCAGATTTCCGGCTGCCGATTTTTGCGGAGCTTCCGATCAGGCACAAAACGGTGATCCTCGGTCCGATGCTTGGTCCGGTCAACCTTGAGAAGTATCTGGATGGCAGTATCTGCGAGGTGGCTTGCTCAGGCGAATCGGGCATAAACGTGCGGCCGCTGGATTACGAATGGGTGCTGGATGTTCGCCGCCAGTGTATGAACAAAGGTGTTCCTTTTCAGTTTCACCAGACAGGAGCATATTTTATAAAAGACGGCAGAATGTACAGAGTTCCCCGCCGCTTCCAGATGTCGCAGGCTCGCAAGGCAGGAATCGACTACAAAATCGTGGATGGGTTTATACCGGATACTCAGGATCAAAACACTTTATAGATTGAGAGAGTCGCCGACAGGATCGGACATAAGGAAAAACCACCCGTGAAGGGTGGTTTTCCTGTTTTCGCAGATGAATTACTCCTGTTCAGAATCATCAGGTTTTACCTGGATCGTGGGATTGTCTTCTTCTGTGCTGTCCTGATCGGAAGGCTCCTCTTCATTCTCTTCCCCGAGAGGACATCCCTCAGGATCATCCGCTGACAGTTCATCCCAGGCTTTGTCAAATTCTTCCTTGACTGTCTTCGCAGCTGTAGCCGCTGTATCTGCGACTGTTTCTGCCGCATCCTTCACAGCCTTGCCAATGTCAACACTTTTACCGTTTTCATTTTCCAGATGAATATCGCATCCCAGGAGCGATGCCGCAATTGTTCCGATAATACTGATCTTCGGTGCCACAAGTACTCCGGGGAGAGCAAGGATTCCAGGAACATTAACAATTTCCTTGCCGTCCCGCGCAACCTTCAGACGATATGCAGTCAGTTCATCAATAATGCTCTTCATGTTTCTTTCCTCCTTAGTTTTCTTCCGCTTCATTCCTGTTGCGGAAATAGTAGAAAGCAACCAGGCCGATTACGATACCAATGACCAGTCCGCTGCCGGAAAAAGCAGCAGACGCCAGAGAGGACAACCCGGAAAAGATCCCGCCAATAATGGAGCCGATCAATCCGAGGACTCCCCCAATAACAGCGATCGCAATCCAACCGCCGAACATCAGCATAGGCAGGATCAAAAGGCCGCCAAGGAAACTGTCATGGCGACGGCGATCACCAAAGATCAGGTTTCCAAGAGTAATAATTCCAAGCAGGCGCAGCATTTTGATTTCCTCCGTTTAAGTCGTTTAGTATGTACCGGTCATTCGGTACGTGTACAGAGTAACATCAGGGAAGGTCAAAATACATGGTCAGGTAGGAAAAATACAGGCAGTTATTTCTCCAAAGCAGGATTATCGTGAAGGTGGCCCTGTTTTCATGCCGGCGGCGAAAATTTACTGCCAAAGCACCAGCGGGTATGGTAAAATTATGGTCGGGAGCCGGTAAGGGTTTGCCAAAAGCTTTTAAATAACGTTCCATGGCTTGAAAAAAGAGGATGAGAAATGCGGATCAGAAAATACCGGGAGACCGATCTTCCGGAAATGACAGCAATCTGGAATGAAGTGGTGGAAGACGGAATTGCTTTCCCCCAGGAAGAATGCCTGACAGAAGATACCGGTGGAAACTTCTTTGCCTCCCAGAGCTATACCGGCGTAGCGGAGAATGACGGAAAGATTGTCGGATTATATATTCTGCACCCCAATAATGTCGGACGCTGCGGACATATTTGCAATGCCAGTTATGCGGTATCATCCGCATGCCGGGGTCAGCACATCGGTGAAAAACTGGTCCTGGACTGCCTGAAGGTCGCAAAGGATCTTGGCTTCCGCGTTCTCCAGTTCAACGCCGTTGTTGAGAGCAATTCCCATGCCCGGCATTTGTACGAGCGGCTGGGCTTCGTTCAGCTTGGAACGATTCCCGGAGGATTCCGGATGAAGGATGGACACTATGAAAACATTTGCCCTTATTATCATGTGCTGTAACTTTGTTCTTAACTATGAAAGGATATTATTTTGGAAATAAAGCTTGTTGACAGTAACAACTTTACCCGGGATTCCCTGAAAGGCTTTCAGCGGTATCAGGAAGTAAAAAATGTGTATCGCCTGCAGAATGGGAATCTGACACTGGTTTACAATCCCTTCACTGAGGATTGGGATGCTGCGCGCCTGATCGAAAAAGCGGAAGAGATTCTCAGCGGGCGGTACGTGACATATTGCGCTTATGAAGGAAATCGCGTTGTTGGCGAAATAATGCTGATTCCCAAACTGAACAAAGGCCGGCTCATCATTGACAGCTTCCATGTTTCCAGCGATTACCGCCGTCGCGGAATCGGCAGAGCCTTGTTTGAAGCTGCCAGACAGGAAGCCCTGAAGATGAGAGCCCATGCTTTGTATGCATCCTGCTGTTCTTCTGAGGAAACAATAAACTTCTACTCCGCTTTGGGGTTCCGCCTCAGTTCTGACCCTATTCCTTCCCTCGCTGAGGCAGAGCCTTATGATCTGCAGATGGAATGTATGATTGACCAGGAAAGCCGTGATTCCGGTTTGACTGGAAGATGACCAGTGTTCTGTAAACTCAATGGTACTGGACTCGAACTGTGTCCGCAACCTCAATGGTCGTGACTCCACACTGTGGAGATCAATCCCTTTCGGTTGAGAAAGCCGCCGACGATATTTCCGCCACTGGAGTATACGAACCGTGTCCGCAAACTTTATAGTCGTGACTCCCCACTGGGGAGCTCACTCCTTAAAGTTTGAGAAAGAAATCGACGAGATTTCCGCCGAACCAGTGTTCCGTTCGCTCAATAGTCACAGAAGTCCCTTGGAGCGGGATTTCTGTTCCTTTTCGCGCTAACAAACTCAGGTCGCTTGCCTTCAGCACTCCCCGCAGGGGAGACGCTTCCTTCGTTTGCCCCGTCGATGTTTCACATCTTGGTGAACTGGTGAGAGGCCAGGGAAGGCCAGACATAAGAAAAACCACCCATGAAGGGTGGTTTTCTTATGTGGTCTGTACTGGACTCGAACCAGTGACCCCATCGATGTGAACGATGTGCTCTACCAACTGAGCCAACAGACCATATTTGGTGGAACGAATGGCATTATATCATGTTGAACAGATTCGGTCAAGCGAAAAAAGGACATATTGTTATGATTGTTGATTGCAAAATCGAAATCCAGCAGCGGATCAAATCAATGCAGGATGTGCTCTTCCGTTCGCTCAATGGTCGCCCGGAATCCTTGGAGCGGATCCTGACATTTTCGATGTCCATGATTTGGGATTCTCACAAATTCGAGTATCCATTTGACGGGGAGTATTGTAAACGTCGCTATGGCAAAGATGACGAGATTTCTCCACGCGCTTCGCTTGGTCGAAATGACAGTGTGAGGCATTGAGAAATTGTTTGGCCGGTGAAACATGTCGGCGGGAGGAGATTCTTCGACGCGCTCACTGTGTTCGCTTGCTCAGAATGACAAGGTACGGGTTGCGCGAGATATATACTGCTTTGTTTGTTGCAATAAAAATACTGTTGCGGCAACTTGCGGCAATTTGCGGCGAGCTGCGGCCTGAATTCGAATTCGAATACGAATAAGAATACGAATCAGAATACGAATAGGAATCCGATAAGGAAAGAGACGAAGAAGCAGAAGGAACTCCCTCCTGTATAAAAGATCACTTCTTCCAAAGAACGAACAGTAACTGGAACACCTTGTAGTATAGGGGGCATGAGAGTGCCGGGAGAGTAGCAGGAGAATAGGACGATAGTACCCGGAGACTTGAAAAATAAGGGTTCCGGGTGTATTATGTAAGTAGGGAGGTTCGCCTGATGGGCGGACCTTTTTCTATTCGCCAAAAAAGGAGGGCCTGAAATGGGCAACAGAATCCTGAAGGATACGATCCGGATCAACAGGCGGATCGACGCACTCAGCTATTTCGAAGAGGTGGTGTTCTACCGCCTGATCACTGCGGCGGATGACTTTGGCGTGTATTCCGCGAATCCGGTCATGCTGGCGCGGACCCTGTTTCCGCTGCGGGAGAGCGTTGACGGAAAGACGATGGCGGAAGCGCTGAAGCACCTGGAGGACGTGGGCCTTGTGCGGTGCTACAGCGTGAAAGACGAGGGAGACTGGCTGCAGATTGTTTCCTGGGGGAAGCACCAGCGGCTGCGGAACAGCAGGCGGATCTATCCGGGACCGGAGGAAGAAGACTGCGCGCCGGAAGGGGAGCAGTCCTCGCAGGAAGGGGACGAACTGGAACAGGAACAGCAGGACCAGCCGGAGCAGGAGGCGGAGGTCAGGGAGCTTCCCGTGGCGGAACTGCCGCTGAATGATAATACCGTTTACGGCGTGACCCGGCAGCAGGCGGATGATTATGCCGCGCTGTACCCGGACGTGGATGTGGACCGGGAGCTGTGCAGGATGCGGGAATGGTGCCTGTCCAACGGGGAGAAAAGAAAAAGCCGGAACGATATCCGGCGGTTTATTAACGGATGGCTTTCCAGAGAACAGAAACGGGGCAGCCCGTCGGGGGTGCAGCCGATGAACCAGTTCGCCATGATGGCTGCAGCCGAAGGGATAACAGAGACGTTGGACTGGCTGACGGGAGAGTAACCTGCTTCAGGGACGGTCCACGGTCTGGAGGACGTTGGAGTAAAGCCGGCCGTGGACCGGGGTGACGCCTTTGCGTTCAAAGAGCTGGGCGACGGTGACGAACTCGAAGCCCCGCTTTTTCAGCTCGGGAATGATGACCTTCAGGGCGTCCGCGGTATTCTGATTCCACTGCATGTCATGCAGGAGGACGATCTGCCCGTCTTCGGCATTGGCGAGCACGCGGTCGATCCGTTCCTGGGCGGTGACGGTGGGAACCCAGTCCTCACAGCCGGCGCCGCAGATGAAGGTCAGGTCGATGTTGTCATACATGGTTTGGTTAACGGCGATGAAAGGCGGACGGAAGAACTTCGGCGCAATGCCGGTAATCTCCACAATTTTGTCGGTGCAGGCCTTCACTTCCGCCCGGATTTCCTCCGGGGTCATCTTGTCCATGAAGCCGTGCGTGAGGGAGTGATTCTCGATATCACAGCCCATGGCTTGTGCCCTGCGCACAACTTCCGCCGATTCCGGGGTGATGTTCTGCGCAATGAGGAAGAAGGTACCGACAGCACCGTATTCTTCGAGCGTGTCCAGCACCTGAGGTGTGATGACGGTATTCGGCCCGTCGTCAAAGGTCAGCGCGATAATGGACATGACAAAACCCCCTATGCCAATTTAGTTGTTCGTACAAATAATTGTATACAGGACGAACATTTTGTCAATTGAAATCATGCAGAACTGCACAGAATGCACTAATCATGCACAATAATGGTTTTTTGTTGCGAAGAAAACTTATCTGTGAGTATAATAATAGATTGTGAAGTGTTTTGCTGAAGAATGTTTCGGTGCAATACGGAACAGATCATGGTTAACAATGTTCATAATTATGAATTGTGAATTGTGAATTATGAATTAATATTTCTGGAGGGATCGTCGTGAGGGAAGAGATCAGGAAGACGGTGGAGGCGCTTGACCGCGTGACAATGGAACAGATTCAGTGCGGTGCCCACACCTGTCCGCCGCCGGACCGGCTGGAGATCGTCAAGGTGCTTCATGAGCTGCAGGCACTGCTGTTTCCCATGGCGTTCCGCCGGGAATATCCGAACATGGCGGATGAGACGCTGCTGAGCCGTGCGCTGTACCGGCTGCGGGACCAGCTGACGGCATCCATGCGGTTCCGGAACCTGGGGGAGGAGGAATCCCAGCAGGCGGCGGATGAAATCTGCAGCGGATTTGCCGCGCGCCTTCCGGAGGTCAAGCGCCTGCTGATGCTGGACGTGGAAGCCCTGTATGAGGGCGATCCCGCCGCGGAAAGCCGGGAGGAGGTTATGATTACCTACCCCGGATTCCGGGCCATCTCCATTTTCCGTATTGCCCATGAGCTGTATGCACTCAATGCGCCGCTGATTGCGCGGATCATGACGGAATACGCCCATGAGCGGACCGGTATTGATATCCATCCCGGCGCCACGGTCGGGGAGTATTTCTTCATCGACCACGGCACCGGTATTGTCATCGGTGAGACCACGGTGATCGGGGACCATGTGAAGCTGTACCAGGGCGTGACCCTGGGCGCAAAGAGCTTCGAGCTGGATGAGCACGGCAACCCGGTCAAGAAGATCAAGCGGCATCCGAACATCGGGAACCACGTGGTCATTTACGCCAACGCCACGATCCTGGGCGGCGATACCTTCATCGGGGATCACTGCGTGATCGGCGGCAATACCTGGCTGACCCGGTCCGTGGAAGCCGGCAGCGTGGTCACCTACCGGGAGGGAGAAGTATGAGCGGGAGCCTGAAAAGGATCCTGGCCCTGCTGCTCTGCCTGTGCGCGCTCCTGTCAGCTGCGGCCGCGGAAAAGGACAGCGGGGATCCGCTGGCATCCTTTGTCCTGCATCACGGGGACCGGAACAGCCCGAAGGTCGCCATTACGGTGGATGACTGCTATAAGACCGCAAAGGAATGGATCGAGCAGGATGTGGAGCTGTGCCGGAAGTACGGCATTGCCATGACGTTCTTCCCGGTGGTGTATACGGGCTGCCTGGAGGAAAAGTACCGGGACCTGTGGCAGAGTGTGTTGGACAGCGGCTGCGAAATCGGTACCCATACCTACTCCCACCTGAAGATGAGCAACCGGGATGCCCAGGGGCTGATCAGTGCGCTGGGCAGGGCCCAGGAAGCGCTGGACAAAACGCTGGGATACCATTACCAGGTCCGCTGGCTCCGGCCGCCTTACGGCTCGGTGGACAAGGGAAAGAAGCTCACGGAGCAGCAGACGGTGAAGCTCATCAAAAAATACGGCTTCGACCATATCGTGCACTGGGACATCAGCGAAACCAAGGACCTGAAAAAAGCGCTGAAGAAGATCCAGAACGGCAGCATCCTGCTCTTTCACGCGAAGAAGAAGGATACCCACTTCCTGGAAAAGCTGATTCCGGAACTGCAGGCCCGGGGCTTCGAGCTGGTTACGGTGAGCGAACTGTTCGGCTTTGACCCGCCGGAAACGGGTGAAGAACTGTATGTATATGACAAATCAAAATACCAGGATAAATAAGCGGCTGCGGCGCCTGGCCGCGGTGCTCCTGGGGTTGGTCCTGCTGATCTCATCCTCTGTGGCGGAAAAGTCCACAGAGGAGCTTTTAGGCTCTTTTGTGATCAACCACGGCAGCCGGGAAAGCAAAAAGATCGCCATCACAATGGATGACGTCTATGAACGGGAATGGGTCTGGAAGGCCGCGGAGCTGTGCCGGGAATACGGAATCACGATGACGTTCTTTCCCATCGGGATCAACCTGAAGGAAGAGGACAGGGACAACTGGATTGCCGTGCTGGACGGCGGGAATGAAATCGGCAGCCACAGCTACAGCCACCATACCTTCCGCGATATCGAATCCTACACGGCACTCAGCCAGCTGGGAAAATTCCAGGAACGGCTGGACCGGGTGCTCGGTTTCCATTACCAGGTGCGCTGGTTCCGCCCGCCCTATGGCAAAGTCCGCGGCTCGAATGTGTTCAGGGCGATCAGGACCTTCGGATATGATCACGGGGTCCGCTGGGACGTGAGTGAGACGAATGCCGCAAAAGCGCTTCCGAAGGTGAGAAACGGGAGCATCCTGCTGTACCATGCCCGCAAAAGGGACTATACCTGCCTGACGGAGCTGATTCCCCGGCTGCTGGAGGCGGGGTTTGAGCCGGTCACGATGAGCGAGCTGTTCGGCTTCGATCTCCCGGAACGGGGCGGGGAACTCTATGTCTATAACCTGGATGACTACAGGAAGAAATAATTAAGAATTCATAATTCATAATTCACAATGACTGGTTACCGGACCAATCTGCAGTACAGGACATTGCGGCGGCTTTTCAAAGCACAGGCAATGATACCGGTCTGACAAAAAAATAATTATGAATTATGAATTGTGAATTATGAATTAATACAGGAGATTGATCAGATTGAACAAAAAGTCAATTAAGGGCAGCTTACTTCTGCTTCTGGGCTCCGTGATCTGGGGCGCCGCCTTCGTGGCGCAGCGCGTGGGAATGGATCACATGGGGCCTTTTACTTTTAACGGTATCCGCATGCTGCTGGCCTGGCTGGTGATGGTTCCCGTATCGGTGTTCCTGGAGTCCGGGCATAAAAAGAATCCGGGCTATACCGCGCCGGACCGGAAGGAACAGCGGCTTGCCGGGCTGCTGTGCGGCGTGCTGCTGTTTGCCGCCTCCTCCCTGCAGCAGATGGGGCTGGTGACGACCACCGCCGGTAAGGCGGGATTCATTACCGCCCTGTATGTGGTGCTGGTGCCGGTGGCAGGCTGGCTGCTGCTGCGGAAAAACCCGGGCAAAATTATCTGGATGGGTGTGGCACTGGCGGTGGTCGCGCTGTGGCTGCTGTGCATGCCCGCGGGCGGGATTGAACTGCAGGGCGGCGACCTGCTGGTGCTGGGCTGCGCCGTGTGCTTTACGTTCCAGATCCTGTGCGTGGATCATTATGCGCCGCGGGTGAGCAGCGTGAAGCTGGCCCGGGACGAGTTCCTTGTGACGGGCGGCCTGTCCATGATTGTTGCCCTGCTGACGGAGGAAATCACCGCTGCCGGGATCCGGGAGGCGCTGATTCCCATTCTCTATGCCGGTATTCTTTCCGGCGCGGCGGGATATACGCTGCAGGTGATCGGCCAGCGGGACACGGATCCGACCGTGGCTTCACTGCTCATGTGCCTGGAAGCGGTGTTCGCGGTGCTGACCGGCGCGGTGCTGCTGGGTGAAAAAATGACGGCCCGAGAGGCCGCCGGTTGTATTCTGATGTTTACCGCGGTGATCCTGGCCCAGCTGTCGCCGGTTATATCCAGCTTCCGTCGAAACGGACGATCTCACCGTTAAAGTATTCCGGCATTTCCAGCAGGCGGAGCATGGCCTGCGCGGCTTCTTCCGGAGAGGCAATATATCCCGCGGGGATCTGGTCACGGATCTCCGCTTTTTCTTCGTCTGTCAGGCGCGCGTTCATCCGCGTATCCACAATGCCCAGGGCGATGGCGTTTACCCGGATCCGGGAGGGCGCCAGTTCCTTTGCCAGTGCTTTGGTGAAGGCGTTCACCGCTCCCTTGGAGGCGCTGTAGGCCACTTCGCAGGAAGCGCCGGCCAGGCCCCAGACGGAGGAAACGTTCAGGATCTGCCCGCCGCCGGCGGACACCATGTCCGGCACATAGGTGTGGCAGGTGTTGTACAGGCCGGTCACATTCACCCGCATGATCCGGTCCCATTCCTCCGGGGCGGTATCGGTCAGCAGGCCGAAACCGGCAACGGCGGCATTGTTCACCAGCACATCCACGGGGCCGAAGCGTTCCCGCAGGCTTTCCACATAGGCCAGGTCGCCCACATCGCCCGTATCGGCGGCACAGAAAAGATCGCCCGCTGCGAGAACGCTGCGGGCGGTATCCTCCAGGGCGGCCTTATCGCTGCCGCTGTTCAGGATGATCCTGCTGAAACGCCCGGACTGTGCGCAGGCAAGCGCAAAGGCTTTGCCCACGCCATGGGAGGCGCCTGTAATCAGAATGGAACTCATGCTTCTGCGTTTGTCTCCTGGCTGTCGGTTTCATCGACGATCGCGCCGTGGTTGAACACGGTGATCACATAGCCCATGTTGTCCAGGGAGCTGTCATAGGGCACGTTGCCGGTGAGCTGCAGGTTAATTTCGCTTGCATCGCCCACGTACTGGCGGTAGACTTCATACTTCAGCATGCCGTCCACGTACAGGGCAATATGCGGATGCTCCGCCAGGTACTCGATGTATTCTTCCAGCGTGTAGTCCAGGTAGTGCATGATGGCGGCGTTGCCCTTGCCGACATAGCGGTATACGCTCAGCTGTATGGAAACACCGGTCTTGAAACTCTTGTCCGTGGAAGTTTCCAGCGGCCAGGAATTCAGCGGGAAACGGAACACCAGGCCGTATTTCCAACTGTTTTCATTCATCCATCTGCCTTCGGGCGTGGTGTAATACTTCTGTGCGCCCACATCCGGGTCGTTGCTGTCGCGCAGCCGGAGCTGGAAGGCCAGGCCGGTGTTGTATTCGCTCTTGCCGGCTTCGTTGACCTGCTTCTTTGTCGCTTCCATCAGCGCTTCTTCGGAATTGTACTTGGAGGCAAGCTTTTCCTTTCTCTTCTGGAAAAGCTCCTGCTGATACTGGTAGGTGCGAAAGGCTTCCTCCACATAGTAGTGGGTGTATCCGGCATTCTTGGCGGCAACCAGCGCTTCATGCAGCGCCGCGATGGCATTGGGAAGCAGGCGGACGTTGTTGTCCGGCGCCTGGATTTTGTCATCTCCGCTGTAAGCCTTTTTCACGCTGGCCGGAAGGTTTTCGTCAAAATCATCAGGCCGGGCATGCCACGGGTTGACCAGGAGCATGCCGTTGTACATCAGCTCGGAACGGGTCGCTGAAACGGCTTTCTGGTCCGTCAGCGGGATTTTGCTCACATCGAGCAGATACCAGCCGCTTTTCGGAACTTGGTCCTGGGGCCAGTCAGGATTGACGGGCGTTTTGCTTTTGCTTTCCTGCTCCGAGATATCGAGCATATATTGTCTCATAGCTTCCTGGTTGCGTTCCTCTACCTGCGCCTTCGCATCCGCATTGGCTTTCGCGATGGCAGCCCGCTGGGGCTGAATGACCAGCGGATTGATCAGAAAGCAGAGGACAGCCAGCGCGGTAATCAGGACAGCCGCGATCGAAACGACCAGGACAGCTTTGCTTTTCTTAGGTCTGCTCATTTTCTGCACCTCTTAACAATTCATAATTCATAATTCAGAATTCAGAATTAAGGGTCTGTAAGAAAACCGGTACAAATGGTTCTTTAAACAATTCGTTACACAAAGTCATAATTCCTTCACATTATATATAAACCCGGGCAAAAAAGCAAGTGAGCGGAAGCCGTAAAATCAATTGTTTACTGTGGTTTTGGCTCTCTGATAATCATTGTGAATTGTGAATTATGAATTGTTGAGGAGTCATCCGCGTTTTTTAACGCGGCGAATGACTCCCATGCTACAGCCATCCATTGCTGCAAACCGCAGGTGACGCAGGAATGGAATATGGCGATCGCAGAATTAAAAAGCGTGTGACGCCTGCGCGTCACACGCTTTCGCTTACATGCGTTCCGGGGCTTCGATGCCGATCAGGAACAGCCCTGTTTTGATGACTGTCTTTGCGGCGTCAGTCAGGGCGACCCTCGCGGCTGCCTGGGCAGGCTCGCCGTCCAGGATCCGGTGCTCGTAATAGTACTTATTGTAAGCCTGGGCAATGTCGGTCACCGCGCGGGTGATCATGCTGGGCTCGTACTTGGCGGCGGCTTCGCGGATGACATCCGGGAAGCGGGAGATCAGCCGCAGCAGGGACTGGGCTTCGTCATCGGTCAGGGCGGACCAGTCCGGCGTCACGCCGGTGAAGTCCGGGGCTTTCCGCAGCACGCTGCAGCAGCGGGCGTGGGTGTACTGGACATAGGGGCCGGATTCGCCGTCAAAGTTCAGGGCGCGGTCCCAGCGGAAGTCGATATCCTTGATGCGGTTGTTGCTCAGGTCGGTGTA
>JAEEGL010806331.1_pt1 | contig 12021 bp, 6 predicted proteins | sample 9134231 | NCBI WGS metagenome assembly JAEEGL01 (sample SAMN16246548, study PRJNA631951) | gut metagenome | biome: gut microbiome; feature: rumen; material: fiber-attached | host: Bos | place: Iran: Karaj | collected 2018-10
CTTTGTGAAGAACCTGTGCCGTATCACCGAAAACATTCAAAACGGCGTTGGGATAAAGCGAATGGATTAAATCATAATCCGCTGAGTGAAGATCCTGACCCTCATCTATGCAGACATACGCGCAGTCAGGCAGTTTTCCAAGTGAGTGCAGTTCAATATAAATCCTGAGATACAAGAGAAGATCGACCTTGTATAAAATTCGTAGTTGTTTTCTGCTGCCATCCTGTGTTTGCTCATACCTGAGAGTGGTGATGCCATATTTTTCCTTTATAGGAGACAGCGTTTCCCATATTTCGCGCTCAAACACAGAACTCTCAAGAGAACGGAGATGATACAAGACACTCCGCATCTCATTCAATTGTTTTTTTCGGGCAGAGGAACTATGCTGTTCTATACCGAAATACATTTGCAGCTGTTGTTTTGTTTCTTCCACGGAAGCAGAAAGAGCCTGCAGTTTTGCTTCGTTTTCCTCCAACCTTTTCCGATTTGCCGCTTCCTGGCGGGTTTGATTGCTTTCCCATGCCTTTAAGCTCAGCTTACCGCAAAACGTTTCCAGTTCTCTGTGACACAGCGCAACCAACTCCGTGGCAAGACTCAGCAATTCCTTTTCACTGCGGGCACGTCTGCCATTTGGAAGGGCGGCATCAAAATAAGAGTATAGAGCACGGGTGTAATTAGCCTCCAGCTGTAACTGATCGACTGGTGAACGAGTGCTGGATGTTTTGCCCACACTATCTGCGACGGCAAAATACAGTTCATCAAGCAGCAGCTCGTGCTGCTCTGCCCATTCCTTCATCTCCCTCTCGGCAGATTCGAGAGACGCTGCCAAACGCTGCTGCTCCGCACGTTTGGCAGATAGCTTTTCCTGTGTTTCAAGTAGTTCGTCATGGCGTTTTCTCAAGCCACGAAGGTTTCTTTCCATTTCATCCAGGGATGACTGGAGATGTTGATACTCTTCATTCTCATGGAGCGCGTCCTCCAGATTTTCAAGCTGCTCGATCCTCTTTGACAGACGCTCTTGCAGTCCCACGGCTGTTTCTGAGGTATAAGATAAATCTGCGTCTTCTCCAAGAAGACGTTGGCCTTCAGCAAAGTAATTGTGGATGGCAAGCCGTATCTCGCCTTCAATGCTGCGGATGCGTTCAGGAGAATAGATTTCCTGCAGATAGGCATCAGGAAGATATTCCTCGGACAGAACGAATGCATATTGCCTGTCCCTAAACCGCCTGTCACAGCAGATCAGAAGGGAATGGTACCATTCGGCCAATGAGGTATTCTTCACATTTGATAGGCGAAAACGCTTCATCAAGTCCTTTGAATAATTGCGGAAAAGCTGTGTGGGCGTAATGAGTAAAACCTGATCCCAGCCAACATCGTCACCTAAAACGTCCCGCAAATAGAAAAGTCTGTGAATAAGGCATTGCGTTTTGCCGGATCCTGCACAGCCCTGCACAACGAAGCTTTGATTTTCGTCAGCCTGGATGATCTCAAACTGCCGTTGCTGAAGGGTAGCAATGATATTGCGCAATTCCGCATTATCTCGATTTTCCTCCAGTCTTTTCTCCAGAAGTTCATCCACATCCGCTGCGAATGATTCAACTGTTTCCACGGGGAATAGCGTCTGAACGGAGATAAGACGGCGCGCATTGATCAGCACATCCCGCAGGAGAGAAAGAGTATAAGATTCACCTTTTTCTGTAAAACGGGGCTCTTTCGTGCGGTAGACACTAAAAAGCCTGGAGAGCATTGGCCTTTGCTTGTCCTGCTTGAAGGGAATTAGATAGTAATCCTCTTCGGATGAAATCATGAGCATCTCATCCAGACTCTCGCAATCGGACAGAAAATAGTGAAATGTATTGTTTTCTGTATCCGGGTGAATGGCGACGTGGGCGAAATAAGGTTTTCTATTAAGCTTTTGTAAGGTCGTGGCTGCCAGATGATAACTATCCTCTGCTTTGGCTTTTGCACCGTAGGCAATAAAGCTGTCCTGTTCCTCAAAAGCGCCGGAAGATACATAGCCGCTTGCTTGGTGAACGGCGGCTGCTGCAGTTTTGAGCTGTTGGTCCAGAGCGTGATAGACAGACTTCATGAGCCTTTCCTCTTCTGTTCTGGCCCGATTATCATTCAGAGGCATTTGAATTCCTCATTTCTCAGTATCAGCAAGTAATCAAATGTGTTTCTTATATTATACAGAATCCCTTTCACTGAAGCAAGATAGATTTCAGCATTTTTCGATCCTACACGGATTACACTTTGGTTTAACGAAATAGACCAGCAACCGTGCAGTATATGTATGTTATTTTTTGCTTTTATTCATGTGCCAATAATACTTGAAGCAAGTCTTCACTATTGTGTTGGAACATGAATAAGATTTGATTGCCATTTTGCTCACTGCTGACACGGCAGGCGCGAATATTTGCATTATTGCACCTCAAATTCATTCAAGATTCTATTGGGGAGCGATATTAGTCCTTACTATTCGCACATCCTTCAAGCATCTTGGGCTCGTGAATGCGGCTCTGTGCGGGAGAAGGACGGCGAGGCGACGCAGAGCAGACGGGGCGTAAGGGCAGGGCTCGACGGCAGCGGGACCGGGAGCTGCGGGATACGATACGGCGTGGTATACCAAAAAGCTCTTGAAAAATTATCAAGAGTATGATACACTCTTATCTATAGATAAGAGTGAAAGGAAGATTAAAATGATCGAGCGTTTTGATATCGCCGGATATTGCCGCATCTCCGTGGACGAGGAGCTGGACCGGGAGAACACCTCCATTGAAAACCAGAAGGCCATCATCGAGGAATTCGTGCAGAAGAAGTTTCCGGGAAGCAGCCTGCACTTTTTTGAGGACCGGGACCGTTCCGGCTATACCTTTGAGCAGCGCGAACAGTATCAGCTTATGCGCAGAGGGCTGCTCGACCACCGCTATGACATTCTCGTTGTCAAGGATTTCTCCCGCTTTGCCCGCCGGAACAGCCGCGGTCTCGTGGAGCTGGAGGACCTGCGGGACGCGGGCGTGCGCATCATCTCGATCAGCGACGGGATCGACTATCCCAACGATGACGACTGGCTGAAGATCCAGTTTCAGTTTCTGATCAACGAGATGCCCGTTACCGATACCTCCAAAAAGGTCAGAGCCGTGGTGCGCCGCCGCCAGCAGGACGGCAGGTGGATCTGCGCCGCGCCCTACGGGTATCTGATCAACGCCCGGCAGGAATTCGAGATCATTCCCACGGAGGCCGAGATTGTCCGCAGGATATTTGCGCTCTATATCGACGGCTGGGGCTATAAGCGGATCGCCAATTATCTGACGGAGGAGGGCGTTCCCACGCCGCGCATGTCGGAGCAGGCCAGAAAAGAGGCCGAGGGGAAGATCTACCGGCGGGAGGTCAAGATGAGCTGGGCGATCGCCACCATACAGAGCATCCTGGAAAACGACTTTTATATCGGTACGCTGCGTCAGAGCAAATACACCCGGAAGAAGATAAACGGCAAGGACGTGAAAAAGGACAGCTCAGAGCATATCGTCATCGAAAACCACCATCAGCCGATCATCAGCTACCGCGATTTCCGGCTGGTGCGGGAGCTGATGGACAGCCGCTCGAGGAGCGACTACCGCGGCGTGAAAAAATATGAGAACACCTATACGGGCTTCCTCGTCTGCGGGGACTGCGGCAGCCCTCTCTTCTCCATGAGCCGCCCGGACCAGCGGGACGCCTACCGCTGCGGTACATACCACCGGCGCGGGCTGAAGGGCTGCACCAGCCACTATATCCGCGTCGAAACGCTGGATTCTCTTTTGAAGGCGTATCTCCGCAAGCTGCGCGATAACTCAGCGAAGATGCTGGAATCCCTGAAGGAGGATATCGAGAAGCAGGACGAGGCTCTGGAAGAAGCGGACACCGGCGCCGGAAATCTGCAAGCCGTCCTGCAGGAGCTGGAGGAGGAGCTGCAGGTGACGCGCCGCCAGCGCATGCGGGACCTGCTCAAGCACCCGGAGCGGGAGGAGCGGCTGAACCGGTCTTATGACGCGCTGGAGGAGGACCTGGAGACCCGCATCGGCAATCTGCAACGGCAGATCGACTTGACGCTGGACCGCCGGAATACGATCATCCGCGTAAACCGGGCCGCCAAAACGGTGCTGGAGGTCTTTGACGAAATCCTGGAAAAAGACCGGCTGGAGGCGAAGGACCTGCATCTGATCCTGAAGCAGATCACGGTTTATGAGGACCATCTGGAGATCGCCCTGAAGCCGGATATCGACAGCCTCCTCCGCTGCGGCGAGCTTTCCGGAGAGGAAGACGGCGAAACGGAGCCGCAGGAGATCAGGCTGCCCGATTCCGTTGCGCAGAGCAGCGAGAAGCGGCCGGACAAGGTATTTTGCGTCAACGTGGTCAATGACGGTGACCCCTTGGAGATCTACACGGAAAAGGACGGAGAGGTCATCTTCAAGAAATACTCCCCCATGGGGGAACTGTCCGATTTCGCCGGGCAGATCAGTGAGACCATGTACAAGACCACGGGGAAGATCGCCGCGGTGACGGATCGGGACAGCGTGATCGCCTGTTTCGGCGCCCCAAAGCGGGAGCTGCTGGACAAGCGTTTCAGCGCCGAGCTGGAACAGATCATGGAGGGCCGCCAGACCTACCGCTGGGAGCGGGGCGCAAAACGCCTGCCCCTGGTGGAGGGCGCGGACAGCGTCTGGATCGCCGTGGCCACCCCCATCCTCTCCGAAGGGGACGTGATGGGCTGTGTCCTTTTTCTGACGGCAGACGAGGACACGCCCTTCGGGGACGTGGAGCTGAAGCTGGCCGCCACGGTTTCCAAATTCCTGGGCAAGCAGATGGAATAATAAGAACCCCCCTCATGCGGGAACAACGTTCGCATGAGGGGGCTCTTTTTAATGGGGAAGAGGAAAGATAAGAAAGATATGGAGGCGAGGGCTCAGCTCCACAGCTCCGGGATGGCGCGCAGCACGCGGCCCAGGTCCTCCGCGTCCTCCGCGAAGAACGCCGCCCCGGCGGTCTCCAGCTCCTCGCGGCCGCCGAAGCCGAAGAGGGCCCCCACGCAGCGCAGGCCGTTGGCCTTGGCCCCGGCCACGTCGTGTGAGCGGTCGCCCACCATGACGACGGCGGGGGAGGGGGCGAGCCCCAGCTTGTCCAGCGCATAGGCGATGACCTCCGCCTTCTTCACGCGCCGCCCGTCCAGCTCACTGCCGCAGACGGCGGCGAAGGGGGCTGCCAGGCCGAAATGCTCCATGATCCGCTTTACATAGACCTCCGGCTTGGAGGAGGCCACGGCCAGGGTCAGTCCCTCGCGGGCCAGGGAGTGCAGCAGTTCGTCGATGCCGTCATAAGGCCGATTCTCGAAAATGCCCGTTACGGAGAAACGCTCCCGATACAGCTCCACGGCCCGCAGAGCGTCTGCGTCGGAGAAACCGTAGAACTGCATGAAGGAATCCTTCAGCGGCGGGCCGATGAAGGGGGTAAGCGTGTGCGTGTTCTCCACGTGAATGCCGAAGTGTTCCAGCGCGTAGGCCACCGAGCGGGTGATGCCCTCCTCCGGGTCCGTCAGCGTGCCGTCCAGATCAAACAATACAGCGCCCATGGGGTGCTCCTTTCAGTCGCGTGAATTATACCGCCTGCGGCGGCGTGAATTGTCGGCTTGCGGCGCGTTTGCTGAGCTCAAAACAAAAAACTAATTTGCGTATCGGTTTTACTCAGCACAAACCCCAAACGCTGTCATCCTGAGCGCAGCGAAGGATCTCCCGGTTCAACGCAGACGCTTCCCGGAGGAGATTCTTCGCTTACGCTCAGAATGACACGGTAAAATGGGCCTGCAAAAGACTCTCATTATGTGTTTGCTGGGTTAAGCCGATACCCATAAAAACTTAATACTAAAAGCTAAAAACTAAAAGCTAATTCTTCTTCCTTTCCCCCCACTTCCTCCGGCACCAGGTCAGCAGCTTTTCCGTATAGTCCATGATGGGGATGGCCGCCAGAGCAAGGACCGTCAGCAGCAGCAGTTCCTGCGCGCCCAGGGGCGTGAGCTTGAAGAACCAGCTCAGGAAGAGGATGCAGAGGGCCAGCAGCACCGCCACGCCGATGAAGAGGATGCGCCGCATTTTCGTAAAGGGGCGGCAGGTGCGGAAGAGCATGATGAGGCCCACCAGACTCAGCAGCACCGCCGTGATGGTGGAAAGCTGCTCGTGGGGGAAGTGATACAGCGCCCCGAAGGCCATCACGGCCAGGATCACCAGCACGTCCGTGAGCCCTGCGGGGGCGGCACGGAAGAGCACGTTGGACATAAAATGCCCGCTGACGGGCCGGAAATCCGGCTCCAGGGCCAGGAAAAAGGAGGGAATGCCGATGGTGAGCATACTCACCAGGGAGAGCTGCCCGGAGGAGACCGGGTAGGGCAGTACGGCAGCCATGGTGATGAGGGCCATGACGAAGGAGAAGATGTTTTTGACGATGAAGAGGGCGGCGGAACGCTCAATGTTGTTGATGACGCGGCGTCCCTCGTCCACCACCGAGGGCATGGCGGCAAAGTCCGAATCCAGCAGCACGAGCTGCGAGACCTGGCAGGCCGCGTCGCTGCCCGAGGCCATAGCCACGCTGCAATCGGCAGATTTCAGCGCCAGCACGTCGTTTACCCCGTCTCCCGTCATGGCCACGGTCTTGCCCGCTGCCTTAAGAGCCCGCACCAGCCGACGCTTCTGCTCCGGCGTCACGCGGCCGAAGACCGTGTATTCCACCACGGCCCACAGCTCCTCCTCTTCGGTGAGCGTGCTGGCGTCCACGAAATTCTCTGCGCCGCGGATGCCCGCCTTCAGAGCGATATTGGAAACGGTGGCAGGGTTGTCGCCGGAGATCACCTTGATCTCCACGCCCTGTCTGGCGAAATAATCAAAGGTATCCTTCGCGTTGTCACGGATCTCGTTGGAAAGCAGCACCAGCGCGATGGGGAAGACCTTGGCGCTGTCAAAATCCGTGACCGCCGCTTCCCCGTCGTACATTGCCAGCAGCAGGACCCGCAGCCCCCCGTCCGCATAGGGGCGGATGGCGGAGGCGTATTCCTCATAGCGGCCCCGCAGCAGGAACTCCGGCGCGCCCAGCAGATAGGTCTCGTTCTGATTATACACCGCGCCGCTGAACTTCGTGGCGGAGGAGAAGGGGATCACGGCCTTGGCGGGGCGGAATTCCTTGCGGCCGAAACGCTTTTCCAGGGCCAGCCCCGTTTCGTTCCGATCCTGCAGATTGCCTACGTGGTCCCGCAGGATGGCCCCCACGTCCTCGGTCGTGAAGCGCTCCGGCTCCAGCACGATCAGCTCCTCCACGCTCATGGAGGGCTTGGTGATGGTGCCCGTCTTGTCCACGCAGAGAACGTTGACGCGGGCCAGGGTCTCGATGCAGTTGAGGTCGTGCACCAGGGTCCGCTTCTTTGCCAGAATGATGGTGCTCACGGCCAGGGCGATGGAGGTGAGCAGATACAGCCCCTCCGGGATCATGCCGATCACGGCCCCCACGGAGGACACCACGCTGCGCTGCAGACCGAGCCCCAGGCGGCAGTATTGATTGTAGAAGAGCAGCCCGCCCACGGGAATGATGGTGAAGCCGATCACCTTGATCAGCCGGGTCAGGCTCTTCATCATTTCCGACTTGGCCGGTTTCTTCAGCTTCTTCGCTTCACGGCTGAGGATGGCAACGTAGCTGTCGTCCCCCACGGCGTCCACCCGGGCCGCGCAGGACCCTGCGGTGATGAAGCTGCCGGAAAGCAGCCGGTCCCCGGTCTTCTTCTCGATCTCGTCCGATTCGCCTGTCAGCAGCGATTCGTTCACCTGCACGGAGCCGGAAAGAACCGTGGCGTCCACGGCGATCTGATTGCCGGCGGCAAAAAGAACGACGTCGTCCAGCACCAGCTCGGTGGAGGGGATCGCCCGCTCCGCCCCGTCTCTTATGACGCGGGCCGTCGGCACGGCCAGCAGATTCAGCTTGTCCAGCGTCCGCTTCGAGCGCAGCTCCTGCACGATGCCGATGCCGATGTTCACCAAAATGACGGGCATGAAGGTAAGATCCCGCCAGGAGCCCACGAGGATCACGCAGGCGGCCAAGAGGAAAAAGATGAGGTTGAAATAGGTAAACAGATTCGAGCGCACGATATCCCATACCGTGCGCGTAGCGCCCTTACCGCTGATATTCACCTGGCCCTCGCTCACGCGCTGCGCCACCTGGGCAGCCGAAAGGCCGCGGTCCGCCGCCGCAGAAAAGCGGGGCGGGTCTTTGAGCTTTACCGTCTTTTGCTTTTTCATAAACCGCTCCCAAACGCCTTGTATTGACAAAATTATAATGCTATAATGGCTTGAAAGCAAGTGTACTTTTGAGGGATTATCACGAAAGGGGGGCTCGCCGTGGCGGATCCGGAAAGCCGTGCCGCGTATCAGCAGGCGCGCAAGCTGGGGCGCAAGTATCTGGCCGAGCATGGGAAGAACGAGGCCAAGGGTTATCTGCCCGTATTGGAGGATCGTATCCGCGGCGTGGAGATCGTGGGCGAGATCAACCTGGGCTATCACGAGATCCCGCTGAAAAAGATCATCGGCACCCGCACGGCGGGGCGCAGCAATTCCTTCGCGGGCAATTTCATGCCCCTCCTGGCGGACGATACGGAGTTTGCCCTCAAGTGGCAGGCTGTCTATTCCTCCCAGTTGCGGGAGGGCATCCGCGAGCACATCAAGGTCTATGAGTACATGAACCGCTATTACGTGCAGGAGGGCAACAAGCGCGTCAGCATCCTCAACTTCGTAGGGGCCGCCTCCGTGTATGCCAACGTGATCCGCCTCCTGCCGGAGCGGGACGAGAGCAACCTGGAGATCTCCATCTACTATGAGTTCATGGATTACGACCGGCGCATGTACTTCGATAACCTCTGGTTCTCCAAGCGGGGCAACTTTACCCGTCTGGTGAAGGCCGCCGAGGGCTATCTCGCCGAGCACCCCGAGGTGAACGAGAGCGTGGAGGAGGTCATCAACCAGGCCCACCGCGCCTTCCGCACCGCCTATAAGAATGCGAAGCTGGATTCCAACCTCACCACCGGCGACGCCATGGTGGAGTATATCGGCATCTATGGCTTCCCCTATGGGGTGGACGGGAGGACCCTTTATAAGAACGTGAAGAACTGCGAGCGGCAGTTCCTTCTGGCCTCCGGCCGCCGGCAGAGCGACACCGTGGAGGTGGACGAGGAGGATACGAAGGCTCCCTCCCGCCGGGGCCGTCTGCGGGGCGGCAGGCTCAAGGTGGCCTTCGCCTTTGACGGGACGGATTCTTACAATCTCTTCACCCGCAATCACAGCACGGCCATTGACCGGATCGAGAAGAAATACGGGGACAAGCTCACGGTCTTCCGGCTCTACGGTGTTTCCACTACGGACAAGGAAAAGTGCTACGAATCCCTTTCCGCCCTGGCGGAGGAGAAGCCGGACATTCTCTTTGCCACCAGCCCCGGCATGGTGGACGCCAGCCTCCGCGTGGCCCTGGAAAATCCGGAGCTCATCCTGCTCAACTGCGCCACCCCCAAGGAGGGCAAGAACCTCAACACCTATTTCAGCAAGATGTACGATCTGGCCTTTCTCTGCGGCGTGCTGGCCGGGGCCATGAGCCAGACGGGGGTGATCGGCTTCATGAACACCGCCGCCTTCGGCTATACCACCCATTACGACGTGAACGCTTTCGCCCTGGGCGCCCGCCTCATCGACCCCCAGGCTCTGGTGCTGGATTATAAGCTCACCAAGGTCAACGACTGGAGCGAGCACGACCTGGCCCGGCAGGAATTTGCCGCCGCGGGGGCGGACGTGGCCTTCTGCCGCCATTCGCCCGACAATCATCTGGACCGGAAGGCCTTCAACGAGGTCTACGCCCAGCTCTATCAGATCAACCGCTACGGCTACCCGCTGGAAAGTTACGCCGCCGCCACGCTGGATTGGGGCGTTTTTTACGACACCGTCATCAGCGATGCGCTGCAGGGCCGCACGAAGCTGCTGGAGAGCCAGACCATCGGCGGCAACCCCATCCACTTCGGCTGGGGCCTCAGCACCGGCATCATGGACGTCTATCCCGTGGACTACGCCATCGGGCAGAACGCCATGAAGCTGCTGAAGATCTTCCGCAACCTCATTACCGAGACGAATTTCAATCCCTACGAGGGCCCGGTCTACGACGTGAACGGCGTTCTCCGCTTCGAGCCCGGCTACGCCCCCACCCTCATGGAGATCCACGCCATCGACTGGGTGGAGCAGGGCGTGAGGGAGCTGAACCCCATGCCGGGGGAGGGTCCGGAGGAATGAAAAGTGAAGAGCGAAGAGTGAAGAGTGAAGTTGTTGGGATGCGTCTTTTCATCTTTGATCTTGATTATTGCTTGTCCTATCCTACGAAATACGATCATTCAAACGGAGAAAGGGCGTGTTAGGACTACTCAGAAGATTTATTGGGCAGTTGCTATTGCCAGAATTAGTAATAAAGCTCCGCCCACGTATGTTGATATTATTTCAACTGTGGTATATTCCCTGTGAATGATTCCCTATAAGGGAAAAGTTTTATAGAGAGTTAAGGAGTCGATTGTTGATGACTTACGTTAAAATACCTTTTGGAATCAAAGACGGCAAGACTGTGCTGATTGATGATATTCCCGTCAATTTAAGGGGGAAAGCGTGCGGTTGTTATTGCCCGTTATGCGAGGCACCCTTAGTGGCTCGTTTAGGGGATAAGAGAGTTCATCACTTTGCTCACAGTGGCGAAGGATGTGATGAAGAGATTGCTTTTATGTGTGGGCTATATCTTCAATTGCAGGAATACGTTAAATCTCATGTTATCTATTTACCAGCTCTAAAAATATATTGGACGCCATATGATACCCCATATACAAAAGAGAATCTCAATGAGCGCATTTCTTTTGTTGAAAAGTTTGGTCGAAATGACCGTTCTATTATTCCAATTCGGGAAAAACACTATCGTTTTAAAACTGCTGAAGTTATATCACGCGGCAAACAACCGATTGCTCTTAAACTAATTGACAATGCTAAAGAGATGGTTGTTGTTGTGAAACCTCCCCCAAGTACATGTAAAACCTATCAATCTAAACCATATGAACAATTTGCAACTTTGCAATTAGATGCTTCTGAAATCAATTTTAGTAAACTAAAAAAAGAACAGGTTTTCATGTTGTTTGAAGAACAATTCGTGAAGGCTGCCTGGTTATTCTCTCCCAAGGCCGAAAAAGCTCTTGATGAGATCAATAAGGAAAATGATGAATTGATAAAAAAGAAAAGAGAGTTTATTGAAAAGCAAAAAGAACAAGAGAAAAGAGCAAAAGAGCAGGAGGCCTTGAGAAAGCGAGAACAAGATAGACGGCTTGAGCAAATCAGAATGAAGATTCTTTCAGACGAAAGGGAACGCATCGAAAACGAAAAGAAGAGAAGAGAACTTGAAAAGCAGGAAAGAGAACAAAGACTTGAACGAGGCAAACGCGAAGTGGCTGACAGGTTTACTCAACAGGATGAAATCATATATGATTCTTTTGGTCAAAGATGGGTTAAGTGTGAAATATGTGGTGAGATAAAACCAAAGGAATTATTTAACGATTATGGCGGTAGAAACCGAAATAATACCGGAATCTGTACGAATTGCTCAAGAGGCATCGAATCGTGATTCCGGTGGATTCCAGCGCCGCAAGGCGCTGCTATTCAAAAATCACGACACAGGAGACGTTTCATGGACGCAATCACCTTAAAGCAAAAGCTGGACGCAGCCCATTACGTATACGACGATACCCTCGTTACCACCATGCTGGTGGCGCTGAAGATCGGCCGCCCCCTGCTCATCGAGGGGGCCGCGGGCGTGGGCAAAACGGAGGTGGCCAAGGTCATGGCCCAGGCTCTGGGGCGGGATCTGGTGCGCCTGCAGTGCTACGAGGGGCTGGACGAGAGCAAGGCCCTTTATGAGTGGAACTATCAAAAGCAGCTCCTCTCC
>JAEEGL011195569.1_pt1 | contig 12021 bp, 14 predicted proteins | sample 9134231 | NCBI WGS metagenome assembly JAEEGL01 (sample SAMN16246548, study PRJNA631951) | gut metagenome | biome: gut microbiome; feature: rumen; material: fiber-attached | host: Bos | place: Iran: Karaj | collected 2018-10
TACTACATATATAATGTCTGAAAAAGAAATTCATGAATATTTAGACGAGACGCTTGGACAGTCTACCGTGGAAAAGTGTATTAATAACACCATGAAGATTTATGATATGTGCGAAGAATACACTTTGGACAAACCGCTTAGTATTCCTTATATTCCAAGCAATTTAAATGAGCCGAACGAAGAATTATTTAATAAGTATAAGTCTTTTCTTCCATCAGCAGAATATTTCTTCAATTCAGAATATGAAAGCGACAGGCATTTGATTAGAGATGTCATGGAAAAAATGGCCAATAGTCCCGATGAATTTGAAAATCAAGAAGCCTATGACGCTATTGAAGAATGTTTAAACACAATTAAATTAACTTCAGAGAAACAAAACACTCCTTGGTCTGGATATTTTTTACAGACTAAAGAGTTAATTAAAATTTGTTGGGAATCTGGTTCGTTAGTCGGCCCTTCTCGTGGAAGTGGCCTTGGTTTTATTCTGCTTTATATGCTGGATATTACCCAGGTCAATCCATTAAGAGAAAAGACCAAAACTTATTATTGGAGATTTTTAAACCCAGAAAGAGTTTCGGTTCCTGATATTGATGTTGATGTTCAAGGTACATTAAGAGAAACGATTGTATCTAATCTACAAGACCGTTATGGCGGATATCGTCATGTTACTAAAGTACAGACAATTATGAGAGCTAAGGCTAAAAATGCTATTCAAATTGCTTGTAGAGGTCTTGGTTTGCCTCCTGAAGATGGCGTGTTTTTGGGTTCTTTTATTAAGGCTGAAAGAGGCATACAATATACTCTTTCACAAACTTATTATGGAGACCCAGAAAATAATATTGCGTCTGATAGAGAATTTGTCAGTTTAATGACAAATCAATATAAAGAAGTATGGGAAGTAGCACAAAGAATTGAAGGTCTTTGTACTGGAGTGGGTCAACATGCTGGCGGCTGTATTCTTTGTAAAGAGGATATGGTAGATAATGTTGCTTTAATGAAAACAAAGTCTGGTGATGTTATTACTCAATATGATTTACATGCTAGTGAGGCTTGTTCTTTAATTAAATGGGATTTGCTTGGCGTCGATTGTCTTGAAAAAATGCATATTGAATTAGACTTATTATTAGAAGATGGTTTAATTGAATGGCAAGGAGATTTAAAATCCACCTATGAAAAATATATAGGGGTTTATAATATTGAAAGAGATAATCAAGAAATTTGGAAATTGATTAATCAGCATAAAATTTTGTCGTTGTTTCAGTTTGAAAAACAATCTGGTTGGCAAGCCATTGAACTTGGCCAGCCTAAAAATCTTACTGAAATGGCGGCCTTAAATTCTGTAATGAGATTGATGGCATTAGAAGGAGGCGAAAGCCCCCTTGAAAGATATGCTCGTTTTCGTAGTAATATTACAGAATGGTATAAAGAAATGACTGATTATGGTCTTACGGAAGAAGAGCAAAAATTTGTACGCAAACACGCAGAAAGGACTTATGGTCTTTTACCCAATCAAGAACAGTTTATGCAGATAGTGCAGGCTCCTGAGGTTGGTGGTTATAATCTGTTATGGGCTGACAAATTAAGAAAAAGTATTGCAAAGAAGAATCCTGCAGAGTTTAACAACCTTCAGGAAGAATTTTACAAAAATATCGAAGAGAAAAAGCTTTCTTATAAACTGTGTGATTATGTATGGAAAGTATTAATTTCCATGAATAAAGGCTATGGGTTTAACACTTCTCACACTCTTGGATATTCCATTGTGGCTTTACAGGAAGCTAATTTGGCTTATCACTATCCTATTATTTACTGGAATACTGCAAATTTAATTTCGGATTCTGGCGGGATGGATGGCACAGTTAACTATGGTAAAAATGCAGCCGCTATTGGTAGAATGCGCAAAGAGGGAATTAATATTGTACCCCCTTATATTAATGAAGCTCGTTTTGGGTTTAAACCAGATGCTAAGAATAATGAAATAGTTTATGGGCTTAAGGCGGTTAGTGGTATTGGTGCTGCAACCGCTACCGCAATAGTAGAAAATCAACCATATTCTTCTATGTTTGATTTTTACAATAAGCTTCAAGAATATAAAGTTACGCATGAAGAATGTAAATTTGGCGATGCAGCTATGATACAGTTAATTAAGGCTGGAAGCTTTGATAAAATAGAGTCCAATAAAAATAGAATTGAGCTTATGGAAGATTTCATTAAAACTTTGGTAAGCCCAATCAAAAAACTTCAGTTTTCACATTTAGACGATATAGCTAGACTTGGATTATTACCAGCAAGATATAAACAAAAAGAATACAGATATTATCGTTTTCGTAATTATATCTTTGGCAACAAGAACAATATAGTAAGACAAGACGGAAAGTCTCCCAATACATATTTTTATTCTTTAGATAGAAAATATAGTGAGCCATTCTTTATTGAACATTTTGAGTCCGATATGACTGAGGGCAAAGATTATTATTATACCGATGATGGATATATTGCTGTTAAGCGTGGCAGCTTTGATAAGGTTTTCGAGCAAAAAATGTCTAACTTAAAAGATGAAATTTTATCAAATGAAAGTATTTTAGTCGCCCTTAATGAAGACAAAATCAATCAGGTTTGGGAAGCTAAGTGTGGAAGTCGTGATATAGCTAAGTGGGAGATGGAAAGTTTAAACTATTATTATACAAAACATGAGTTGACAAAAGTCGATAAAAAAAGGTATAATATAGTTGATTTCTACAGTTTAAGTGCGGATTCAGCAATTGATAGTAATTATTATATTAAAGGCGTTTTAAAACCTAGATATCAATTAAGCCGCATTTGCGGTACAGTTATTGATAAAGACAAGAATCATTCTACAATTACTCTTTTAACATTAACGGGAGTAGTGGTAGTGAGATATTATAAAGGTCAATTTGGTTTTTATGATAGAGAAATATCTGAAATTGATGCTGACGGAAAGAAAAAAAGAATTGAAAACTCTTGGTTTAAAAGAGGTACAAAATTATTAATTACTGGTTTTAGAGGCGATGAATACTTCATTCCTAAAACGTATAAAGATAGTATTTATAAGCATTCAACACAATTAATTTTAGACTTAAAAGATAATGGAGAGTTGTTATTACAAGCTGACAGAATTGGTTCAATTAATGAAGAGTTACAAGCATTAGGAAAGGTATAATTATGTCTGAAAACAAAAGTAATTTAATAAAAGTTAAAGCATATTTCCAAACTTGCATTTATCCAAGAGGAAAGGTTCTTGGAGCAAATGGAAATAATTTTGGTATTACTGTTTGGGAAGTAAGCGAAGTTATTAGTGGAGAGCTTTTTAAAAATGAGATTACCGTAAAAGGAGAATTTTATGAGCCTCTTACTGAGACTTTAGATTTATATACCTTGTTATTAAAACCAATTTTTGATAAAAAATATGGTCAGCAATATGAATTAGTATATATAACTCGTCCAATAAACTTAGAAACTCCAAAAGGTTTAAAGGGTTTTTTACATAGTTTTTTAACTAACTTGCAAGTAGAGAATTTATTAAAAACTTATAATAATCCATTGCCTATTATGGAGGCTCACGATGTAGAGGCACTAAAAAAGGTGCATGGTGTTGGCTCATATATAGCGGGAAAAATTTTAGAAAGATATGATGATAATAAAGATTGGTCTGATGTTTACTTTAAATTAGACGGGATTGGAATAACGCAAGGAATCATGCGTAAATTAAAATCCAAATACGGCAATCCACAAAAAATTATAGATGTGGTATTACATCGTCCTTATGCTTTAGTATATGAAGTTGAAGGAATAGGTTTTCTTACGGCAGATAATATAGCTTTAAAAGGTGGACTTTCTCCTAAATCTCCAGAAAGAGTTAAAGCATATATTGTTTATTATTTAAACCAAAAAGCTTACGATGAAGGCAAATCTTATGTTACAGCATCTACCCTCTTAATGGATATTTATGCTTTTTTTGACGGCAAAGAAAATATTTTAGAAGAAATCGATGGTGTTAGTAATATTAGCAAGGCCATAAAAGACTTACAAGATAGTCATATTATAGTAGTAGAAGAATCTGAAAATAAAGCAAGAAGAAGAGTTTATTTAACAAAAATATATCATTTAGAAGAACAAATAGCTCTTAATTTAAAAAGATTATTAAATGCGCCAAATAAATTTTATTATGGCAATTGGCAAGATAGCGTAAAACACCTGGAAAAAATACAGGGTTTTGATTTTGATGAAACACAATTAAATGGTATAAAACTTGCTTTAGATGAACAGGTGTGTTTAATTAGTGGTTTAGCTGGTTCGGGTAAATCTTCTTTAGTTTCTGGTGTTCTTGCAGCTTTAAGAGATAGCAAGAAAAATTTTCATTTTGCTCAGTGTGCCTTATCAGGAAAAGCGGCGGCAAGATTGCACGAGGTTACTGGAGAAAATGGTATGACAATTCACAGGCTTCTCGGATTAAAGGGGTATGAAGACTATAGTAATATAGATGAAATAGTTTTACCAAAACTTGACGGTTATGACGCAATTGTAGTTGATGAAATTTCTTTAGTTGGAGGAGAATTATTCCTTTTATTATTAAAGGCTATTAACGATGGTACTAAATTAATTATGCTTGGCGATTTAGGACAGTTACCCAGCATTGGAGCTTTAAATTTAGCCGCAGATTTCTATAATAGTCCAACTATCCCAACAGTAGAACTAAAAACCGTGCATAGACAAGCAGCTAAAAGTGGAATTATTCTTGCTTCTCACCAAGTTAGAAACCAAGAGCAACTATTTGATAAGGATTATTCTGGAACTTTTGTAGTTGGTGAAATGAAAGATATGGTTTTAGATATCCATGAAACCAAAGATGATATGGATATCGCTACTATGAAATGGTTTATAAAGTGTTATGAAGGAGAATTAGTACAACAAGACCCATTAAAAATTCAAGTTATCGCCCCTGTTAAAACAAGAGGAAAATGTTGTGTACATAATTTAAATCTAATGATACAAGATTATGTTAATCCATTATCTGCTCTCAATAATCAAAATATTATAACATGTAATCATTATGATATTAGAAAAAAAGATAAGGTAATGTGCATTAGAAACAATTATAATTACAATATTTTTAATGGTTGGGTTGGTATAGTAGAAGCCATAACAAATACATCAATATTTATACGTTTCGATTTATCTGATGGTATTGTAGAAATGGGTATAGAAGACGTGCCTTCACATTTAGTTTTGGGCTATGCCTCTACTGTACATAAATTACAGGGGTCTGATGCCCCAGTAGTTATTGGAGTAGTTGATTTTTCTACTCCCCCTTCAATGTTAGATAATGCTTTGCTTTATACTTTAATTACTAGAGCTAAAAAAAGATGTATTTTAGTTGGGCAAAACGCAGCTATCCGCAAAGCAATAGCAACAAATCATGTGAGTGAAAAAGTTACTTTTATGTGTGAGCTCCTTGAATAAAGGAGAAAAATATGTCAATACAAAATCAAACCGCTTCTTCGGATGAAGATGCGTCATCTAATATAAAAGAGTTTCAACAATGGCTAAACGATACCTATAATTTTAATGTAAAAATTACTGGCAAGTTTAGCTTTTTGTTGTTACCATATATTATTAAAGCTATGCAAGTAGAAATTGGGTCTATTCCCAATGGTCATTGGAATATTAATGACCAAAAGTTATATACTCCTATTGGAATACATAAAGATAAGAGTTATAATAAAGTTAAGTTAATACAGGCATTACTGTCTTATAAAGGTTATTGGGATTGTATAATTGATGGGGATTTTACAGAATTGCTAAAACACCAAATTGTATTGTTTCAAAAAGACCATAATATTATGTGGGACGGTAATGTTGGATTAAGTACAATAAATGTGTTAATAACAAAATTTGGTAAAAGAAAGGGACGGGTTGCAGATGAATCGTGCAGAGAGACGGAAACAAGAGAAGAAGTTTCGGAAGGCAGGAATGAATAAAGCCGAGGCGAAATTAAGAGCAGATTTAATGAAGAGTGAGCCTTTAAGAGAAGGGCAAAAAGTAAAACTGAATTATGAATTAATGAAACGACACCCCATGTGGAAAAATCAAGAAGATGAATTTAAAGAATGGGTTGTTGAAAACAAAGATAAAATTTTTACAGTAGAATACGAGCCCACACGAAAGCAAACTAATTCTTACGACAAGACGCTTAATGTTAATTTTGTCGAAGACACTCACGAGCCTAAATGGTTATTACATACAGATACTTTAATTCCTGTTCCAATGGCTAGAATTAAGTTAAATGATGGCACAGAAACTTTAGTAGAATTAGATGGTATTACAGATGTAAATGACCCTGAAATTCAAAAAAGAATAAATGATGCAATGGAGGAGAATAATGTTAGCAGCAATTAAATTCGCAAAGTGCGATGAACGGGCAATTTTGCCAGACAAAAGAGGAGAAGATGCTTGTTTTGACCTCTGGATGTTAGAAGATAGTGTTACTTTAGAACCAGGAGAAACAAAATTAATTGAAACTGGTATAGCTTCTGCTTTTGATGCAGATTGGGTAGCAATTATTAAAGAGCGTTCTAGTGTTGGTAGCAAAAACATTCTTCTTCATTGTGGAGTAATTGATAGCGGATATAGAAATTCTTGGAAAGTATGTTTAACTAACCTTAATGAATACGCTATTACATTAACCAAAGAAAAAGCAATAGCACAATTTATGCTAATTCCAGTTCCAGATTATGATGTTGAAGAATATTCATATGCGGAACTGCTTAATATAAAAAGTGAAAGAGGATTGGGGGGTTTTGGTAGCACAGATAAATGATTTAAAAAGGAGGGGAAAATATGCAAGAGATGATTGAATTAATTCTCAAAAATCTATATTATGTCGGTATAGGTGTTGGAATTTTCGCTATCTCGTATCTGTCTAACATGGCTTTTGGTATTTGGTACAATGTTAGAGTTTTGGAAGAGCCCTTTGATTGGAAAAAAATTGTAAAAAGCTTATTAAAAATAGTAGCTGTTGGAATGGGTATTGCTTTATTAACGATAGCTATTACTTTGATAATTCCTTTTGCTCAATTAAGCGGCCTGCCTATACCAGAAGAATATGGAGAAGTAGTTACTATAGTAGCTATTTTAGGCGTATGTTTAAAAGCTTCATTAACCTATATTAAAGAAGCCTGGACAAAAATGAGCGACATATTAAGTATGTAATTAAAGGGAGAAAATATGAATATAATTTTATATTCCACGAATTGTCCAAAATGCAATGTTTTGGAGAAAAAAATGACACAAAAGGCGCTTGATTTTTCAGTTATTACTGATTTTGATAGGCGAGAAATGATAAAAAAGGGATTTGCAACAGCTCCCGTTTTAGTTGTAGATGAAAAGTACATGGATTTTTCCATGGCTAATGAATGGTTAAATAGTTTATAAGAAGGAGAACCACGGTAATGTACGGGTACGTTTATAAAACTACTAACCTTATTAATAAAAAAATTTATATTGGGAAGCATAAAACCGATAAGCAAACAATAGATATTAATTACCTTGGTTCTGGAATTCATTTAACAAGAGCTATAAAAAAGTATGGAAAAGAAAATTTTATTTGTGAAGTTTTAGAATGGTGCAGTACTCTGGCCGAATTAAACAAAAGAGAAAAATATTGGATAACATATTTTAATTCTCGTGATGTCTCTGTTGGCTATAATATAGCTGAAAGCGGAGATGGGGGAATGAGCGCTGGTTGGAATAAAGGATTAACAAATATTTATAGTGAAGAAACCAAACAAAAAATGAGGGAAGCTAAAGAAGGTAAACCTTCATGGAATAAAGGAAAAACCAATATCTATTCTAAAGACACAAGAGAAAAAATGCGGGACGCAAAAAAAACTAAAAAAGTAATATGCGTCGAAACTCAAGAAGTTTTTAATTCATCTTGGGAAGCCTGTGAGAAAAAAGGCTTTGATGTTTCTCAACGAAAAAAAATTAATCGGTGCTGTAACAAACATCGAAAAGAAGCTTTTGGTTATCATTGGTGTTATCTGGAAAAAGAGGAGAGTTAATATGGAGATAACAGTAAATTTGAACAGAGATTTTGAAAGATATTTTTATACTTTAAAAGAAGAGTATGGAGATGACTTTGCTGATTTAAATGGCCTTTCTGATGAAAAGCTATCTTTTAATGATTTTATTGATAACTTCATTGATAAAGATACCGTAGCTGACGTTTCTGTAGATGGCAGTTCTAACGTACATAATAAAGACATTGTTACTCTTCGTTCTGAAATGTCAAAACCGCATGAAAAACTTTTATCTTATAATAAAATTTTCTATGAAATGAAGAAGATGTATGGTTTGAAAAAAGCTAAAAAGTGGATGGAGCTTGAATGGAATAAGGCTTTATATCTTCACGATGCAAACACCGCTACTTTTGTACCATATTGTTTTGCTTATGATTTAACTAAATTAGCCGAAGAAGGATTGTTTTATTTAGAAGACCACAATCAACCAGAACCCGCTCAGCATTTAGAAACTTTTGTGGACTTTGTAAAAGAATTCATTAATTTTACCTCCAATAGAACGTCTGGCGCTTGTGGCTTGCCAAATTTAATACCGTATATGTATTATTATTGGTTAAAAGATGTAAATAGCGGCCATTATCCAAGGTGTTTTACAGAAGAAAAATTTGCTAAATCTGAAATTCAGAGAATTATTTATGGCATGAATCAGCCATACACTCGTGATGGAATTCAATCTGCCTTTGTTAATACCTCCATATTTGATAGTGAGTATTTTGATGCTTTGTTTGGTGGCGGAGAATTTCCAGATGGTACTTTTATGATAGACCATAAAGAAGGAATTATGCAATTTCAAAAATGGTTCCTTGAGGAAATGGCTGCTATAAAAGATAGAGGAAGAATGTTTACTTTCCCTGTAAACTCAATTTCTTTATTAAAACAAGATGGCAAATTTGTAGATGAAGAATTTGCTAAATGGGCCAGCGCACACAACAGAAAATGGAATGATAGTAACATTTTTGCTGATAAAGATGTTACTTCTTTGTCCAATTGCTGTAGGTTAAAGTCGAATATAGAAGACCTTGGATATTTTAACTCTATTGGTGGCAGTGCTTTAAAAGTTGGTTCTGTTAAGGTTTCTACGGTTAATTTAGCTAGAATTGCATATGAATCGGAGAAAGATGAAAAGAAATATCTAAAAATTCTTAAAGAAAGATTACTTATTAATATGGAAATGCTTCATGTTATTAGGCATATTATTCAAAGAAATGTAGAAAAAAATTTGCTTCCTAATTTTCAAGATGGCATAATTGATTTTGAGCATTTATATAATACCGTTGGCATTAATGGTATTTATGAGACAATGAAATATTTCGGATATACAGAAATAGATGAATTTGAAAACACGAAATATAAAGATGAAGCAATGTTGTTCGGAAAGTCTATTTTTGATGTAATTCATACAACCATTAGAGATTTTGCCTCAGATAAAAAATATATGGTAAATGTAGAACAAATTCCAGGAGAAACTGCCGCAAGTAAGTTTATGCAGGCAGATAAGATATTATTTGGCACAGAGGTTATTGATGACCTTCCCTTGTATGGAAACCAATGGATACCACTTGGCATTAAAACCAGCATTAAAGAACGCATAAAAATTTGCTCTACTTTTGATAACTATTGTAATGGTGGTTCAATATGCCACATTAATGTAGATAAGCCAATAGAAAATGAAGAGGCAGCATGGGATTTATTAAATTATATTACCAATCAAGGCGTTACTTATTTTGCTTTTAATGGGAAAATAAGCGCAGATGATAATGGCCATTTATTCTATGGAGATTTTTGCCCAGAATGCGGCAGCAAAAAAACATCGGAATTTACTAGAACTGTTGGTTTTTATACGAAAACAGCCAGCTGGTCAAAAGAAAGAAAAAATGAATATAAGCTTCGTGAATGGCACCCAATTAATGACAAAGGGGTAAATGCCTAATGCTTCTTAAATTTTTATTAGATGAAGATTTTGTGAATTACAAAAAATGTTCTATGTTTATAGGTTTTCCTTATTGCACATTTAAGTGCGATAAGGAAAACAACAATAGAGTTTGTCAAAATTGGAGACTGACTTCTCAGCCAAATATAGAATATCCAGCTACAAAAATTGTTAAAAGATATTTAGAAAATCCATTAACAACAGCTATGGTTTGTGGCGGATTAGAGCCTTTTGATAGCTTTAATGAATTATTGGAGCTTATAAAAGAATTTAGAAGTAAAACCAATGATGACTTTATTGTATATACTGGTTATAATAAAGAAGAGGTAAAAGAATATGTAGATATATTATCCAAATACGATAATATTTACATAAAATTTGGTCGCTATGTACCCGATAATCAACCTCATTATGATGAGGTTTTAGGAGTTTATTTAGCTTCTGATAATCAATATGGAGAAAAAATAAATTAGGTAATATTTTCGGAGGATTATATTATGTTGTATCAAATTAGATATTTTCTTATAGAAGAAGATAATGAAGAAGAATTATTTTTATGTTCTTTAGAAACCCATGATTGTCCTGTTGTTCCCCAAGTCAAACAACAGGTGGATTTATGGACAATAATAGAAGAAGATATAGCAAAAAAAATTGATTATGATTATGATATTTTTAAAGTAATTGGCATACAATATATATATCTGTCCTCCGAAGAAATGATGATAGATATTTTATGTGAGGGTAATTTTTTCCCAGAATAAAGGGGGTTATAAGGTGTTAGAACCTAAAGATTACAGAAAAAATGAAATAAAGGTATATTCAAACGATGGAAAAGAAATCGCTAAATATGCTGGCCAAATATATATTTATTTTGGCGAAAACAAAGAGCAATGTTTTCATTTTGTAGATGATGAGGGTCATCATCACAGAATTTATGGAAATTATACTATTGTAGTAGATGAAATTTAAAGGAGAAAAATATGAAGTTTGTAGTAGATAAATTACCGAATACTTGTGGAGAGTGTGAATATTGTGCAGCGGCTATGATGCAGACTCCTTTAGGAGTGGCGAAACAGGTCAATTTATGCACTCTGCAAACCTTAAAAGCTCCGCAGGAACCTAATCAACAGCCAATTTTGATTGAAGTTGATAAAACTCCTGTTCAAAATTATTGCCCGTGTACAGATAATTCTAAAAAAATTATTGAAAGCGGTAATCTTGATATCATTAATTCCACTCCCGTTAAAAGTTCTATTATACTTTAAGGAGGCTTTTAATGTTTACAATAGATATTAAAAAGGAAGTAAAAGAAATTGCAAATCAGGTTTATGAACAATCTGGTACTCAATTAGAAGACCCAGTACTTGCTCTTATGGAGTATAGTATGAAAATGGGCGTTTTAAAAGCTGGTTTAAGTTTAATTCAATTTACAGAAGAAAGCGAAGAATAAGTTTTGAAACGCAAAAGGGGAAATTTTTTATATTATATTACACGCAAAAAGGAGAGTAAATATGGCATATAACGTAAAAGGTACGACCATTTATCTCACTAGAGGGGACAGTCTCGTTTTGCAAGTAGTCATATTGCGCAAGCAAGATGGTAAAGAAGAAATATATACACCAGTAGAGGGTGATATTATACGTTTTGCTCTCAAGCGTGATAAAATGAACCCAGAAAAAACAAAATATCTGGATGTTAAACCACTGATAGTTAAAAACATTCCTTACAAAACATTGATATTACGATTAGAACCAGAAGACACTAAATGGTTAGACTTTGGTTCGTATTGTTATGATTTGGAAATCACTTTTGCCAATGGTATGGTAGACACCTTTATTTCGGATGCAAAACTTATTCTTACTCCAGAGGTGCATTAACCATGGACAAATTGATAGGAAGATTAGCTCCAGTAATAGAAATAACTGGACGTTTAACTGATATACAAAAAATTAGTGGATATTTAACAACTCCTCTAGTAGTGCCCCCCGATGTATA
>JAEEGL012990356.1_pt1 | contig 12021 bp, 11 predicted proteins | sample 9134231 | NCBI WGS metagenome assembly JAEEGL01 (sample SAMN16246548, study PRJNA631951) | gut metagenome | biome: gut microbiome; feature: rumen; material: fiber-attached | host: Bos | place: Iran: Karaj | collected 2018-10
ATGGCAAATCAGAGTACAAGCGAATCATCCCAAAAACTAGTGGAGCCAACTAAATAATAAATAGACCACCTACAATGTATGTCACTCCAAAAACAAATATAGAGAACGAAAAGTCCTTAATAAACTGCTCAGTATCTTTTTTTACTCTATGTTTGAATAACATAGGAAGATAAGAAGCAAATACGCCTCTGGAGAGAGAGGCTAATATCTGGAACAATTGCACCATAAGACCATATGAGGCGACCTCAATCAACGATAAAAAGCCTCCTATCAACAATGTTCCTGATTGGTTAACAAAATAAAGTCCAAAACAATCTACAATATTCTTCTTTGCAGTATACCAAATTGTCTTAAATGTTATCTTCATCTCATTCTTAGAAGCAATATGCCCACGTAAATTCGCCTTTATATCTGGAGAATAAAAATGAGAATGTGCGTAAAAATAGCCTAAGAATGGAGAAACAAGATGACCTATGACAACACTCATCAGACCGTAGTCAAACATCAACAATACTATACATACAAGGATATACGTCATTCTGGTCAAAATGGTAACTTTATTATACTCCATTACCATTGCTGCACCAGAAAGAAAAGAATTGTAGTAAGTAAAATATATATTAACGAATGTAGATAAAGAGAAAAGTATCCAGATCATCAATGAATTGTCAACATTGCAAAACCCTTCAGTAGCATGATACATATATAGACTACCAGCTGTCAGCATAAGTATAAACACTACAATAGCAATAACCCGGTAAACACTTTGTGTAGTTGATAATATAACTTTCAACAAATGATAATCAACCTTACCATCCACTACATTACTGCTTATTCCTTCTTTTTCAATTGACTGTGCTCCGCTTAAAACATAAGTAATATTACGTCCCAATTGGCGAGAAAATTCAGCACTTATCAGCGCTATCAAAAAGACAACTGATTGCATCAGATAGTTCATCCCCACTTCCTCTGCAGACAATCTATTTAAAATAAGAGGAAGAATAAACAAACCTGAACCAAAATTTACGATCTGAGCAATATAATTCCAGATAATGTCTTTCTTTGTAACTTTTATCTCTTTATTTGCAGCCATGTATCGAGTTAAAAATCAACTAAAACTCTCTCAATAGGACTTATTCTGTAGCTATAAAATTATTTTTTATTCTTGATTAGGCTTTTGGGAAGGCTGAGCAGGGGGATTGGAGATAAGTTTTAAGAGTTCAGCCATGGCGACTTCATCGAAGTCAGGTTCAGAGCTACGGGAGGGGAAGAAGGGATTGAGATGGTTCTCCTTGTTCCAAATGTAGAGTGTTGTTACGATGAGGGCGAGCATAAAGACGGTAATGCATATCATGCCTCGCTTTGGGCCAGTCTTTAAGAGAGGAACTGTGGCGGGTTGCAGGATAGTGAAGGCTGGGGTGGCTTCCTGAACCTTGGCCTCGAGCATCTGGACCTGGGCAGCCAACTGGCTATAGGCCTGTTTACGAAGTTGGAACTCGTTTTCATAATCACTTACCTGACTACGTACACGCTCAAGGAATACATGCTGGTTGGCATCGCTATATGATGAATAACGTATACGAGCCTTCTCGTAGCTTTCCTTAGCCTGGGCTAACATCTTACGGTTATGTTCAAGATCGTTACGGGATTTCTGGGTGTGATAGTTAATGATGAAACTCTGCAGACGGCTGCGCACACTATCAGCAATAGTGGCTGCAATCAGGGGATCCTGATCGGTAACATTTATAGTTAGAACAAAGGTCTTTTTATCAACATCGCAAGTTATCTTCAGAGTCATCATTTCCATCACATCACTCTGTTGTTGTGTTAATTGGAACAAGTTGAGAGAATCGGCAGGCGCCTTTTCATCTAACTTGAAGATAGAGAATAAAAACTTCTTTGCTTGTGACCACCAAGGAGCCTTTTGATGATTTAACAGATAATCATAATATGTATAGGTTTCCGTCTCCTCCTGGCGATGCACCTTGATGGGGAAAAGCGACGACTTGAAGGTGATACTCTGCAAAAGGTCGGGATAAAGCATTGGGGTGAGGGCATCGGTGCCAGAACCACTGCCTCCTATGTCGATGCCAATTGAACTAGCAAGGCCAGATAGGCCTGCCTTTTTGTTAGCTGCGCTCACCTCTGAGGCCAGCGTGACTGTACAGTCATAATAATTGGGCAAACCAAGGACGTAAACTACGGTTAAGACAGAGGTAACTACTAATACCTGACATAACAGTTTTCGATGCTTCTTAATATCTTGCCAAAGCTGACCTAATGATGGTTTCTCTGAGTTAGTCTGGGGAATCTGTTCTGTATTCATAAATAAAAGAGATGTCTTTTTATCTGTTCATCGGGTTTCTCGACACGCTATTGAAAACCGGTTCACTAAGTTTAAGAAAAAATATTAACGTGCACAAGAAACGGGACGAACAGAATTTTGTATTATTACTTAACTAAATTAGCGATGGTTGCAAACATCGTGGCAAGTGAGGCTGCACTGGTGCCTATACCAAGCCATTGGCCTAGAGAAAGATTATCTCGTTTTGCTTTTGAAGGAACAACAACCTCACATCCTGGTTCAATCTTGCCCTTAGATGCTTTTGCCATAGTTCCGTTTTGATATATGATATAGGCATGACGTTTTTTGGCCCTATCGCCAAAGCCACCAGCCTGCTCTATATAGTATTTGTAACCCTTGCCTTCATCGTAGGCAACTGTATTGGCAGCATTTACATCGCCACTGATACGAACAGTGTGGTTGAAGCGAGGGATAATCAAGCGATCGCCATCCATCAGCTCTATATCCTGTGTAGAACCTGGATTAGCAATAGCCTCATCCAAGTGAATACCTACGGTATAGGTATCGCTCATTGCAATCTTTTCAAGAGCTATTGAGTCTTTACCATCAGCACTCTGACGTGCTATCTGAATAACAGCCTGCATACGGGCTTTTTCATCGTCAGACATCTTACGAACCAAACGAGCACCACGAACGTATGCGCCAGGCACAATGCCACCGGCAGACTTGATTACATCAGAGAGTCGCTGATTCTTCTGCTCCATGGTGTAACTACCCTCAAAGGCTATCTCACCCTCAACATTTACACGTATAGGATCTTGGAATACAGGACTACGTCGAATCTGAACGATGTCGTAGGGTTCTAAGGTAAAGTCATTCTGATCATTTAACGAGAAACTAAAGGTCTTGGCGATTTCTAGACCAACATCTTGTGCGTTTGGATCGCGGAGGCGACGAGATACGTCGACCTTTACATTTGATGCACGATCTGTAAGACCGCCTGCCTGGAGAATAAAATCCTGCAACGTCATGTTATCAGCATACTCATAAACTCCTGGGAAAATCACCTCGCCAGTAATAGTAAGTGTGCGGAGGTTTTGATGCTCAGACAGTGTGGGGATAAAGAGTACATCCTCGTTCTGCAGAGGAACATCGGCCTCGGTGCCATTTAGGATGCCTTCGAGATTAAGTGAAAGGACCTCCTGAGTGCGGTTGGGTTTCATGCGGCGCATAACTGCACGCGATGTAAGAGCCTCCTCGGTTAATCCAGAGGCAGTCTCGATAAGTGAGCGGACGCTTGATACCTTATCGCCAAGCTGGTACATGCCTGGGCGGAATACTGCGCCCTTCACTTCTACCATATTCTTATAGCGGTCGATAATAGCATCTACCATAACATGGTCGCCATCGGCCACCTTGAAGCTTGAGAAGTCGAACTCTTCTACATTGTAAACGCTCTTGAAGTCTTCGTTACGGAGCACGCGAACCAGTTTCTTATAGGCATTATCAGCAAAGCCGCCACTGTATTTAAGTAATGACGAGAGGCTCTCGTTGGCTTTCATCTCATAGGCCATAGGGCGCTTTACGCTACCTGACACATCTACGATACAATCGTAGGTACCAACCTGGATGACATCATTGTCCTGCAGGCGCACATTGCCTGCCAAACGGCCATTGAGGATGAACTCATATACATCGACCACAGATATCTGTCGGCCCTGACGGAACACCTTAATGCTACGAAGTGTACCAAGTTCGCTGATACCGCCTGCCATATAGAGTGCATGGAAAACTGTGGCAAAGGCGCTAAGTGTATATGTGCCTGGTACACGAACCTCGCCCATGACATTGACCATGATGGTACGTGTCTGACCGAGTGTGGTCTTGATCTGTGAACTCTGGAAATAGCCCCCCAGTTTGCTGCGGATACGAGACTGGGCTGATGCGACAGAGAGTCCGCTGACATGAACAGGGCCGAACTCTGGGATGGTGATATCGCCATCGGGACTAACAGTAAGTTTCAAGCTCTCCTGTGAGGCGCCATATACATCAACTATCAGTTGGTCGCCAGGGCCCAGTACATAGTTCTGCGGAGTAGCGATGTTCATCTGGGGCTCGAACGAGAGGCGCTTATTATTAAATATGTCGCGACCAAACACTTTCTTGCCGCTTGGAGCCAGGGCCTCAGGCACATATTTTGGAGCTGTGCTGCCTTCACTAGTGGTAATGGAATTATCCTTAGGCTCATTGTTGGTACGCATACGGGCCTTTGCATCGTCAATGGCATTGTCGACAGTATCGTCCATGCCCTGCTTGGTTATCTGCTTGGCATACTGCGAACGGATGCGCTGTATCTGGTCCATAGTAGCACCCTTCTGCATCAGGCGGGTAGCTACCTCTGATTCTGATGCTCCAGAGCGTTTCTCTTGTACTGCCATCTGGAGTACTTGCTGATCACTGAGCTTTTGCGCCCACACAGTCATAGTGGAGCAAAGCAACAATGCAAATAAAAATATTTTTTTCATCTTTACTATTTATAAAAATTCTAATTGATTAAAAGGTATCTGCAGGGCTACGGCTGCTATGCCACGGATACATACCACCACAACACGATCTTTGCGTATGCGCTTGATTTCGCCCTCTACCCCAGCAAAGTCGCCATCAACGACCCTTACTTTCTTGCCTTCTTTATTTATAAAATCGGTATATTCAAGATATTCCACACGATCGTCGTCATGCTGGGTAGCACGGATAAAGTTGTTCATCTCGCGATCGGGCACTACTATTACCTCGGATAGTGTAGCCTCTTCATGAGATACGTTCATCTTGTAGCGCATATATGATAGTTCGGCATTGAACATCTTCTGTCGGGTAATCTCTTCCTGCGATGAATGAACAAATATCATATTGAGCAATGGTACCTGCACACGACGCAAATGGCCACCATAAGTACGCTGGCCCCACTTGACAGGGAGAAAATGCTCGATTTCGAGACGCTGGAGTTCATCGCGCACTCGAAGTTCACGATGATTGGCTACTCGCATGGGAAACCAATGGATTTCTGTTCTGTTTATAGCCATTAGCGAGCGGAGTAAAGGAGAGGGACGTTCCACTTTCTGACAGAAGAACGTTCCAGGTTAGAATAGATATATTTAAAACGCCTCACGATGCACTGACTCAGCAACAACAATGACTTGTTTTTTAGTCAAAAAGCATGGAATCAGCACAATACAATAAAAAAGCGTGAACTCTCTTCTGCCCGTTTGTATCTTAGGTCCTAGGAAAACCTCCGTATTAAACAGACAGAATGATGCCCACGCCGTAGGTATATATTGCACCCCGTAAAGTGTGCCCGAGGCGATTAAACCTCTGCACACTAACGGGAGATGTAATACCTCACCGTAGCATCTACTCTGCAGTGTTCTTGAATACGGTGTTTTGAATTTCCTAGGTTCAAGATACCAAAAACAAAGCGTTGTAAGACGCTGTTCCAAAATGTTTTTGCCCACACCTAACCACCCTCACAGGGGTGTCTGCGGCGCGAACTCGTGGGCAAAAGTAGGTAATTAATCTGAATTAAACAAATAAATCGCCGCTTTTCTTTCAAAAAACTGCGATTTTGTGAACTTAGGTTAATTACGTTAAAGATTTTAAGAACCCTGATCTAGGAGACAAGAAAAATCGTCGTGCAATAAAAAAAGTCCCAAAATATTTGGAACTTTAATCACAAGTTAATAAGATATCCAAACTTTAGAAAATATATTCTGATTCATCAGTCTGTGGCATATCAGCTTCCATGAACATCACGAAATACACAGGCATATAAGTAATCTTACCGTCTTGATATACTTCACGCTCATTAGAAATGACAGTCGCAGCAAGTACATTGTACTCAGGAACATTAAGGAGGTTATTGAGAGCACTATGTACCGTATAATCCTTACCCGACTTAACCTCTATCGGATGAGCACTCATCGTCTGGTAGTTGTCAACCAAATAATCTACCTCACCCTGCTTGCGGTTGTCGTAGTAGAAAAGCTTATGACCATGTGCACACAGTTCCTGAGCAACGACACTTTCATAGACAGAACCAAGATTTATGCTGCAGACATCGTCAAGCACAGGACGAATATTGTTTCGATAAAGCACTCCTGTAAGTAAACCCACATCATTCAGATAGAGCTTCAGCAGATTCTTCTGTAGAGACTCGCTCAATGGAAAATGAGGATTGGATATAGCATTAACAGCCAAAGATATGCCGGAAGAGATAAGATACTCGAACTCTTCCTTATACTGATCGAAACGATCGCCCTTTTTCCCACGTATATCCTGAGCCACCACGCGTTTCTTCTTATTCTCCATCTGCGAGGGAATCATCTCATAGATACGGCGTATAAGCAGTTTCTTGTTATGCTCCATCTCATACTTAGAAGCGTCGCTGGCATAAAGACTACGGATGCTATCTTGTACCTCACGAACTTTCACAATATTGTGTGTATCAAGGTAAGTATTGACAGCATCGGGCAGTCCGCCTACCAGGAGATAACGGCGGAACTAATCAAGCACATGGTTATGATGTTCCTCAGAAAGACTCTGTCGATTCTCGTAAGCCTGCCGCAACATAGCAATAGCTTCTGTACCAAAGCCATTGGCAATCAAAAATTTTTCGAAATCGAGTTGGTACATTTCCTTAATGATTATGCTCCCAACAGGAATGGAGGTTGTATCTTGCAGGGTGATACATAGCAGCGTCGTGTTACGACGATCAGCCGATACTTGATGCAAAGATACAAATAAAATTGGAAATAAAGAAGAACTTAGCAAGAAAAATCGTCGTGCAACAAAAAAAGTCCCGAAATATTTGGAACTTTCAGAAATACTTCGTACCTTTGCACCGTCAAAGAGGATTTCGCAGAAAGGATGACAACCTTTATGGCCTTTATGGTCGTTTCGAGCCTCACCTTAACAAGCCATCACTTTTGTGATGGCTTTGTTTATTTCTGAGGCAGAGTTGGAACAGTTATACAATACTGGACTAGATCTTGATTAGAGCGCTGAAGTCCAACAACAAGTTTCACCTCACCATACTTCATCATAAGCAACTTCTCAAACTGCTTCTGGTTGCGGCTATTGCGTTTTGCTGGTTTCTCGCTCACAAGCACCGCACCTTCTAGAATTTCAGAAAGACGGAACACTGCACGAGTAGACTCGTGATTTCTAGAAGCCTTTTCATATGTTTCGTTAATCGATAGGAATTTTACATTAATAAAAGCTCCAAGGTTCTTATTCCACACCTTCTTATCTGGATGCTGAGATATCCATTTAGCATAAAAATCCTTTATAAGTTTCTCGCGTACCCTTATATCTTCCTTAGAATTACCCAATGGAACATTTTGCGCATCAACATCTGTGATGTTTACGTTTGACTGGTAGCATTTTGCGACAGGAGCCGCTAATGAGGGTAATTCCTCCTCATTGTTGTTTATGATTTCTTTTTTAGTCTTATTAGTCATACCTTTATATTTATGGTGCAAAGGTACAAAAATAAACGAAGAATAAGAAAAACTTAGCAAGAAAAATCGCCCTGCAACAAAAAAAGTCCCACAATATTTGGTCTACAAGTCCAGCTTCTCTGGCCGAAAAGTGTCAAGTAAAGCAGCACGGCTTTTTCGCTTGTGTCTATAGTTTCAGTACGACAACAGAATTATCGTCTACTGTTTCAGTTAATAAAGAGAAAAAGTGTCTAGTGAATTTTCTTCAAAAAAAACATTTATTTGTTTGTTTATTCACAAAAAAGTTGTAATTTTGCCCCCAACAAGCTTACCCCGCTTCCCATAGAACAGCGCGCTTAGGGTGAGCCTTTTTTTATTAGGCAATAATATAGCAGTTGGCACAGATGATTTATAAAATGCAATTTAAAAGATATATTCTGATTCATCAGTCTGTGGCATATCAGCTTCCGTACGCTCGGCTCTGCCGCTCCGCTCGTCGAAGAACATCACGAAATATACAGGCATATAAGTAATCTTACCTTCTTGATATACTTCACGCTCATCTGAAATGACAGTCGCAGCAAGCACATTGAACTCAGGAACCTTAAGGAGGTTATTGACAGCATGACGTGTTTACACTTTTCAATAAGTTTTGACGGTCAAAAACTACACTTTTCAATGGATTTTTGTACTCAAAAACTACACTTTTCAATAATATTCCTTGCTGCAAAGGAACACTTTTCAAATTAAACCACCAAATAAATCACAAAAAAATGCGAAAAAGAGCCTGTTTCGCAGTCAAATTTCAGACTATATACCGTCAAAATCAGGTCACGCCACGTTTTAATATGTTAAATACGTTAAAGTTTTTAAGAACCCTGATTAATATAGTTAATCAGGGTGGTTCTAGAAAAAGTTGTACCTTTGTAAGCGAAAAACGCGGGAAGAGCTCGCGTTATTACTTAAAACTGCTAAATTTAATAATGAAAAAAAAATTTTTCCCTATTATGGGCAAAGAACGCACACTGATGGAGTTTAAGCTCCTGCAAGTGAAGGCGACAAGAGGTGTTACCACTGACCTCGCAACAAGAGGTGGTATCAATGGGAAGTGGCTCAATCCTGAAATGGCGTACAACATCGATGCAATCAAGATGTTGCGCGCCGATGTGTACAAGGCCGCTAGACAAAGCGAAGATGAATTTGTAGAAGATGCCAGAGGGTATTACAAGTTCCTTGCAGAATTCGCCAGAAATATGCCTACGAGCTAGGCCTGACCGTGATTAAACGACCACCCTGGATTAGGCGTCCACTGTGGCGCCGCTATTCACAATCTCATAATCAATAAGTAATCATTAACAATAACAAAACAATCATGAACGATATCAGAACAATCATACAAGAAGAGCTCCCCAAATCGGAATATATGGAAGAAATGCTGAAGCTATGCAACGCTCACCGCATAACCCCGACCAAGGAGCTGCCGGCAATGCGATTTTTATTTACTTTCAACGATACGCCATGTTTCCCCATCTGTGAACTGGTAGCTGGCACAGGCAAAGCAAAATCGGGCAAGACGCTGTTTATGTCGATGATAATGGCATGTGCACTAAACGGCGAGCAGCTGACGCTGAAACGTATTGGCGATGAGCCACTTACCATATTATGGTTCGACACAGAGCAATCAGAGCAGTCTACCCAGGACATACTTCTCAATCGAATTATGTCATTGGCTGGCATCACTGTATCCGAGGTTGACAAGTATGTTGATGCAGATGGCAACGAGTTTCCTTTCGATGATAAATTTTATGTACTAAACGTACGTGGTATAGGTTGGGAGAAACGTAAGGAATTGCTGCAGTTTGCCATACATCAATACAAGCCCGATCTGGTGATTCTGGATGGTACAAAAGACCTGATGCTCGACATCAACGATGCCACACAGGCCACAGTGACTACCGAGGACCTGATGCTCTGTTCGCAGATCAACAGATGCTGTATAGTTAACGTGCTACATCAGAACAAGAGCGAGGCCGACCGCAACATGCGTGGTTCTATCGGCACAGAGCTCACAAACAAGGCTTTCGAGGCTTTTGAGTGTGAGGTGATTGGAGGTAAGGATGACGAAGATGAGCAGGACGAGGTGTTTGTGATTAAACACGCAATGTCGCGCAAAAAGCGTTCTCGCCGCAAACTCTACTACCGACTGAACGACCAGGATCTGCCAGAGCAGTGCAGCAAGCCTGATGAACAGCCTCGCAATGCCAAGGGTCAGTTTGCCAGTTCCAAGTCGGCAGGCACTGTTGCCATCGCTCCCGACGAGATGTGGGGACAGTTCAATAATATCTACCTCGTTTACGAGGAGGAGAATGGCCAAACCACTTGTAAGTGGGACCTTGTGAAACTGTTTCGCGATGCCTTTGAACATCACGGCCAGCGCCCATACAACCAGGTGATGGCGGCAGTGATGAGAATGGGCAACATCAAGGACAAGAATTACTATTACGACAGATACAAAGACGCTCAGCAGCTGGGAGTGATCAAGGAGTTCAGACACCAGGAAAAGGGCGACACATGGGTGGAGCTGAAAGCCGATCCGCAGCTGTTCTAAATTAATTAATTAAATAAATTATTTTTGCCCCCCTATATAGGGGCAAAAAAATAAATTAATTTTAAATTATTAAATAATAACCCGCGCGAGACGATGACACCATACGAAGTTTTCCTGAAGGTTTTTAAGCCCGATAGAGAAGAGAGACTACGCAGAATCAAGGAAAAAGTTGACTTTATGCTCCCTTCGATACCGATGGTCAAGGCATGTCAGGCTTACGAATTCGATTTCTTCAAGCCACTTATCGACAAGGGTATCATAACCGTCCAACAGATGCATAATGCGGCACAGCGCTACTATCTCGGCAAGTCGAAATCAGGCAAGCCTATATTCTGGATGATCGACGATATGATAACGCCACTCGATGCTCTGATAGGCTCCGATGTATGGATATCCACCCTACTCAAGAAGCGTGAGCCATTGCTACAATACTGGATAGTGAAGCACTGTCTGTTCGGTCTGCATCTGATCAGTGATAGCGAGGACGTGCCCGTCAGCATCGTAGAATCAGAACGCTCGGCACTGATACTCTCAGAGCTGTTCCCAGAAAACATCTGGTTAGCAGTCATGTCGGCCAGCTACTTTACCATCGACCTGCTTAAGCCTCTTGCAGGGCGCAAAATCAAGGTCTTCCCTGATACTGACGTCACCATGAGCAACTATGTGAATTGGCTCGACCTGGCAAAGATGGCTCACGACAAATATCATATCGATATAGGCGTATCGTATTATCTGGAAGAGCACGCCACCGCCGAGCAGAAGGAGCGCAAGATAGATCTGGTGGATTTCATTATTGAATCCCGCTCAAAATCAACTTAGAAACGATCGGTTTCCTTATTACTTTTCATCAATAATCAACTTACTTTTTTATGGTAAACTATTACGATAAGCACAAATTCGTGAGTAAGAAACTATTGGCCGAGCTTGCAGGAGTTTCAGCCAGAACCTTTTCGCGTTATATCAACAGCCGGCGCCATATACTGGATGCGATGGGTGTTAAGCCTAATGCCCGACTGCTGCCACCTCAGGCTGTGAAGTATATCTGCGAAGACTACTGCATCGACCTGCCGCAGGAGTTGCAGGATCAGCAGGTAATCAACAAGTCGCCGATGTACAAGAAGATTATCCGCGAGATACAACTGGGAACGTTTTTTGAGGGTGAATGGATGAAAATAACAGAGATTCCACATGATTTCTAACTTTTTTCAATCCTAGCCCGCCATAACCCGCCAACGCCATCTGCGAATGTAGTACCTTTGTACTCGCATTCCGGATGCAAATGTTTCATGTTTAATTTAAAATCTTATGGTACGTTTCATTTTACAGCAAATCAAAATTACTGGCAACAAGTGCTTCGGCAAGTGGTTCGCCAAGAACGTGGTCGAGGAGACCGTAGACCTGGATGCTCTCTCAGAGCACATGAGTTCTCACAACTCGCCTTACAGCAAGGGCGTCATCAAGGGTCTGCTCACCGACATGATCTCGTGTATCAAGGAGCTGCTGCTCGAGGGAAAGAACGTGAAGATTGATGACCTTGCCATCTTCTCGCTCGGAATCAAGAACAAGGCGATGGCCGACAAGGAGGAGGACTTCTCGGTGTCGAAAAACATCGACGG
>JAEEGL013173556.1_pt1 | contig 12021 bp, 9 predicted proteins | sample 9134231 | NCBI WGS metagenome assembly JAEEGL01 (sample SAMN16246548, study PRJNA631951) | gut metagenome | biome: gut microbiome; feature: rumen; material: fiber-attached | host: Bos | place: Iran: Karaj | collected 2018-10
CTGCTCAAGGAAACGGAGCCCTCGTCGGGCTATATCCTCGTGGGGGATGACAATCTCCAGAAGATGAGCCGGAGGAATGTGCCGAAGTACCGCAGGAAGCTGGGCGTTGTGTTCCAGGATTTCCGCCTGCTCAAGGACCGGAACGTCTATGAGAATGTGGCGTTCGCCCAGCGGGTGATCGGCGTGCCCACCAGGACCATCCGGGAAAATGTCCCGCGGATGCTCCAGATGGTGGGGCTTTCTTCCAAGTACAAGGCCCTTCCCTCCGAGCTTTCGGGCGGTGAACAGCAGCGCGTCGCCATCGCGAGGGCGCTGATCAACAAGCCGGAGATCCTTCTGGCGGACGAGCCGACAGGAAACCTGGATTCCAGGAATTCCATGGAGATCATGCATCTCCTGGAGGATATCAACCGCATGGGGACGACGGTGATTGTAGTGACGCACAGCCATGAGATTGTGCGGGACATGAAGAAGAGAGTCATTGTCCTGGACCGCGGCGTTGTAGCCCAGGACGCGGCAGACCTGAACGACGTATGGCATTAAGGAAGTAGACGGATGGGAACATTACTGTACTGTATCAGGCAGGGAATTAAGAATATCGGCAGGAAGTTCTGGATTTCGCTGGTCTCCACGGCCAGCATCTCCGCCTGCATCTTTCTTTTCTGCCTTTTTTTTGCTGTTATTGCAAATGTCCGCTATATCGTCAGGAATGCGGAGGCGCAGGTTGCTGTTTCCGCATTTTTTGATGCGGGCGTTACGGAAGAGGAGATCCTCTCGGTGAAGGCCCAGATAGAACAGCGGCCCGAGGTGCGGGAAGTGACCTATATTTCCGCGGATGAGGCTTGGGAAAACTTCCAGAAGGAGTATTTCAAAGACAACGAGGAGCTGGCGCAGGGATTTGCCAACGACAATCCCCTGGCAAATTCGGCCTCCGTTGAAGTACACCTGAACAGCATCGAAGCCCAGAGCGGCTTTGTGGACTGGCTTTCGTCCATCCCGGCCGTCCGGAAGGTGAATTATTCGATGGATACGGCGGCGGGACTGATCCGGTTCAATAAGCTGATCAGCGCGGCTTCCGCCGTGATCATCGGCATTCTCCTGGCAGTTTCGGTATTCCTGATCAGCAACACCATCTCGACGGCGGCGGCCTTCCGCAAGGATGAAAACAGGATCATGCGCCTGATCGGCGCGACTAATTTTATGATCCGGGCTCCCTTCGTAGTGGAGGGTATCCTGATCGGGCTTGCAGGATCGGTGATCCCGCTTGCGGTATGTTATTTCATGTACCGGCAGGCGGTACAGATCCTTCTGGAAAAGTTTAATATCCTTTCCAGTATTGTGGATTTCCTCCCGGTGGAGGAGATTTTCCCGACCATGGCGGCCGTAGCGATGGCCCTGGGCGTGGGAATCGGCTTTATCGGCAGCTTTTCACTGTGCTGAAGCATCTGAAGGTATGATGCGTATGAAGAAAACAGGGATCCTTCGTCTTGTGATACTGCTCTTTGCGATCCTTTTCGCGTCGCTGCCGGTTTACGGCGCGACGAAACAGGACGTGGAGGAGGAGAAGAGCAAGGCCCAGGTGATTGAGGCGGAAAAGAAAAAAACGGAGCAGAAGATTGCCGAGCTCGAGACGCTGAAAAGCAACACGGCGGCCTATATCCGGGAGCTGGACATGCAGCTGCTGCAGCTGGCGGATGAGCTGGACCAGCTGGAGGCTGATATCGAGGCCAAACAGGCTGAGATTGACGAGACGACGGCCCACCTCGCCGAGGCGGAGCAGACAGAGCGCGAGCAGTACGAGGCGATGAAGCTGCGCATCCAGTATATGTACGAGAAGGGGGATTCCAGCTACCTGGATATGCTCCTTTCTTCCGGATCCATGTCAGAGCTCCTTAACCGCGCGGAATATATCCAGGAGATCTCCGTGTATGACCGGGAAATGTTGGATAAATACAAGGCGATTGTGGCGGACATTGCGGCCACCAAGGCAAAACTGGAGGAAGAGCTTGCCCAGCTGGAGGATCTGAAGACCCAGACCGAGGCAAAGCAGAATTCCGTGATGATGCTGGTGGATGAGAAGAATAAGGAACTGGAGTCCCTGAATGAGCAGCTGGATACCCAGGCTGCGCTGCAGGCCGGCTATGAGGCTGACCTGGCGGAGACCAACGCGAGGATCGCCCAGATGGAAGAGGAGATCCGGAAGGCGGAGGAGGAGGCCCGCCGCAGGGCTGAGGAAGAAGCACGGAGAAGGGCGGAGGAAGAAGCCCGCCGCAAGGCCGAGGAGGCCGCGAGAGCGCGGGAGCAGAGCGCCGGGGAACAGGCGACGGGAAAGGCGGTTGACGCGCCGAAGGAGACAGAGAAGACATCCTCCTCGTCGTCATCCTCATCCTCCTCTTCGTCCAAGGCCACGGGAAGCCTGTCCTGGCCGCTGCCGGCCAGCGATTATGTCACTTCCGGGTTCGGGCACAGGGAATCCCCGACCGCGGGCGCGTCCAGCAACCACCAGGGAATTGATATCGGCGCGTCCACCGGGTCCAGCATCCAGGCGGCGGACGGCGGCACGGTGATAACGGCGTCCTACAGCAGTTCCGCCGGCAATTACGTTGTTATCAGCCACGGAAACGGGCTGTCTACCGTATACATGCACTGTTCCAAGCTGCTGGTATCGGAGGGTGATACCGTCTCCAAGGGACAGACCATCGCAAAGGTGGGATCTACCGGATATTCCACGGGCTCCCATCTGCATTTCGGCGTGAGGAAAAACGGAAGTTACGTCAATCCGATGGATTACGTCAGCCCGTAAACAGGGAGGAAATCAGAGTTGGTTAACGGTGAAGAATTTAACAGCAGCATGATGTACGGGGGCATGCCTTCCGGCGCAAAACCCCCGAAGAGCCGTTTCGGGCTGGGCGTCCTGGTGGGCGCGCTGGGAGCCTTCCTTATCTGCGGCGCCATGTTCGCGGCGGGAAGCATTGCTCTCAGAAGGCAGGAGGCCGGGCAGCCGAGCCAGGAAGAGAATACGGTGTCCGGGAAAACAGACTGGAAAAAGGTGGAGAAAAAGCTCGACCGCATCGGGAAGTATGTGGACGATTACTATATCTTTGATGACCGTCTGGACCCCGAGCTCCAGGAAGAGTACATCTACAAGGGCTATATGGCGGCCATGGGGGATGTGTATACCACTTACTATACCAAAGAAGAGTGGGATGAGATGGAGGAACAGACCTCAGGTTCCTACGTCGGTATCGGCGTGCTGGTGCAGCAGGACCGGAATACCGGCCTGGTGACGGCGGTCAAGGTCTTTTCCGGAAGTCCCGCGGAGGAAGCGGGGATGAAGGCCGGCGACATTTTTGCCGAGGTGGGCGGCGTGGACGCCACAACCATGGATCTGGACATGCTGGTGCAGAACCATATCCGCGGCGAGGAGGGCACCGAGGTCGTCATCACGGTATACCGCCCCGACAGCGGGGAATATATCGATATGCCCATCGAGAGACGGAAGGTTTCCGTGGACACCGTGGAGGCGAAAATCAACGGTGATATCGGCTATATCAGCGTCTCGGAGTTCGACCAGGTCAGTGCGGGGCAGTTCATGGCAGCCATCGACACCCTCCAGGAGCGGGGGATGAAGAAGCTGATCGTCGATATGCGGAACAACCCGGGAGGAGAGGTTAATACGGTCATCACCATGACGGATTACCTTCTCGACCAGGACCAGGTCATTTTCAGCATGGCGGGCAAGAAGGGGAAGGAACGGGTCTTCAAGTCGGAGGACCACCACAAGGTAGACCTGCCGACGGTCGTGCTGGTGAACGGGAATTCCGCCAGCGCCGCGGAGATTTTCACCGGCGCCCTGAAGGACAACCACGCGGCGACGATCGTGGGAACCAAAACCTTCGGCAAGGGCATTGTCCAGTCGGTGTTTGAGCTGGATGACGGAAGCGCGCTGAAGATCACCACAGAGCGCTACTATACGCCCAGCGGCCAGAATATCCACGAGCAGGGGATTGAGCCCGATGTGGTGGTGGAGCTGGACGGGGGCAATGACTACGCCCTGTCTTCCATGAAAGAGGAGGAAGACAACCAGCTGCAGAAAGCCATGGAGATACTGATGGCAAAGTAAAATACAGGCAGGGCTGCTGTATCACGCTCACAGGGCGCGGATGATACGGCAGCCCTGGCGTTTTCCATATACGCGTATTTCAGGGGGAAGGAACAATGATTGTGATTGCAGGCCTCGGGAACCCGGGGAGGAAATATGACAGGACGCGCCATAACGCGGGCTTCTGCGTGATTGACCGCCTGGCGGACAAGTACGGGATATCCGTGGATGAGAAGATGTTTAAGGCCCTGGTGGGGCGCGGCGTCATCGAGGGGCAGAAGGTGCTCCTTGTCAAGCCCCAGACCTTCATGAATCTTTCAGGGGAGAGCATCCAGCCGATTCTCGGGTATTACAAGGTGGACCCGCAGGACTTTATCGTGATTTACGATGACATATCCCTGGCGCCCGGAAACATCCGGGTCCGGGGGAAGGGAAGCGCCGGCGGTCACAACGGCATAAAGAGCATCATCGCCCGGCTGGGCACCCAGGACTTTCCCAGGGTGCGTATCGGCACCGGGGAAAAGCCGGCCATGATGGACCTGGCGGACTATGTGCTGGGGCATTTTACCCCGGAAGAGCAGAAGGAAATGGACGAGGCGTACGCCGCAGGCGCGGAGGCAGCCGTGACGCTCTTGACCGAAGGGATCGAGAAGGCGATGAACCGGTTCAACGGAAAGGCGCGGAAGCAGGATCCGGAGAAGAACGGAAAGCACGGGACCGCGGAGAAGGCGCCGGAGACAGGGCTCGCGGAAGACGCCGGAAAAGTGCGGGAAAAACAGGAGAACCATGACGGAGACATTTAGCAGGCCGCTTACGGAGCTGGCGGAATACGCGGAATTCAGGGAGGATCTGGAAAAGGGCAGGGGGCCGCTGCAGATGAACGGGTGCAGCGGATCCCAGAAGATGCACTTTGCCGCCTCCCTGGGCGGCGTTTTTCCCTGGACGCTGATTGTCGCCGGGGATGCCCAGTCGGCGAAGGAGATGGCGGAGGATTACCGCTGTTTTGAAAAGAATATACTGATCTATCCGGCGAGAGACCTGCTCTTCTACAGTTCTGACATACACGGCAACCTTATCACCAGGCGGCGCATCGATGTGACCAGGCACCTACTGGAGGATCGGGGCGGCGTGGTGATCACCACGGTGGACGCCCTGATGGAATACCTCCTGCCGCCGGAGCATTTCCTGAATCACACCCTGACCATCAGAAGCGGCGAAGAGCTGGATATCCGGGAGACAGCCCGGACACTCACCCGCCTGGGCTACGAAAAGACCGCCCAGGTGGACGGCACCGGCCAGTTTTCGGTCCGGGGCGGCATCCTGGACATCTTCCCCCTGACGGAGGAGCTGCCCTTCCGGGTGGAGCTCTGGGGGGATGAGGTGGATTCCATCCGCACATTTGACCCGGAAAGCCAGCGCTCCGTGGAGACGGTGGAGGAGGCAGCGGTGTGGCCGGCCACCGAGATGGTCCTGGAGGAGGCGGAGATCGCCGCGGGAATAAAGAATATCTCGAAGGAACAGAAAAAACAGGTAAAAGCCCTCCGCGACGCCATGAAGACCGAGGAGGCCTGGCGGCTGGAAACCACGGTGGGGGAGATCACCGACAGCCTGGAATCCGGCATGGCCGTCCATGGCCTGGAAAGCTTCATCCGGTATTTCTCCCCGGAGACGGTTTCCTTCCTGGATTAGTTCCCCAAAGAGGGTCTGCAGATTATCCTGGATGAGCCGCAGCACCTGAAAGAGCGGGCGGAAGCCGTGGAGCTGGAATTCTCGGAGAGCATGAAGGGACGCCTGGAGAACGGCGCCATCCTGCCCGGACAGGCGGGATTTCGCTACTCCGCGAAGGAAACCATGGCAATGCTGCAGCGGAGCAGGAGCATTTTCCTGATGGCCCTGGACCAGAGGGTGCCGGGGCTTGCGCCGAAGAAAAAGTACAGCATCTCCGTACGGAACCTGAACTCCTACCGGAACAGCTTCGACATGCTGACGGGAGACCTCCGGAAATGGAAAAAAGAAAAGTACCGCGTTATCCTGCTCGCCGGCACCACCGCCAGGGCCAGCCGCCTCGCGTCCGACCTGCGGGAGGAGTACGGCCTCTCGGCCTTCTGCCCGGATGACCGGAAGAAGGAAGCGGCGCCGGGGGAGATTCTGGTGACGTCCGGCGGGCTGCACCGCGGGTTCGAATACCCCATGGTCCGGTTCGTCATGATTGCCGAGAGCGATATGTTCGGCAAGGCGGAGCGGAAAAAGAAGCGCCGCGCCAAAGCCTTCGAGGGCAAAGGCGTCCGCAGCTTTTCCGAGCTCTCCGTGGGGGACTACGTGGTGCACGAGAGCCACGGCCTCGGGATTTACCGGGGAATTGAAAAAATGATGACGGAGGAGGGCGAGAAGGACTATCTCCGCATTGAATACCGGGACGACGGGGTCCTCTATATCCCCGCGACCCGGCTGGAACGCATCCAGAAATACGCCAGCGGCAGCGCCGAAAAGGTGCCGAAGCTCTCGAAGCTGGGCGGGACCGAGTGGAAAAAGACCAAAACCCGGGTGCGGGGCGAGGTACGGGAGATCGCCCGGGACCTGGTGCGCCTCTACGCAAAACGGCAGAGGGCGGCGGGATTTCTCTACGGCCCTGACACGGCGTGGCAGAAAGAGTTCGAGGAGGCATTTCCCTTTGAGGAGACCGAGGACCAGCTGGCCGCCATCGAGGATACCAAGCGCGACATGGAGAGCGGCCGCATCATGGACAGGCTCATCTGCGGCGACGTGGGCTTCGGAAAGACGGAGATCGCCCTCCGGGCGGCCTTCAAGGCGGTCCAGGAGGGGAAACAGGTCGCCTTCCTGGTGCCGACCACAATCCTGGCCCAGCAGCATTACGGGACGTTCGTCCAGCGCATGAAGGACTTTCCGGTCAATGTGGGCGTGCTCTCCAGGTTCCGCACGCCGTCGGAGCAGAAGAAGACCATTGAAGAGCTCCGGAAAGGCACGCTGGATGTCGTCATCGGGACGCACCGCCTGCTCTCCAAAGATGTGACCTTCAGGAACCTGGGCCTTCTGGTCATCGACGAGGAGCAGCGCTTCGGCGTGGCCCACAAGGAAAAGATCAAGCAGATGCGGGAAAATGTTGACGTCCTCACGCTGACGGCGACGCCCATCCCGAGGACGCTCCACATGAGTCTCTCCGGCATCCGCGATATGAGTGTCCTGGAGGAGGCGCCGGTGGACCGGCTGCCCATCCAGACCTATGTCATGGAGTACAGCGACGAGATTGTAAGGGAGGCCATCCGCCGGGAGCTGGCGAGGGGCGGGCAGGTGTACTATGTGTACAACCGGGTCAATACCATCTCCGAGATGGCGGCAAGGCTGAAAGCCCTGGTGCCGGAGGCCGAGGTAGTTTACGCCCACGGCCAGATGCGGGAGCGGGAGCTGGAAAACATCATGATGGACTTCGTGAACGGCGACATCGATGTCCTGGTCTCCACCACCATCATTGAGACGGGGCTGGATATCCCAAACGCGAACACCATCATCATTCACGACGCGGACAGGATGGGGCTCTCCCAGCTGTACCAGATCCGCGGCCGCGTGGGGCGCACAAACCGCACCTCCTTCGCGTTCCTGATGTACCGCAGGGATAAGATCCTGCGGGAGGAGGCGGAGAAACGCCTCCAGGCCATTCGGGAATTCACGGAGCTGGGCAGCGGCATCCGCATCGCCATGCGGGACCTGGAGATCCGTGGTGCCGGAAACGTGCTGGGCGCCAGGCAGTCCGGCCACATGGAGGAGGTAGGCTACGACCTCTACTGCAAGCTGCTGAACCAGGCGGTGCAGGAGCTGCGGGGCGCGGAACCGGAGGATGAGGAGTTTGAGACGGAGGTGAACTGCGATATCAATGCCTTCATCCCGTCAAACTATATCCGGAATGAATACCAGAAGCTGGACATTTACAAGAGGATTTCCTCCTTTACAGACCCTGACGACCGCATGGATATGGAGGACGAGCTGATCGACCGCTTCGGTGAGATCCCGAAGCCTGTGGAAAACCTCCTGCTGGTGTCGGATGTCCGGGCCACGGCCCACCGGGCCGGCGTGACGGAGGTTCTTGTCAACCGCCAGGAGGTCACGCTGAAAATGTACCGGAAGGCGAAGCTTGACCCCGCGGGGATCCCGCCTTTTATCGAAAAATACAGCAATAATATCCGGTTCAGGCCCGGGGATCCTCCCACATTCTTCTACCAGGAGAAGCGGGAGAAATATATGGACTGCATTCCCATGCTGAAAAAGGCCAGAGAGCTGCTGGAAGAATTTATCAGCCTCACGAAGCCGGGACAGCCGGAAGGAACGGGGGGAGGGCAGTGAAGTACAGAAGCCTCTCCGAGGCCATGAAAGAGCAGTTCGGGACAAAGGTCTACCGCCTGTCCCTCCAGACGGGGTGCACCTGCCCGAACCGGGACGGGACGCTGGGTTACGGAGGATGTATCTTCTGCTCGGAAGGCGGATCCGGGGACTTTGCGGCCCCCCTTCTCCCGGTAAAAGAGCAGATTGCCCTGGCAAAAGCGCGGGTCCGGGACAAATTTTCTGCCGCGGTTCCGGAGGAGGAGCGGAAGTATATCGCCTATTTCCAGTCCTTTACGAACACATACGGCGATGAGGAAAAGCTCCTCGCCATGTTCCGGGAGGCCGCGGAAGAACCGGGGATCTGCGCCGTATCCATAGGAACCAGGCCGGACTGCATCGCGGACGGGATGCTCGCGGGGCTGGCCCGCCTGAATGAGAAAACACCGGTGTGGGTGGAGCTGGGACTCCAGACCATCCACGAAAAGACAGCCCGGTTTATACGCCGGGGGTACGAACTTCCCGTCTTTGAAGACGCCGTAAGGCGGCTCAAAGCGGCGGGACTTACAGTGATTGTCCATGTCATCCTCGGGCTTCCCGGGGAGAGCAGGGAGGAAATGCTGGAAACGGTCCGCTATGCGGCGGCATTTTCCCCGAAAATTGACGGAATAAAGCTGCAGCTTCTCCACGTGCTCCGGGGAACAGACCTCGAGCCCCTTTACCTGGCGGGGCAGGTGCCTGTGATGACGCTCGCGGAATACACGGATCTCATCGTGGACTGCCTTCGGATCATCCCGGAGGACATGACCGTGCACAGGCTCACCGGGGACGGCCCGAAAAGACTTCTCCTCGCGCCCCTCTGGAGCGCGGATAAAAAGAAGGTCCTGAACGCGATATCCCGGGCTGTCCGGGAGGCGGAACGTCCTGAGGGCAGATGCGCACTTTTCGTACACTAAAGCATACATTCCGCGGAAAAACCCCTATGCAGGGCGTGGAAAAAGTTGTAGAATGCAGAAGAAAAAACAGGAAAGGAATGATACTATGGCATCTTATAAATACAGGCCGGTGGGCGTATGTTCCCGGGAAATCACTTTTACAATTGAGGACGGCAAGCTTCACAATGTGAGCTTCCTCGGCGGCTGCAACGGAAACCTGAAGGCCATCGGCAAGCTGGTGGAGGGCGCCGACGCCCGGCATATCGCCGATCTCCTTAAGGGAAATGACTGCGCGGGCCGCGGCACATCCTGCGGCGACCAGCTCGCGCATGCGGTGGAAGCCGCGCTGGCACAGGAAGCGTAAAAAGTATACTTGACAGTGCCGGTTTTGCCCCATATAATGGCATGAGTAAAGGCTTGGAAGGGAAGAAGTAAGCTTCCGCAGGGCACACAGAGAGCGGCCGGCAGGTGAGAGGCGCGTGCACCACGGGGGACGAATACATCCCGGAGCCCCGCACCGAGTGTATCCCTGAGGACAGCATACAGTCAGGCTGCTGTCTGAGAAGGAGACATAGGCTGCGGCGTCCGGTGCGCGTTACAGCACAGGGTTTTGCGGCAGGATGCAGGAAACCCGCTGAGGCAGGCAGTGTGAGCTGTCTGTGAATAAAGGTGGTAACACGGGCTTATGCCCGTCCTTTAGGGAGGACGGGTATAGGCCCGTTTCGTGTTCATAACTGATGGAAATCCGGGAGGAAAACAAATGAAAATCTATGAAGAACTGATTGCCCGCGGCCTTATTGCCCAGGTAACCGATGAGGAACAGATCAGGGAGATGGTAAACAACGGGAAGGCCACCTTCTACATCGGGTTTGACCCGACCGCGGACAGCCTCCATGTCGGCCATTTCATGGCGCTCTGCCTGATGAAGCGCCTCCAGATGGCGGGCAACAAGCCCATCGCCCTGGTGGGCGGCGGCACCGGCATGATCGGAGATCCCTCCGGCCGCACGGACTTAAGGAAGATGATGACGGTGGAGACAATCCAGCACAACTGCGACTGCTTCCGGAAGCAGATGTCACGCTTTATCGAGTTCGGCGAGGGCAAGGCGATGATGGTCAACAACGCCGACTGGCTGCTTGACTTAAACTACGTGGAATTCCTGCGCGATATCGGCGCCCACTTCTCCGTCAACCGCATGCTGACGGCGGAGTGCTATAAGCAGAGAATGGAGAAGGGCCTCACCTTCCTGGAGTTCAACTACATGCTGATGCAGGCCTACGACTTCTATATGCTGTACAGGAAGTACGGCTGCAACATGCAGTTCGGCGGCGACGACCAGTGGTCCAACATGCTGGCCGGCACAGAGCTTATCCGCAGGAAGCTGGGAGAAGACGCCCACGCCATGACCATCACCCTGCTCCTCAACTCTGAGGGAAAGAAGATGGGCAAGACCGCCAGCGGCGCCGTGTGGCTGGATCCCAACAAGACCACGCCCTACGAGTTCTACCAGTACTGGAGAAATGTGGGCGACGCCGATGTCCTCAAGTGCCTGCGCATGCTCACCTTCCTGCCGCTGGAGCAGATCGACGAGATGGATAAGTGGGAAGGCAGCCAGCTGAACACCGCGAAAGAGATTCTGGGATATGAGCTGACCAAGCTGGTTCACGGCGAGGAGGAGGCTGAGAAAGCCCAGGCTGCCGCAAAGGCCCTCTTTGCCGGCGGCGCGGACGCGGAGATCCCGACCACGGAGCTTTCCGAGGAGGATTTCCAGGACGATGCCATCGACATCCTTTCCGTACTCCAGAAGTCCGGCCTCTGCACCTCCCGCTCCGATGCCAGAAGGAACGTGGAGCAGGGCGGCGTTTCCGTGGACGGCACCCAGTGCAGGGATATCAGGGCATCCTTCACGAAAGCGCAGTTTGCCGGGGACGGTCTGGTATTCAAGAGAGGAAAGAAGAACTTCAAGAAGGTTGTGCTGAAGTAAAGAAAACAAAGAGGACAGGATGCCGTTATGGTATCCTGTCCTGTGTTTATTCATGTACAGTCCGGGAAATATGCCCGGTCCGGGTCCTACCTGAATACCGTCCCCGTGAGGAAGATCTCCAGCCCGATGGCGATAAGGATGACGCCGCCCAGAATGGAGGCCTTGCCCGAGAGCCGGGTGCCGAAAACTTCCCCCAGGCGTATGCCGCCCAGACAGATGACGAAGGTGACCGCCGCGATGATAAGGGCGCTGGCAAATGCTTCCGCCGGGCTGTACTCCGCGATGGTGAAGCCGACGGAGAGCGCGTCGATGGAGGTGGCGATGCCCTGAAGCAGGAGGGCGGAGGGAGTGAGGAGATGGGCGCGGCCCCCTGTGTCAGGGCCATCTTCCCGGCCCGCGGCCGATTTCTCTTCCCCGAGGCCTTCCCGCAGCATGCCGCCGCCGATGAAGAGGAGGAGCCCCAGGGCGATCCAGGGGATGAACCTCTCGAAGACGCGGAAATATTCCACGATGGTGTGAACGCAGAACCAGCCGATCACGGGCATCAGGAACTGGAAAAAGCCGAAGGTCCCGGCGATGAGGATCTTCCTCCGGGCAGGCATGCCCGGCTCCCTGAGGCCGCTCACGGCGGATACGGAAAAAGCATCCATGGCGAGGCCCGTGCCCAG
>JAEEGL013233752.1_pt1 | contig 12021 bp, 11 predicted proteins | sample 9134231 | NCBI WGS metagenome assembly JAEEGL01 (sample SAMN16246548, study PRJNA631951) | gut metagenome | biome: gut microbiome; feature: rumen; material: fiber-attached | host: Bos | place: Iran: Karaj | collected 2018-10
CACGTCAATGTTCATCTTCCTCACAGCTTCCGTATGATCCAAGGATCGTTGAGGGATTACTATATCGGGGTACTTCAAAGCCTTGATAATCGCAATCCGTTCCTCGAATGGAATAATAGGAGGATTCTTATAGCTAGCCACCAGTTCATCGGTACTAACCCCAACAATCAGGGTATCACCTAGCCCACGGGCATATTCAATCATCTTGAGATGGTTTGAATGAAACATGTCGAATGTTCCAGAAGTATAGACGACAACTCGGTTGTTATACATATTCAATTCTGTTTAAAATACTCTGTATAGGGCCGGTTAGTATCAAAAATGACCTGACCGTGATAATTACCTTGCTGCTTGGGACATTTCCAATCCTCACCAAAAGACGCAGACAAGCATTGCTCATATCCGACGGGCACCGGAACAAATAACATCTCAAAAGGGAGGTAAACAGAAGACATTAACCACTCTTTAGCCCATATATGCCTTCCTAAGGGTGAGACAACAACTTCTCCGATTCGACGAGTCTTTGATCTATTGAAAGAGGTCATCAATTCGACATGAGACTGTAATAACCCCTTATAATCACCCTTTTTCCTTGCAAAATACTTGAACCAGAGATGCTTCAAATAGAATTTCAACCTCTTTGCTAGACCCTTATCTTTCTTTGGATGATAGAAATGAACCAAATTCCTCATCTGCCACTCGTGGCTTTCATAATAGTGAATCTGGTTTAAGAACGAAGTTAACTCGTTTTGATCATCTGGAATATTATCTAGTGGAAAAATATCAATGAAAATACCTTGATTATAAGGGAAAGCATACTCCTTCTCACGCATTTGAATAGCGGTAGTATCACTATTCCTGAGCCGCGAGAAAACACGACAAAAAAACGGGTCGGTCATTTCATTCTGAAGAAAATAGGGAGACAAAAACTCTTGGGTGCCGATTTCACAAAGCCTTTCATAATCTTCCCGAGGCATCATCACATCAATGTCATCATCCCAAGGGATAAATCCATGATGACGTACCGCTCCTAACATCGTTCCGGCATGGGCAAACCATTTTAGATTGTACTTAAAGCATACTTGGGCAAAGGCATTGAGAAGATCCAACTCAACCGCCCAAACCTCTTTCATTTCAGCAGTGACCCAATACCCATCCCTTTCTTCTGGAAGAAAGAAAGAATCTTTGATTCTTAATTGAAGCGGAACCATCTAAACTAAAGCTTTATCCTGCTGATTGCCCGTGTGTGGGCCAGCATAACACTTCCACCATAATAAAAGCACCCTTCTGGTTCCCAATTGAAACCACACTTTTGCAAATCATAACGTTCGACTATTTCCTGTAGCCTTAAATCAACGACATTGAGATAAACGAAACCAGCAACAGGATCACCTTGCCCAATGTATAATATCCCATCATTAATACAACCACCTTGCATATAAAGAGCATTTGCATCGATAAAAAAAGACGAGAGAATGTCTTTATCCTCCAAAGAAACTACCTGCTTATGAAAGTCTGGGATTGCGAACTGTGTAATCTTGCATTGCTCGAAATTATCATCACCAGAATTGTTGTTTCTAGAATAAATATACATCCATTTGTTATCTCGATCTATAGCACAATTGGCATTTCCCAAAGAGTTGTCAGATGTCATTTTAGGAAGATAAATTTTCTGAACCAACTCAACTTTGAAAGAATCAAATTCTTGAATCTCTGAAATAAAATGAGGAATTATCCTGAATACTTCCACAAAACACCGTCCATCCGACTTGGCCCTTTGACTTATATAAAGTAGAGGGAAGAAATCAGCATCATCGTATTTCTCAACACCAAAAGAACTCTGATTACAATGATAAACACTCCTATTCTCTCCCTTCAAGGCCAACGAGTATAACAATTCTTTTTTCGCCAAGTTATACAGATACATCTGTATACGACCATCTGTAACAAAAAGAGCATAATCACCATATGCCGCAGCACTTTGGAGGGAAATACCTAAAGGGGCGTACTGTTCAATACTGATTCCGCCAGAATCTGACGAAACAGGCCCTGATGGAATAATAATTTCAACGAACTTTACTGTATCATCGAACGACACATCAAGAAGAGGCTGAAAAAAATCATCCCGAGCGCATGAATACCCAGGAATCATAAAGAGACAAAACATTAGAGCTGATAATACTCTTTTATGCATTACTGGATGCCTTGACACAATGACGAATAGCTTTTTGAAGCCGAACTTCAATGCAATAAGTAAGAAATGGGGAAATAACGGCCTCTCGCATTATTCTCTTCTCTTTTTTGCCTTGCAAAAGCGATAACATATAACCCGACCATACTTCTTTTCGAAACCTCTTGACATTGTCAATAAAGGCAGTCGCACCAAGACCATCCTGCAGTATGAAGTAATAAAACTTCCTCATCATTCTCAAGCTAGTTTCATCACGTACAAACGACAAAGAGCCAGGATTAACTCGATCATATAGTCGTCGAAAACACGTATCCAAATACTCAAAATGGCATTTTAATTGGGACGCAGACATTTTATATTTCTCATTCCGACTAATACTCTCTATTCTATACAAATAGTCGGCAAAAGGCAATTCCTCGAAAGTTTGAGCATGCGCATAATATGATAAATTAAAGCACATATCCTCAGAAAAAAACAAGGATTCATTAAACCGGATTCCGTTCTCCTGAATTATACGAGCACGAAACCGTTTTGCCCAAGGGAAACAATACAAATAATTCATATTTGGAGGCGTATTCCAATGAAGAGGCAGTTCTTCTAACCCAAAAGAAGAAAATCTCTTCGGGACACTCTTATCATTCTTAGCACCGAACTTTTGCATTCCGGACAAAACTAAATCCGCATTAGAATCCATTAAGTGCATCAAGTGACAGTCTCCAATAATGTCATCGGCGTCGATAAATAAGATGAAATCCCCATTCGCTTCATCAAGTCCTCTATTTCTTGCCGAACTCACTCCTCCATTAGCTTTGTGAAAAACACGAATTCGTCTATCACGTTCGGCATACTCATCACATATTAAACCACTTCCATCCGTACTGCCGTCGTCAATAAGCAAAAGCTCATAATCAGCAAAACTTTGGGAGAGAACACTCTCCAGACAGGAAGGGAGATACTTCTCCGAATTAAAAACTGGGATAATAATAGATAAAGTCACCTTTGCCAATAGATTTGCCTATTCATTATCATTGGTCACAAATGAGCCCACAAAACCTTCTAAGTATCTTCCGGATTCTATTAAAACATCTATAAAGAACATTTCTTGTATACTCCCAATACGAAAACTTCGCCCAATAGGGAAGATACAACATGGGACGCTTTGCAAAACGCACCAAATGACGCGTGACACATAAGTAAAACGGCCCCCACCAAGGGCACTCGGCATTAGCTCTTGATGAACGGTGAGCCTCAATGTAAGTTGTTTTCAAATCGGCAAACTCGTTTACCATTACTTGGTGAAAATTCAGATAGTTCGCTTTACAAATGATAGCGACTTGAGTATTAGGCTTGCAAAAAAGACTTAAATGTGAAACCGATCCCTCTGTCGCAGCAAAACAGTCACAATTCCTTACCATCTGAATTTGCTCGACTACAGAATAATCCTCAGGAATAATAATTTCATAACCAAGTCTGCGAAAAACGCCCTCAATCTCCTTCTCGCCGTATTCTTTCCTCAACCCTGCCGTAAACTTTGTACGAGAAAAATAAATCTTGGGAATTCTTATTTCCGAAAGCGGTATAGCAGACTTGATACAGTCAATCAAATTATCATATTCCTGACTGTACACCCTCCCATACTCAGTTGCTCTAAAACAATTGTCAGGAATAATAACCTTGTCATAACGCGTGAGTTGAGTAATGTGCTTTGCGCTACTGATATCAAGTCCGGCTAGAGTGAATATGTCTAATACCGTAGAAGGCAACGGGCGATTCCAACTTGTCGTATAAACCATCTCATAGCCTTCCCGTATCAACGACTTGCAATCATCCGTTTTTAAAAACCACAATTTCCTAAGATCGTCGGTATAAGAATGGCCAAATCCAGTCAAAAGAAAACCGAGAAAAATGACCTTCTTATGCTCGCTCTCACAATCATCAATGTCATAGAACGCCGCATTCTCTTTCCATTCAATACACTCGGAATCCTTAATCTCACGCCCAGACTCATCGATAATGCAACCTATACTTTTCGACCATCCATAGTAAGGAGCCACATAGGCATTGTCATATAACATATACCCAAGTGCGCTTTGGAACTTATGAGAATGCCCGGTAGCCGGTTCAATTATCCTCTTCAGTTCGTTTGATATATAATTGAACAAATAAGTCACGTTATTTCTTTCTTAGCCAAGAAAAGGGCTTGAGCAGCAACTTCCCAAGACGATAAGCGTGGGAGGAATGAACCGCATCGAGAGAGGCCTTCAACTGCTGAACTTTTTGCGACTCCCGATAATAGATAATCAATCTTTCCTTGAATGGCTCATATATGTCAGCATGGTTGTTATAGATCTGAATTAACATATCCCGCTGACTCTGCTTCAACATCTCCGTAGTCCTGGAAAGTTCTTTTATTCTATAATGAAACAGCGTCTCATTTAGGCAATGGACAACATCATCCTTTTTCAGAAGAGAAAGATAAAAATCCCAATCCTCAAGACCGCGAGTCATGTTGACATTGTATCCTCCCGTCTTAATATAGTCACTGCGTTTGAACATTGCCGTACAGAAAATACTATTATCCCAAATAAAACGGTCATAATTGTATTCCTCTAAAACCCAAGGCTTATTAACCAATCCGAATTTGTCCGCCTTGCAATAAACCAATTTCGTATTCTCATCCTTATTGAACACCTCAACTGCTTTCTCCAAATAAGTAGGGGCAATCAAGTCATCCGCATCTAAAGGAAGAATAAACTCACCACAAGAATTCTCTATCCCGGTATTCCTTGCCACGGACGGTCCACTATTCTGCTGCTTGATGTACTTAAACCGAAAGTCCTGCGTCAAATACCGATCCACCACCTCATCCGTATTGTCGGGCGAGCCATCATTAACGATTACACATTCCCAATTCGAATACGTCTGGGCAAGAACCGAATCCAGTGTTTCTGGAAGATAATCGGCCTGCTTATAACATGGAACAATTACTGAAACCTTTCCGTTCCCCATCAATACTTAATTAATAATCCCGTCCAATCCCTTAAGAAAAGAAAAGAAACCCGTTATCATCTTATGATACAGCCGCTTCTTACCGCCAAACTCCAACACCTTCTTGACATGATTTGTATTCAACGCAGCCTCCATCTCGTCCATTGCTTTAAAATCTTGAACAAGCATTTCTGGTAAAAGCTCGTTGAGGACAATCTCCCTTTCTTGATTCACCAAATCATGATTGACACTGCTGACACCATTCATGTCAAAGCAAGAGACCGTCTCTGTGATATACTCAAAACGACAACTATTCAATGCCTGTTTAAAGAAGAACTCCCAATCTGAAACAATCTTGAATCGCTCATCATACAAATCTTTCTGAAGCAGTTCCCGTTTAATAAAAGAAGCATTATGTCCTAGGGATCTCCGATAAAAATACCTTAGCGTTAATGGATCAGGGAAATGACTCTTCTCTATTATTTCATCATTCTTAACAAATAAGACATCGCCGTAAACGATATCACCCGTAAAAGGATGTGAAAAACAACGCTCCAAGGATGTCTCATCGTAGAGCCAATCACCACTGTTTAGAAACTGCAAGTAATCTCCCTTTGCGATTCTAATGCCCTTATTCATAGCATTATACACCCCCTTATCCGGTTCACTTACCCAAAACGAAAAATGATCCTTGTATCGTTCAATTAACTCACGACTACCATCGGTAGAACCGCCATCAATGACAATCCACTCAAAATCCCTGAAGGTCTGATTCACAACACTTTCAATCGTTTTATTCAGGCCCTTCCGATTATTGAAATTAATGGTAATTATCGATAATCGCATCACTCAACAGTCAGTTTTGTCTTCCGAACTCTTGGCCAATAGTTTTTCATATAACTCCTTATACTCTCTGACTATTCTGGAAGGATCAAAACGATCTACAACTCTGCCACGTATGGCTTGTCTATCATAATAAACAGTTTTTGCTTTTAGAATTGCCCGAGTTACTGCATCAACTGTTATTTCATTTAACAGGATCCCATTATCGGGAGTTATTACCTCCGGAGCGATTCCCGCAACCGAAGAAATAACAGGAGTTCCACAAGACAGAGCCTCAATCGTAGTCTTACCAAATGACTCCTGAACAGAAGGAGTGATGAAAACATCTGCCGCCGAATAGACGATAGACATCAGCCTCTCACTATTGACCGAATTCAAACAGATCACGTTCTCCGGAATCTCTTTAAAATAATCATTCTTACCGACACACACCAAGGTAACAGCAAATGGAACCCGGCTGACGGCATCATATAATACCGCCAGATTCTTACGAGGATCGCCAAGACTTACGGAAACAAACAATACTACAAACGCATCCTCATTAAGTCCCAATGACTTTTTTGCCGATGACGTATCAATGCTATTAAATAAAGAGAGATCGACCAAATTATCTATTCTCTTAACGGGAAAGGACTTTAAAATTTCGTTATGGGCGCAGAACGCTTCCATGACATCGGACATTGCCACCAGAGTCAAGTTCTTACAGTTGGATAAACTCTTCCGTTTAATCTCAAGAAAATCGTCCTCGATGGATTTATAATACTCCCCGTATTCATTTCGGTCACTCTCATAATGAAAACCACCCAATCCAGGATTCTCATCCCGCAATGTCCAAACAATGCCTTGATCCACTCTCCGAAAAAAGGAAGGAAAATCCACAAAATCGGAAATCCAGTGCAAATGGATGATATCGGCTTCTCTTACTAAAGGATGTTGGGAAATATCGTAGTAAGAGATAGGAAAAGTATAATAACATGAATTAGTCGCAGGAATCTGTTTAATCAAACCGGAATACTTTTCCAATATATTACGACTCCAACCCATCTTCCTTAAAACTCTTTGAACAAACCTAACGAGCCTATTCTTTGAATAGGCACCAAGATTCATGTTCTTTGGAGCACAAGAAACCGCATCATCAAAAGAGATCTTTTGGGCGACTAGAACATGACTGTCAACACCTGATTGCATCAGTGCCCTATGTAGATTGAGCATTCCTTTTCCTGCTCCTCCCGAATCAGAATAACCTATATGTAAGACTTTCATTATAACAGCATCTTAATGACTACCTGGCCTAAATCCAAAATTGGAAGGTAATATCATTTCAGTAACTCTCTCAAACGAGTAAGCCTAACATTATCCGAATACTCATTAAATAATCGTTCAACTGTATCATTACGATTTTTCTGCGCGTCACTGATAGCAATTCGGAGGTTGACTGTATGCATTAATGAAACATCGTAAATAGCTTTAATTCCAATCTCCGAAAGTTGAGAAAACAACGGAGACCTTGCTTTAAGGAAAACAGGCTTTCCCAATGCCAATGCAGTCATTATTGCACCTACGGCCTGCTGACGATTATGATACATCACAACTACATCCATTTCATTAAGAAAACGAATATACTGATCTCTTTTCATATACTTGTTTATCGGATAAAACCGATTGCCAAGACAAGATCTACCATAGTTGCATATCCATTCATAAGCATCTCGATCTCCATAGGACAAAAGACAATAAACATCACATTGTTCCTTCTCTCTTTTCATAAGATAATGAATCGCGTCCAATTGATTTCCAGTAGGATCAGATGAGTTACCTAGCAATAACTTAATTGATTCTCCTTGAGAGGGGATCATTTTTAAAGGGAAAACCCTCGACATATCATAATTCTGATCAAAGGTGCCTATTTTGTGCTTTGCTTTACACCCGGGATATAATGCACGGATTCTGCGAATCTCCTCTTCTGCGTGCTCTGGAAGAACGAGATAATCAATTCTTTTAATTGTTTCAAGTTTCTCTGAGTATTGTTTGTGCTGTTTTATTAAAAACTTAAACCAACGATACCATCTCCATGGTTTTCGGATCGGAAGGAAAATAGGGAATAGACGTTCTGCTTTGATTCGGCGCCTGGTAATGGGATCAAATAACCAATTAAGATGCCACCATGCTGGTTGTGCATAGAAATCCCCCCCCATCAAATAAACATATAATTGCGCTTTCAGATTTGATTGTAGAATGATTCTCCCAATGAAAACGTCATACCAGGATACAAATAATTTATCATTGGGCTTTATTTCATGAATATGCTCAATGTATGCTTGCGTTTTGTTCCCAAGATACTCTACTGGACGATCCGTATGAAAAAAAGGCGATTCTCCTTTTTCTCCACGAATCCAAATAACATTATTGTCTTCCTGATTAATTCGGTAGATATCTTCTATATAGCCATCAAAGAACTTATCTTGTGGGATTATGTGGTAGTTCATTGACTAAGATAATAAAGACATACAAAAAGAGCATTGCTGTCCACCTCACTTCTATAATCAAATGATAAACTTGGCGGGCAAAATAGCGCTATACCCACTTCTGGTAATAATCTTTGAACTGTTTGTGGTTCTTTCGCTCAAAACTGTCAAATGTGCAACATTTGTTAGAGCATCACTCCAATCTTTAGAATCGGTTGAATTAAAAGAAAACTGGTAGTTAAAGGAATAAGTATTAGGGCGGAGATTTAAGTTGGCAATATAAAGGGAGACCTTCCCGTTTACAATATGTGCAAAGGACTGATCCATTTCATCGGAGCACCAGACAACTGATGGATTGCCAAAACTATCAGTAAAAGAGCATGCGATAATTAGCTTTGACAGATCAACCGATTTATCATTTATAACAAATTGGAAATCAATAATTAAAGATCGCCCCACAAAGATTTCGTCAATACTTCCTCCCTGCTCATTCCTAAAAACAATACTCATTACTTCAAGTCTCTTATTTCCTTTTTTATCAGGTCTGTTCCTGAGAGCAAAGCCATTCAGATCAACATTGGATGAAAGGTATCTTATTATCGTATCTTCTGCTGATCCAATATACTTCACCATCCCATTCTCCAACAAAATACCAGAATGACAAAGTTGACGGATACTTGCCATATTATGGCTAACAAACAAAACAGTTCTGCCATCGCCTCTGCTCACATCTTGCATCTTCCCTATAGCTTTTTTTTGAAATTCAGCATCACCGACAGCTAGGACCTCATCCACAACAAGAATCTCTGGGTCAAGATGAGCTGCGACGGCAAAACCGAGTCGTACAGTCATTCCAGAAGAGTAGCGTTTGACAGGAGTATCAATATAACGCTCGCAACCAGAGAAGTCTATAATTTCATCAAGTTTTCGGGTTACTTCTGCCTTGCTCATTCCCATGATAGCACCATTCATATAGATGTTCTCACGCCCAGTCATTTCCGGATGGAAGCCTGTACCGACTTCTAGGAGAGCTCCGATCCGACCACGGGCACGAATGCTACCAACTGTTGGACCGGTGACTTTTGACAAAAGCTTCAATAGGGTGCTTTTCCCTGCCCCATTCTTTCCAATGATACCAACGACGTCACCTTGTTCGACCTTGAAATCAATATCTCGCAATGCCCAAACATACTCACTATTTCCAGCGACTGCGCGATCATTGGTTTCCCCAATCATTAAATAGGGATCCTCTTTCTTCAATACTGCCGTTTGCCACCATCTGTTAAAATCATGAGATAGAGTCCTTGTGGAAACAAGTCCCAATCGATATTGTTTTCCGACGTGGTTAAATTCAATTGCTGTTGCCATAATTCTCTTTCTTCTTAAACCCTTCTTAAACCGTATCCATGAAACTCTTCTGCACTTTGTTGAATATCACAATTCCCACTCCAAGAAGCAGACACATAAACACGAAACTATAAATCAACCATCTCCAACCAACGAACTCGCCGCACCCTAGATATCCATACTTGAACGTCTCAATGATAGGTGTGACCGGGTTCAGACACATAAAGGTATGGACGGGAACCCCCATAAAACGCATGCTTCCCGTCTGGCTCAACGGGTACACGATAGGAGTCGCATACATCCACAACTGGACAAGGAAAGACAGAAGGACTTGAAGGTCACGGTATTTAGTTGTCAGAGAGGAGAAAATTGTACCGAAGCCAAGTGCAAGTCCGGCCATCATCATAATCAAAACCGGTAGTAGCAGCGCATACCAAGTAAGGTGCGCTGTACAGGATGGATCGACCAATGCATAGACAATATACACAACCACGAAGAAACCAAACTGAATCGCCAGAGTCAGCAGGTTGCTAATCACACTGGCCACTGGCATCACCAACCGTGGGAAATAAACTTTACCGAAGATTCCCGCATTTGCAACAAACGTGTTCGAGGTAGAGGTCAAGCAAGTGGAGAAATAGTTCCACATGGCAGTGCCGGCCAGATAAAACAGCGGCCGAGGCACACCATCCGTCGGGATACCTGCGATTCCGCCAAAGACCACCATGTACATGATAACCGTCAACGCCGGCTGAATGACGAACCATGCAGGCCCCAAGATGGTCTGCTTATACCTGGTGATGATATTTCGCTTTACAAACAGGGAACAAAGGTCCCTATACGCCCAGAGTTCCTTGAAATCAACTGAAAACAGTTTATCCTTCGGTTTAATGACAATGTCCCACTTTTCTTCTTGCGCTGCTGCTTTTTCTTCTGCCATATCTTAATGCGATCTTTTATGCTTAAACAAAATGTTGCCTACCGTTCCCCAGAAATACCGCCAGTCGGTGGCGAAGGGGCGCTTATGGTAGGCTTCGATATATCTCTTTTCCGAGGCTTGAATCTCCTCCAAGGTCTCAGGCGTTTTCTCGTCGTAATAGAAAGGAGGCAACAGTCCCGGCTTCACGCTAACGTGCAGGTCCTGCATCTCGGGGGTATACAGCTTGAAATAGGACCGGCTCAAAGGCCGCACCCCCACCAACTTCATCTGCCCCTTGAGGATGTTAATCCCCATCGGCAGTTCATCCAACCAGCTGCTACGCAACTTACGTCCCCAATAATTGACCCGGTAATCGTGCGCAAACTTCCCCCCTTTCTGCAACCCTTCATGCTCCAGGATATAGGGCTGCAGATACTCCGAATACGGATACATCGTGCGGAACTTGTACACACCGATCATATTCCCATGATAGCCGACGCGGTTCAATTTGACCAGAGCTCCGTAAGTCGGATCATCGTCCCAGATGGGCTTGCGGAACTTCTGCCCGAGAAGGAAGTATTCGCCTTGGTGAAACCGCTCGTCCACAACCTCGAACCCGGCCCGATACATCCTTCCCAGCAATTCCACGCGACTGTAGCAACGATTCTTTCCCTTCGTCACCCCCATATAGAACCAGCGGGTGATCTTCATCCGAGCACAGACTCGATGCCAGCCATAATGGAAAAGATAGAGCACCTTGCCGATGAAACCGGGATGTGACCGAAGGATAATCTCTTTCTTCAATCCCGATGTCCGCGAATGGCACCACAAATACCCACCGTCCACCATATTCTCATTCGCCTTATTGAGGAAGGTGTTGAGATGCCGGATGCGGGTCAATCCCAGCTTGTTGATAATAAGTCGGGGATGATGGCCCTTCAAAGTATCCAGGGCGTTTCCGTCATCTGTATTGACGATGAATGTGCTCTCGTCAAATTCCTCGTGATGCTTGTCCAGCCAATCCAGAATCTCCTGTAGGCCCATGTCCTTCGTCCGGGCATGGATCCGCTCCAGATCCTGATTCCCGACCAGCTCCTCCTCCAACTTGGCACCTCTCTCCACACCAACCTCAGAGTAGTTCTTCGGAATGAACTCCTCCTCGTGCTGTAACTCGACCCAAGGTTTACGCGAGAAAAGTCTCATCTTAGGACTTTACGAATTGCATTACACACAGTATCGATCTGCTCCTCCGTGATGTACGGATGCAG
>JAEEGL013611443.1_pt1 | contig 12021 bp, 12 predicted proteins | sample 9134231 | NCBI WGS metagenome assembly JAEEGL01 (sample SAMN16246548, study PRJNA631951) | gut metagenome | biome: gut microbiome; feature: rumen; material: fiber-attached | host: Bos | place: Iran: Karaj | collected 2018-10
AGTGTCATCTTTTATTGAATCACAGTAGCCGAATGAATTGTAAACGTTAACGGCAAGATCGAATTTTTTTGTAGTGCGGAATTTTCTCATGTCACAGTTTATGAGATTAAGGGTAACGCCTTCGTTTTCTGCAAGTTCCTGCGCGCTGTCTAAAAAAGGCTGAGTAATGTCTACGCCCGTTACGTTCATTCCGAGCCGTGCAAACGGAACGCTTATTCTTCCGAGCGCACAACAGACATCTAAAACACGGCTGCCTTTTTTTAGTCCGGCAATTTCCGTGCATCTTTGTGCAACACCGTCGGCTTCTGCCCAGTGTACTTCATCAAACATTACGGGAGCATAATTGAGCCAGAAGTTTTCGTTTTCAAACCATTCGTTTTTTTTCATGCTGTTATTATCCGCAAAGCCGCCTGTGAATTCAACAGGAATCTTGAATTTAAATAGATGTTCTTGTATAGTAAACATGTGTCCGAGAAAAAGATTACGGTTCTTGACCTTCTTGAACTGGACTTAAAAGATTACAATTCATTAAACCTCAGATGTATTGCGGGACGACGCGGGCTTTCGCGTCAGCTTTCGGTTCCCGATATAAACAGGCCTGGTCTTGTGCTTTCCGGTTTTTATGAAAGTTTTGCGTATCAGCGTGTACAGCTTTTCGGACGCGGAGAGTTTGCCTATCTTCATAAACTTTACAGCGAAGGTGACACTTCTACCATAGACAAGTTTTTTGAGTATGATGTTCCGTGCGCAGTTTTTACTCATGGAATAACACCGGACGAACGTTTTCTTGCATCTGCTGATGTAGCCGGATGTCCTGTTCTTCAGACAACTCTTGAATCAACTGAGTTTTCTCAGCGTCTTCTTCGTCTTCTTAACAATATTTTTGCACCAAAGCGAACAATGCATGGTGTTTTAGTTGAAGTGTTCGGCCTTGGCGTTCTTCTTACCGGAGATTCCGGTGTAGGTAAAAGTGAAACTGCTCTTGAACTTGTTGAACGCGGACACCGTCTTGTTGCAGATGATCTTGTTGAACTTCGCTGCGTAAACGGAAATACAGTTCTGGGACGCGGTGCCAATAAAATGATAAGTCATCACATGGAAATACGTGGTCTTGGTATTATAAACATTTCGCAGCTGTACGGTGTTGGCGCCATTCGTGAACAAAAAGAAGTACAGCTTGTAATAAAAATTGAACCGTGGGATCAGGAAAAACTTTATGATCGTCTCGGTACAGAAACTGTTACTACGGACTTACTGGGCGTAAAAATACCGTTCCTTGAAATACCCGTAAAACCGGGACGTAACCTTCCGATTATCATCGAGGCTGCGGCAATGAACGAACGCCTTAAAGCAATGGGTTATTATTCAGCAAGGGAATTCAATCAGAATGTTTTAAAATGGATTGAAAGTGGTGAGGCTGAATCAACATATTATAGCGGAGATGATGCATATTGATGCAGAAATCAAAGCAACATTAAAGGAAGTGTTATTGTGATTGAAAAACTCTTGACTGTAAAAAATCGTGCAGGAATTCATGCAAGACCGGCTGCTCTTATAGCTCAGACAGCAAACAAATTTTCTTCAGAAATTCTTCTTGAACGTGAGAGCGCATCTGTAAATGCAAAATCAATTATGGGTGTAATTACGATGGCAGCAGGCTACAACACCACGCTTACCCTTAAGGTAGAAGGGGCAGATGAAAAGGAGGCTGTTGAAGCCATTAACAGACTGTTTGAATCAAAGTTTGAGGAGGATTAAAATGAAAACGTTAACTGACCGCCAGAGGGAAGTTCTGGATTTTATTGCTCAGTTTACGGATGATAATGTTTATCCTCCGACAGTACGCGAAATCGGAGAACATTTTGACATTTCGCTCCGTGCAGTTCAGGATCACATTGCTGCCCTTCAGAAAAAAGGATATCTTTCACAGGCTCAGAAACGCTCACGTTCCCTCCGTGTCATAAAGGATGAGCGCACAAAAGAACCTGAAGCTTTTGTTTCAAAAGTTCCGCTTTTAGGAACCGTTGCTGCAGGAAAGCCGCTCCTCTGCGAAGAAAATCTTGACGGTTATGTAACTCTTACCGAGCCTTTTGTAAGACCAGGAAAAAACTATTTTGCACTTCACGTACGCGGACAGAGCATGATAAGAGCCGGTATTCTCGAAGGCGATCTTGCAATCATAGAACAGGGTGAAGTTGCCCTTGACGGACAGATTGTTGTTGCCGTTGTTGATAATGCAATTACCCTTAAACGTTTTTATCGTGAAGAAACACGCATCAGACTTCAGCCTGAAAACGAAGACTTTCAGCCAATATACTGTCAGGATGTGCGCATTGTAGGAACTCTTTCCAGCATAGTACGCACTTACTGAGTTTTGAGTTTTTATTATGGCGGACTCAGAAATCTATCTTTTTACCGGTCCTGAAATCGGCGAAAAAAATGAAGCGGTAGCCAATATATGTAAGGCTGCTGCAAAAAAAAATCCTTCTCTTGACCAGTACAGATATTTTGCTTCTGATGTCCGTGTTGCTGATATTGTTGCCCAGCTTCAGAACGTGGGCCTTTTTGCGCAGACAGTTTTTATTGTCGTAAGAAATGCAGAACTCATAAAAACAAAAGAAGACATAGAACTTTTAGCTTCATGGGCAAAAAGCGGCGATACAACGAATACGCTTATTCTTGTTTCTGATGAAAATTCAGTTGATAAAAAACTTGAATCACTTGTTCCTTCAAATCATAAAAAAGTTTTCTGGGAGATGTTTGAAAGCGACAAGGAAAAATGGCTCATTTCGTTTTTTCATAAAAACTCCCTTGCAATAGACAAAGAAGCTGTTCTTGAAATTCTTGAAATGGTTGAAAACAATACCGAGAGCCTTCGCACTGAATGTTCAAAGTTTTTCTATTGTTTTCCTAAAGATTACCGCATTACGGTTTCTGACGTTGATAAAATTCTTTCGCATAACCGTGAAGAAAATGCATTTACGCTTTTTGAATCAATGTCGGATAAATCAAAAAATCAAAAGCAGCGTTTTGAAAATGCCGTTGAAATACTGAATAAAATACGTGTATCAAGTGAGAGTAATGCCATTGCAATAATTTCGGGGCTTACTTACTGCTTCAGGCAGCTGCGTTCCCTTCTTTCTCTTTCGGGCGGACGTCCTGCTGATGATGCGCTTTTAAAGCAGGCAGGAATCTTTGGAAAGAAAAATCAGACACGTTATAAAAATGCTTCCTCAATCTGGAATGCGGGGCAGGTTGCTTCGGTGCTTGCGCTTCTGGCTTCAACAGACATGCAGATTCGTGAGTCAGGTTCAGCTTTTGAAGATACTTACCTTACGCTCCTGCTTCATTCAATCATAATGAAAAACGGACTCTTTCCTGCTGAATACGAAGCAGATTCTGGAATTGCCGGTTAATACGGCCGCAGATTGTCTTGAACTTTTTTAGCTGACGCCAAATTTGCGACGAAGTTAATGCGGCTGTTGATTGGTCTGAACTTTTTAGAGTTCCATTTTATCAAGAAGCGCCTTTAATTCTTTAAGTTCATCTTTTGTAAGCGTAATTCCCTTGCTCATTTTTTCGTGGTCTGCTGACCATGAACGGATGTCGTACTTTGCATCGCGGCCGCCCCACGAAACAAGGTTGAGTTCCGTAGTCCAGCCGCCTTTTCCCTGCGACAGTACTCCGAATGATTCAACGATTTTTTTCTCAAGCTGTCCTTCCATAAAACCTCCTTATCTGAACGCCGGCACCCGACTATTTTACGCCGTCGGCACCCGGTTTTTTGCGCCGCTTTCTTTATTTTTAAAAATATAATTCGTTTTCCCTGATAAGGCAAATTTTTTAGTATTACAACAATTGATTTTTTTGTCTGAAGACAAAATCGCTTATGAATTAGTTGTAATAGTGTAGGACTAATAAAAAAATTGACTTGAGATAGATGTGTGCTAAAATATTATCGGGAGTTAATGTTATGAAAAAAAATAGACTATGGAAGACAGCAGGCTTTGCTTCTGTTGTTTTTTGGATTTTTATTGGCTGCTCAGATTTTGAAGTAAAACGTTCTGAGGTAAAAAACACATCTGAAAAGTTTTTTAAATTTGACGGTTATATGATTACAAATCAGCAGATGGAAGAAAATCTGGTTGGATTTCTCGGGGCTCTTGAGAATGACGGGCGCTCAGTTCTACGTAATGAAATATCTCTTGAGCTCATGTGTACGGATAAAATTGAGACGAATGCATCTCATGACGGAAGAACTGTAACAGATTCCATTGAGTCTGTTGATTTTTTTCTTTATAAGGTTGAAGAAGCCGATGAAACAAAATATGCAGTAACATGCAATGATTTAAGGGTTGGAACTGTTATTGCAGTTATGGATGACATCGGGAATTCAGATGAAGGAAACGTATTCTGGGGAATCTTTACGGAACAACTTGAAATGTATGTAAATCAGACGCTTCAAAACTGGGAGCAGGAAAATGCAGAACGTTCGGCTGCATCAAATATTGTAACTTCAGGTGATTATACATATACAGACTGGAATTTTAAATCCGGGATGAAGGATAAATATTTAATAAAAACAAAATGGGATCAGAAAGAACCTTATAATAAAATCACACTTGAACAGTACGGGGAAAAAGGAACTTATACAGGGTGTGGACCTGTTGCCGTTGCGCAGTTGTGTGCGTATTATAACTGGCCTAAAATATGTACGACTGCACCATATAAGGGCACTGAATACGAATGGTACGAAATGAAAAAAAAGCCAAAAGCAAAAGATGTTGATAAAAAATATCGGGATGAAATTTCAATTCTTATGTTCGAACTTGGAAAAAAACAGGATGCAGAATATAGAGGAACTTCGACAGGAACGAATGATACTGATACTTTAAATTATCTGAGTAAAAATGGCTGGAGTTATAAAAAAGAAGTTCATCATAACAGTAAGGGGCCTGATACATATACCTCCTGGCTGGGATACAACTATGATTATGTAGTTGAGTCGTTAAATCATAGTAAGCCCGTGCTTTGTGGAGGCTATGCATTAAAAACCGAAGACTCATTTTTGGGAATAGTTTACAATACTCGTTATGATAGTGCACATTACTGGCTTATTGACGGATATGCAGAGTGCACCTGTGCCGCTACAAATAAAAATACAAATGAAACTTCAACACTTAAAGAAAATTTCATTCACTGTAATCTTGGATGGAACGGAGATAGCAACGGATACTATTTAAGTGGGGTATTCGATGTACGCAGAGGGCATGTGCCTTTATTAAGAAGCGGAAGCCCTTATTATTATCAATACCAACTTTTATTTCTTTATGATTTATACCATGAGGGAAACATTGTAAAAACTTTGTTCTCTTCTCTGACAGATGATTCCACTGTAGATATACCGCCTGAGTTTACTGTTGAAGACATTCCTGAGTTAAACGATACATTGAAAAGATTTCCTCACAGTGTAACCTTAAATTTTAGGAATGCAGTAAATCTGACAGAGCTTCCTGCCAGTTCATTTTCAGGCTGTAAAAATATTAAAAGTGTAATATTGCCTGAAACGCTGACAAGTATTGGAAACACTGCATTCAGCGGCTGTTCTTCCCTTAAGAGTATAACAATACTGTCTTCCACAGTGAATATTAGAGCAATGTCATTTTATGACTGCCGTTCGCTTGAAAGTATAACTGTTCCTTTTTCTGCACTTGAAGCCGTAGTTCCTGCCCTGAGAAAGGAAACTAAAATAATAATATCTGACGGTATTTCTTCTTCTGATTTTCATATCTTAAGGCAGGCATTATTGAACTCGTCCTACATGATAAACCTTGATTTGAGTAAAACATGGATTTCAGTGATTCCCGACAACGCGCTCAGCCGCTGTACCATGTTAAAAAGCGTAAGCCTTCCGCAATATATAACGCGTATCGGAACTGATGCCTTTTATGACTGTGATTCTCTCAGCAGTATAAGTGTTCCGTATTATGCTTCGGGAAGATCATATACTACGGTTGATACTGTTGTTTCTGCTCTTCCTGTAAATACAGCACTGATTATTACGGGAAGTCCTTCATTGCCAAAAATAAAGAATGCATTGAACAAATCAGGCAGTAAAATTAACCTTGATCTCAGTAAGGCAAAAGGAATTGTAAAACTTTCATCCGTGGCATTTAAAGACTGTGCTTCATTAAAAAGCATAATTCTTCCGTCTTCGGTAACAAGTATCGAAAAAAATGCTTTTACCGGCTGCAGTTCACTGACAGACGTTACATTTAATAACATGTCCGGCTGGTACAGGACAACTGATCAGAAGGAATGGGAAAATAAAAACGGAGGTACAGCTGCTGATGTTTCAGCTAGTGCAGTTAATGCAGAGTATTTGAAAAACACGTACACCAATAGTTACTGGTATTGGATTGATCTGGGATATGCCAAATAATGGGGAGGTTAATGTTATGAAAAAACTTTGTTTTATATTTTTACCGCTTTTTATTTTTATGAGCTGTGATGACATAGAGCCCGGAGTACATTTTCACGGGTGCGACGAATTCTTAAAAAATAAGGATGCCTGGCAGGAAACTGATTCATGCGAAATTTGTTACACTTATGATACACCGGGAGGTCCACTGGATCGATTAACTACTGTACGGGAAGGTGATGAAAGGAAATTTATATCTCCTATTGACTATGAAGGAGAACCTTTTTATACAGAAGAAGAGTTAAAAAAAATGGATTTCCTCTTTTACTCGATGACCGATATCTATAACCACATACAAAATAAATATGAGTATCTGGAAAGAAACTGTGAGGATGATGAACAGATTGATATTTATGTAAAGTATGCTGAAATACGTGGGCTGAAATATCCTGTGTATTTTCACGCAGATATTACCAGGGAAACTAATAAACCAGGCTTTGGAGATTTTAGATTAGAAATCAATTCATATAGGGAAGAATTTTAGTAAGAATTTGACTGAGAACTAAAATATTCGGTAACGTGTTTTTTGAGTACTCTAACTGTTATCACTTCTTTATATTGCCGATTCAGCAGTTTCGTAGTATAATTGGCATTATGATTAGAACAAAAATGTTTGCGGTGTCAGCTGTAGCGGCCGCCCTTTTATCAATGAACTGTTTTATTACCAGTTGTGGTTCGACTCCGGCAGAAGAACCTGCTCCGGTTGTTGAAGAGCCTGTTCAGGAAGAAAAGCCTGTTATTGAAGCAGAGGACGGAGATTTTGCATCTGCAAATTCAAGCCTGCTTTCTGCTGTTGAGGCTTCGCGTAAGCTTGCAATAGAAGCCGGTGCAGAAGAAGTTAACTCAGTTGCATTCAAGGCATGCGAAGCTGATTATGAGACTCAGAAAGCCCTCATAGCCGGTGGAACAAAAGAAGACCTTTCAAAAGCCCTTAACGATTTAAACACTCGTTACCTTGCTCTTGCAGAAATGGCTTTGGCAAAAGAAAAGAAAAACAAAATCGATGCACAGGGTTTTGCTTCTTACAATCAGAAATCTTACGATGACGGTGTAAAGGCCCTTGAAGCCCTCGGTTCTGCACAGACAGCACTTCTTCCGGGTGACGTCCAGCTTAAAAATGCAAAAAAAGTTTCGGCTTATTTTGATGCAGTTCTTGCAGATGCGTACAGGTCGCTTGCAAAAGATTCGCGCAAAAAAGCTGTTGCTGCAAAGAAAAATGCAGACTCTTTAAAGGCTGCCGTTTCGCGCAAGGCTGATTATGAAAAAGCCGTAAAGTTTATAACTGACGGAGACTCTCAGTTTGTAACCGGCGGTGCAGAGCAGGCTGTAAAAAGTTATGCAGACGCAGAAAGAAACTTTACTCAGCTTTACGGTGAAATTTCAGAAAAGCGCGCAAAAGCTCAGGCTGCAATTGAAGAAGCAAAAAAGCGTGTTGAACTGAGTGAGCAGGTTGCTGCAAAGGCTGACATAGAAAAGCCTCTCGGAGATGAAAAACCTGAAGGTATTGAAGATGAAAATACACAGCTTCTCGAAGCTGACGATTTTACGGCACAGGAAAATTCAGCTGCAGTAATTGCTGACGAAATTGAATCTGCAGAAGGAGATGCCAAATGAAAAAAATCATCGCAGTAATATTAGCATCTTTTTTAACGGCTGCTTCTTTTTCAGCAAGTTATAAAAACAACACTTATCAGAAACTTGCACGTGAATACACGGTAAAGGCACAGAAAGCCCTTGATGCAGGAGAATATTCTCTTGCAGAAGAATATGCAAAAAAAGCAGAAGAAAATGCTGCTCTTTCTGATGAATACATCCGCCTCATGATGGCACGTGACGGAGCAGGCTTAAAATTAAAGACAGCACAGGAACGTCTTGATTTTGTAAAATCAATTCACGGTGACGTAAACTTCCCGATTGCTTTTGAAGCTGCAACTTCTGCAATGGAAAAGGCAAAGTCTTCTTACGACAGAGAAGACTTTGTAAATGCCGTAAAGTATGCTGATGAAGTGCTTGCTTCCCTCGAAGGAATTTACGAAATTACGCCGCTTCCTAAGTATTATGTAGTAAAGCCGTGGGCAACAGATAAAGACTGTTTCTGGAATATTTCGGGACGTCCTTATGTTTACAACAATCCGTTCTTATGGGAAAACCTTTACGAAGCAAACAAAAATGCTCTCCCTAAAAAGAACAATCCTAACCTTATTCTTCCAGGAATGAAAATGGAAATTCCTTCAATTCAGGGAGAGTACCGCGAAGGAACATATAACCCTAAGGCAGATTATACTCCGTTTGGAACTGCAAAAAAGACTCCTGTTAAAGAAGCTGTAAAAGAACAGGCCGAAGCAGCTGCAGAAGAAGTAAAGGCTGAAGCAGAGGCTGTAAAGTACGAGCCGCTTCCTGCTGAATCTCAGAGTGAAGATGTAACGCTTTCTGATGAAGCAGTTCTTGAGTCTCCTGCAGAAGAACCAAAAACTGAAGCTCCTGCAGAAGAGCACACTTCTTCACCAGAAAATTACGTTTCTGACGGAAGTGCAAAGTAGTTTTATAAATTAAGTACTGTCCTTAAGTACATTCCGAGTGCAGTCATCATAAGCGCATGAGGATATTCGGGGCTTCCCATTTTAGAGCAAACCTCTTTTACGGGAAGCTCTTTGTATTTTAAAAACTCATCATCATCAAGATTTTGCTTTCCTGAAAACTCAAGGTCTTCTGCTAAAAAAACATGTACTTTGTTAGAAAACAGTGCCGGATTCGGATTCATTGTTCCAAGATGAATAAGACTTTTTGCAGCAGCGCCGGTTTCTTCTTTTAGTTCTCGTGCGGCACCTTCTTCTGGAGATTCGCCCTTATCAATAACTCCTCCGGGAAACTCTATGCTCAGGGCTTTTTCACCGTGCCGCCACTGTTTTACCATCAGAAAATTTTCCCCGTGCTTTGGAATTACAATAACCCAGTCCGGAGCTTCGCTTACAATATAGGTTCCTTTCTGTCCGTCAGGGCCGCGGCTTATCCGCTCGGTTACATTAAAAACCGGCGTCCTGAATATAATCCTGCGTTCTTCTTCGTGCCATAAAAGTTTTTCATCATCCATACGATTCATTATATACTAAGTACGCGGGAATTGCAGTTTTAATTTGTGAATATGTAAAACCTGGTGTATAATGTAGTCAGAAATCAGAACGGCGGTTAAAGCGGACGATAAAATGCGGCCGGTATAAAGCGCGGAGGTGAGAGTATGGCAGTTGTTACTATTACAAGACAGGTTGCGGCGCTTGGTGATGAAATTGCCACGGCTCTTGCAAAACAGCTCGGTTATGTTTTTATAGACCGGCATCAGATTGAAGCCCGCATTACGGAACTTGGTTTTCCTGAAAAAAAGCTTCCTAAATATGATGAACGAAAGCCCGGATTTTTTGCAAGCATGGCAAAAGATCGTGATGAATATCTTTACTATCTTCAGTATGCAATTCTTGAAGCAGCCAGAAATTCAAACTGTATTTTAATAGGACGCGGAGCATTTGCGATTCTTGATGAACTTCCGAATGTTGTAAAAATTAAGTTTATTGCACCAGATGATGTCCGCATTGAGCGTCTTAAAAATGACCATAACTGGACAGAAAAACAGGCTTTGTCCCGCATGAACGAAAGTTCCTTAAACAGACGCGGTTTTTTAAAAAGTTTTTTCAACATAGATCATGAAGATCCTGCAAATTATTTTCTTACTCTTAATACAGGACTTGTTTCGGTGGATGAAGCGGTTAAACTCTGCGAGCTTCTTGTAAAAACTCACGTTACGCCGGAAGCAGAAGAGGCTGGAAAAAAGCGCATGGAAAATCTTTTTAAGGCTCAGATTCTTGTAAATAAGCTTGTGTTTGATTACAAGACGAGCATTAATTTTCTTCATGCTGATGTAAATGAAGACGGTTCCGTGTTTACGCTTCAGGGAGTTGCTGATTCTCAGACAGTTGCAGAAAATGCAGTAGAAATTGCTGCAAAAATATATCCTTCTGCCGTTGTAAAATCAGGCTTTACGATTGTGCAGGATTTTAAGAATTTTAATCCGCACTGATAATGCCTGTAAACGCCTGTCTGTCGGTTGCCATAAGTTTGAAAAAAATATATACTTCCTTAAAATGAAAATTTCCAATAAGTTTACGCTTTTCCGCATGGTAAGCGCACCTATTCTGTTTGTAATGTACTTTCTCCCAATCTGGCTGACTCATCTTTTGCCACATTTTTTTCCGGAGAATTCCCTTATCTGGAAGATTTCATGGGTTTTGGTTGTTGTTCTGCTTATTATTTCTGAATTGACAGATTACTGGGACGGCGCCTATGCGCGTAAGCATGGTGAAGTAAGTGATTTTGGTAAAATGTTTGATCCTTTTGCTGATGTTTTTCTTCACCTTTCAATGTTTACATGCTTTGTTTTTGATAAATTTATGCCGACCCTTGCATACATCCTTATTTTTTACCGTGAATTTGCACAGAATTTCTTAAGGATGATTGCCGCTAAAAACGGAATTGCAATTGCGGCCCGTAAAGGCGGAAAAGTTAAGACTGTTTTTTATGTCATAAGCTGTTTTGTTGCCCTTGCACTTGAAGGATTCAGGCGTTTTGGGCTTGAAGAGCTTACCGGTTTTAATATTGACAGCATTATTTACGTAAGTTATGGATTTTTTGCATTCTGCGTAATCCTTGCATACGTAAGTTTTGTTGATTATCTGCGGATTTTTGGTTCTAATTTTAAAGATACTCTCTAATATCTTAAAAAAACTTAAAAAAACTTAAAAAAAAGAGAAGATTCTCTTGACATAAAGTTTATAAAACTATATAGTCTTCTTCACTTGCAAAAATGCAAGTCAGTTATTTGATATAACTAGGGATGGAAAACAAGAAAAGTGTAGACGTCAGCAGGACATGAAACAGTCAGTTTGCCTCACGGTAAACTGACGTCAACGGTCGGTTCAGGAATGAACTGACAAGTTCCTAAAGAAATAGGAGCAGGAGAACAAATGGTAATCTTCGAGCCCTTCGGGGCTTAAAGTATAATCATGGAGAGTTCGATCCTGGCTCAGAACGAACGCTGGCGGCGCGTCTTAAGCATGCAAGTCGAGCGGGATTATCCAGCTTGCTGGATATGAGAGCGGCGGACTGGTGAGTAACACGTAGGCAACGTACCCTTCGGACGGGGATAGCCGGCAGAAATGTCGGGTAATACCGGATGTGAACATGAGCCGTAAAGGTTCATGTGGAAAGGAGCTTCGGCTCCGCCGGAGGAGCGGCCTGCGGCCCATCAGCTGGTTGGCGGGGTAAAGGCCCACCAAGGCGATGACGGGTATCCGGCCTGAGAGGGTGAACGGGCACATTGGGACTGAGATACGGCCCAGACTCCTACGGGAGGCAGCAGCTAAGAATATTCCGCAATGGGGGAAACCCTGACGGAGCGACGCCGCGTGGACGATGAAGGCCGGAAGGTTGTAATGTCCTTTAGTCTGTGAGGAATAAGGAGCGGAGGGAATGACGTTCCGGTGACTGTAGCA
>JAEEGL013769990.1_pt1 | contig 12021 bp, 9 predicted proteins | sample 9134231 | NCBI WGS metagenome assembly JAEEGL01 (sample SAMN16246548, study PRJNA631951) | gut metagenome | biome: gut microbiome; feature: rumen; material: fiber-attached | host: Bos | place: Iran: Karaj | collected 2018-10
GGCTTATTGAAAATGATAATGCCGCAACAAGTATTGCAGCATCAGTTCAAAATCCTTCTTCTACAAAAGGAACTTCTATTGTTTCTACAGAGGAACTTTCGGGAACCTGGGGCGGCGAAGAGCATATCAATAAAATTGTAATTATGAGAGGTGGACGCGGCTTTGTTATCTTTAATAACGGCGCTTCCATGAATATAACTGTTGAACTGTCCAGTTCTGAAGGAAGCAAAAAGGTTGTAATTACCCAGAAAGGAAACTCAAACGCCTCATTCTACCCGGAACTTAAGCGTACCGCCGCCCTGGCTGCTGCAGTTTCTGCAAAACCAATCAAATGGACACTTTCTTTATCAAATAATAATACTCTTAAGGGAACAAAAGATACCTTACTGCCTGACGGAGACAGCTACAAGGAAGGCAGTGTTTCTGTAATCTGGACAAGATTGAATTAAATTTTCCGCTTAAACCTGAGGAAGGTCATAAACAGGAATACCTGTAACTATCGGCTTTTTATTTTTACCAAGAACTATATTTCCTGCGCTAATGTCATAAAGGAAGAAAATGATGGTAAAAAGCAAGGCAAACGCAAAACCAACTATTTTACAGATCTTTTCAGAGATAAATTCCGGTTCTTCGTGGCGTAAAAGGGTTCCTGTATCGTATAAAGTAGTCTGAGCAGGTCTAAGGCCTGTAATTTTAACCAGTTTTTCGCCTTCACTAACGTAATCAAGCTTATGAGCATAAGAAGCAATTACCGCACGGTCATTCTGAAGAGCGGCAAGCTCAAGAGAAAGCTCACTGTTAATAATCTGAATATCAGAAGTTTGACGGCTTATCAGTCTCTTCTGCTCTTCCAGCTTATTATAACAATGGAGGCTGTTCTGCCCGAATGTCATAGAAAGAAGGACGTAAACGAATGTTCCTAAAAATACTGCTGCCAAATACTTTGCACGATTCATAGATAATTTTATTATCGGTAATAATTTCTGTTTTCTGAAATGAAAATATGTGTTATAATAGAAAAAGAATATAGTAAATAAAACTGTTTTTTTTCGACTTATCTGCCGATAAATAAAAAGTATATTACTATCCGAATGAGAGGAGCTATATGAGTAAATCTGATGACAATACAAATGAACTTGAAAGTTACGGTGTCTGGGTAAAGAATTCAACAGGTGGCAGCGATAATCCCGAAACCCCGGCAGACACATCGGATGAACTGAATCTTGATGATGGCAGCTTGGATTTACCAGATTTCGATGACTCCGACTTTTCCGATATGTTCAAGGATGAGCCTCAGAGTGCAGACGCTGCAGCGGACGATTTTGGTAGTGAAGACGATACAACGCTCAGTACAGATGAGCTTGCAAATATTACAGATGGTTTTGAGGTTGAGCAGGTAGACGCTCCTTCAGAATCTGAAAATCTTGATCTTGGAGATTTTGACATCACCACAGAATCAACAGAAGACGAATCACTTGGAGAGGAAGTTACTTTTGACATTGATGATTCAAGCGCTCCTGTTGTAGATGAAAATGCTTCTGAAGAAGTAAGTTTTGAAGCTGAAGATTCTGTTACAGTTGAAGATAGCTCTACAGAAGAAGAAGTTTCTTCTGGCGAAGATGAAGAGATTTCTCTTGATGACTTTATGGACGGAGGCTTCTCAGATGAATCCGTAGCTGCCGGCAATAACGGTTATGAGCCCGGTGCTGAACCTGCTGCCGCTGCTTCTTCAGAGACTGAAGAGCTTTCTCTCGATGACTTTATGGATGGTGATTCATTCGATTCAGCTCCAGAAACAAAAGAATCAGAAACTATTGAAGATGAAGCTCCTCTTGATATGGATATCAGCTTTGATGATTCTGCAGATTCAGTTGAAACTGAAGACAATATTTCTCTTGATATTTCTTCAGATGATGATGATGCAGATTTCGATACTGAAAGCGAAGAAGCAGAAACTGAAGAAGTTTCTATGGACGACTTTGGTTCAAGCTTTACAACAGAAGAAAGTTCTGAACCTGCTGCTCATGATACATCATCTGATAACCTTAATGCAGAAGAAGTTGACCTTTCAGACTTTGGTATTGATGCAGATGCTGAAGAAACTCCTATCGTACAGGACGTTGAAGAAGCAAAGAATAAAGAGAAGGTTGTTGATTATGATCTCGCAGTAGGAGATGAAAATACAGCAACTGCTCCAGTTGTAAATGAAATTAAATCTGATACCACAGAAGCTGTAGAAGATGTTATTGAAGAAATTGATGAACCTGTTTCAGAAAATGAAACTAAGGTTGACAATTCCCTCCTCCAGCAGATTGTATCTGAGCTTTCAAGTCTTAAAGATGAAATGAACAAGCTCAAGACAAATCTTGAAGAAATCAAGACACATGATAATTCTGCTGCAGTTGCCGCAGGTGCTGCCGGCCTTGCTGCCGGAGCTGCCGCTGCTGCAATTTCAAATGATGACATTGATCCTGAAAAGGCTGCAGAAAAAGAAGACCAGGGTGGATTCTTCAGTGGTGACGATGATGATGAAACAATCGCCCTCTCTTTTGATGAGCTTGATAATATTATGAACACTGCAGAGTTCAGCGATACAGTTGAAGCCGATAACGCCGAAGCTGATGATGATACTCCTGTTACTGAATCTGAAGAGCCTGTAATCGAAGAAACTTCTGTTGAAGAAGCTGCCGTTGAAGAAAGCGCTTCTGAAGAACCTGTTATCGAAGACATTGCAGTAACAGACGATGACACAGTAATAGAAGAATCAATTATTGATTCAGAAGTTGTAGCTGAAGAAACTGAAGATTCAGTAGAAAGCGAAATTGAAAATGCAATTTCTGATGAAACAGATACATCACTTGATGACATCAGTTTTGATGAAGAACAGCCTGAAAACTTTGACTTCTCAGATGAAAAGCTTGAAGAGCCAAAAATCGATGAATTCATTCCAGATGGAAATGACGAGCTTTACGAGAACGAAGAACTTCCTGATGAAATCTCAATTCCAAAGGAAGACGACCTTCTTGTAGAATCAACTTCTTCTGATTTTATGGATTCTGTAAAAGAAACAAGTGAAGAAGAAAGCGAAGAACCTTCTGCAGAGTTTATTTCTGAAGGTACAGCCGAAGAAGATACAATTGATCTTCCTGGTGAACTTCCAGATGATGTAACAGATACACCTGATGAACCTGCAATCGAAGAAGAAATTCAGGATGATGATATTCCTACTGTAGATAAGCTTCTTGGTGATGAAGCAGAAGAAACTATTGAAGAGACTTCTGTTGAAGAACCTGCAGTTGAGGAAACTACAGTTGAAGAAACTCAGGAAGCTCCTGCTCCTGCTTCATTCGCAGAAGTAGATAATCTTGATAATACACTTTCAGAAAGCAACCTCGCCTACCTCGACAAGAACGGAGGTGACGGAGTTTCTGAATCAATTGCAAATGCAGATCTTAAACAGGATATCAAGTCTGTACTCCTTTACATGGATCAGCTGCTTGAAAATCTTCCTGAAGAAAAGATTGTTGAATTTGCAAAATCAGATGAATTCGTAACCTATAAAAAGTTGTTCTCTGAATTAGGACTTTCTTAATATGGGACTTCTTTCACGAGCCAGCACACTGGATGAAATAATACTTCCAGAGCTGGCTTTTTCTGATTTTATAAACAAGCATTCATTAAAAAAATGTGCCTTACTCGAATCTGAATCATCAGACTATATTGTAACAAACAGTATAGGTTTTGATGCCAATTCTATTTTATCAGCAACTTCTACTACCGATTTCTGGGAAGGAATCTGTAAAGAAAAGGGCCATATTTATAATTTTTCAGGCAGTGACAAAACATCTCTGCTGCAGCTTTTTTCATTTAATCAGAAAGATAATATTTCTGAACTTTCAGTTTATAAAAACTCAGCATCAAAAATCCTTTTATGCGAAGGAAAAATAACAGACGAAGCTGCAAAGGATTTTGAAAGCATAAGCAATGAAGCACATGAAAATGATGTTGAAACTTTAAATCCTTTATTAAAGGGAGGATCAGTTGTCCTTCTTTTCACAATTGATTTTGCTGATGCTGCGAAAGTATTTTTCAAGAATGAATATAAAAATGATCAGCTTTCTTCTGATACATTCCTGAATGCAATCTCCAATGAAATCTACAACAGATTTGCCTGCAAATACAACATTTCTGACACAACAATAAAGAACAATTCTAAGGGAATAAAAACTGTCATTATTACTGATAAAGAATATTCAGTTGAACTTATCAGCAGTCATATAATTTTTAATCTTAAAGAAGTTCTTGGCCAGTATGCAGAAATGATTCATATACAATATTGCGATACTGCAGACTCTTGTGAAAAAATTGAATCCTTTTTACAGGCGGACTAATTTTGAAGATAACAATTCAAAAGGCAAAGAATGGAGAAGAAACAGCAGCGGTAGAAGGGCACTTCCTTCATTCAAATTATGCTCCCGTAAAAGAAGCTCAACGTTTTGTTGAAAACTTAAAATTACCCTACGCTCCATCTTCAATCATTATTACTGAACCAGGACTTTCTTATGCAGCTGATTTTTTAAGAGAAAGATTTCCTGAATTAAAAATTGGCGCCATAAGATATTCAAAAGATTTTGAAACATATAACAGTAAGTTTGACTTTGTATTAAATTATTTTGAAACCGCTAATTTTGAAGCCTATCTTGAAAACAAATTAAATGAAGAAGAATTGCTTACAGCATTTTTGGTAAACTGGCCTGCAAGTGCCCAGATATTTAAGGAAGAGGAAAACATATGCTGGGCTTCAATTAAAGCAGCAATGGAGCGGGCAAAGACTCTTCTTATAACAAGACAATATTTCGAAAAGAAATGGTTTTTAAACAGCTGTCGTTTTTTGAGCAGCATAAAAAATCCTCTAATCCTGAAGCAGAATATTAACCGTGATTGTATTATTATTTCTTCTGGTCCAAGTCTCCTTCCTTTTATAAATATAATTAAAGAGAATCAGGAAAAGTTTTTTATAATCTGTCTTTCGTCGGCTATTTCGGTCTGTCTGAAAAATAAAATTAAACCAGATTTGTGTATGTCTACTGATGGTGGTTACTGGGCAGGTCAGCATCTGAAAGCGCTTTATAAGGCGGATATTCCTCTGGCGATGCCGGCAGAGGGTTACTGTCCTAAAGCCCTTCTTTCAAAAGTGAATATTCTTCCTCTGGATTATGGTGACGGACTTTCAAATAAACTGGTTTCTGCCGCAAAGCTTCCTGCAAAAAAAGCGGTAAGAAACGGAACTGTAAGCGGCACTGCCCTGCTTTTTGCGGCAAATTATTGCAGCGGAAATATTTATCTTTGCGGAATGGATATGGCAAACCAGACAGGCTACCAGCATGCCCAGCCGAATCAGCTAGAATACAATTCAAGTCTTAAGGATAACAGGCTTTTCACAAAAGCTTTAAGACTTACAAAATCTGAACTAACTAACGGTAGTCTGAATATCTATAAAGACTGGTTTATAAATAATCCTTTAAAGCTTGGAGAAAGAAAAGTTTTCCGATTAATGGAAAAAGAAAACAGTAAAAATAACCTTGGCTGGATAAAAGATTTAGACAAAAAAACATTTGAAAATTTTATTCCAGAAGGGCTAAATCAAAAAAATCTTTCTTTTATAAAAGAAAACTATACTCCCGATAAAGAAGCAGTCAGAAAAATGCTTTCTGATAAAGAAAACTGTCTGGAATGGCAGAAGCAGCTTTTCCCCCTGGATTTTGTTCAGCTTTGTCATAATCCAATGAATAAAGAAATTGAAAATAAAATAAATAAAGAATGGGAAGAAGTTAAAAACCGTGCGGAGAAAATCCTTTTATGAAAATATACAAGGCTTTTGAAGAAGCAAAAAATGGCACAAGTATTCCGGTTTTTCTCAGCGGCAGAAGTATGGAGTCCCGATATAATCCACAGCGTGATGCCGAAAATCTGCTGGCCACAATTGATGCTTCAGACTGTCAGTTTTTTCTTGTTCTTGGTCTTGGTTCCGGTCTTTTTATAGAACTTCTTTCACAAAAATATCCGGCTGCAAAAATCCTTGTACTGGAATTATATGATGAAGACCTGGAGTTTTTGAGTCAGCAGGAAAGAATTCAAAAGCTCAAAAATAATCCTTCTATAACTTTGGTAAGTCTGGAAAATATTGAAGAAGAACTGATTAAAAACTATCTTCCGGCAAAATACGGTAATCTGAAAATTATTGAGCAGAGAGGCTGGATAAATGAAAATCAGGATAAGCTTGAAATCATAAACAGCAGGCTCAAAAAAACACTGGGTATTATTTCTGCCGACTATTCAGTACAGGCGCATTTTGGAAAAATCTGGACTTCCAATATTCTTAACAATTCTATTTTTGCACAGGGTAAGAAGCTCTCATCATTAAATGATTTTTCCAAAGAGCTGGATAAGACAGCCGTAATCGTTGCGGCTGGTCCCTCTCTGGACAGGACAATAAAACTTTTAAGCGATAAAAATCAGCGTGAAAAATATTTCATTTTTGCAACAGACACAGCAGGTCAGGCTTTAGTCAAAAAGGGAATAATTCCTGAGGTCATTGTTTCCATTGACGGTCAGACAGTTTCTCATAATCATTTTATGAACTCCGGCCTTCTTTCAAACACAGAAGGCCCCTCTCCTCTTTTTGCCTTTGACCTTTCTTCCAATTCTTCTGCTGCAAGATATGTTTACGAGTCTGGTCACAAGCTTATGTTTTTTACTTCCGGTCATCCTCTTGCTTCTGCAATTAATATCAGTAACGGTAATGTTCTCCCTCTGTTTTACTCGGGAGCAGGAACTGTTACAATTACAGCCCTTGATATGGCAATTCAATCCGGTTTCATAAACATTTTAATTCTGGGGGCAGACTTTTCTTATTCTAAGGGAAAGGCTTATACATCCGGAACTTATCTTGATACTCTCTATAATCAAATCTCTTCAAAAATTGCTAAAAGTGAACAGACCTTCTCAAAACTTATGTTCCGTACAGAACTTCATCCGCTTGCAGAAGACATAAAGACAACAGACATTCTTCAGGCTTATAAAGAATCCCTTGAAAAATATCTGGACAGCAGGGGCATTACTTTTACTCTGGAAGATCAGATTTACAAACTCCATTGTCCTGCTGACATAAAGAGGACGTCATTTCCTGGATCTGTAGAAAACTTCTCATTAGAAAACTTTATCTCTAAAGTAAAAAAGGCCTCTTCAGAAGAGACTGAAACACTTCTTTTGCCATATATTGCCTGGCTGAGAAATAACAATTCATATAAAAAGCTTTCTTATAAAGAATTACTTAAACTTGCTTTAGATACTATTGTAAGTTATAATATATAGTATGAAAAATCGATTTATCATTATTTACACAGTCTTTGCTGCAGCCGTTTTTATTTTTTCCATGGGATTTTTCGGCTACAATTTATACAATGAATATTCAACAAACATTGAAAAAACAGAATTAAAGTTTACAGAACTCGTTAATGACATCCGTACTTTAAGTTATTCAAATGAAGATAATACTGCAGAATATATTCAGGGAATTAAAAAGGCAGTCGGCGATGCTGAAGATTATTCTTATATTCAGGTCCGCCGCAATAATGAAACTGTAATTCTTTATCCTACCGGGAAAAGCAAGGAAGAAACTGTTTCTAATCTTACAAAAACCTACACTTCAAGCCTTACCGTAAACAAACAGTCAGTAAATGTTGATTGTAATTTATATCTGATTCGTCCGGATTCAATTTTCTATTTTGCAAGAATCTCTTTCCTCATGATTCTTATTATTACAATCATAACAATCATAATGATTATTTATCTTAATCTTACAGAAGCAAGTTCTGATGTTATTTCTCTTAAAGAAGGAGAAGTTGAAACAGTAGAAGCTCTTGATGAAGATTCAGATGAAGCTGAAATTGAAGCAGACGTTGAAACTGAAAACACAACTTCTGATGAAGATGTCGCAGAAGTGCCGGCTTCTACTGAACCAGCTTCTGCTGAAACAGAAACTGCTGCTGAAGAGTCTGCTCCGGAAAAAGAAAAACACGCTGAGGTAACTCCAGAAGAAGTTAAGGCTATTCTTTCCGGTCCTCTTACAGATGAGCAGGCCGTCGCTGCTGAAGTAACTTCTGAACCTGAAAATCCTGCGGAACCAGCTAAACTTCCAAATGATGAAATTCCTGAGAATCCGGATCAGCCTACAGGTCTCTTTGATCCTGAAACAGGAATCGGCTGGGAATCATACCTTTTCACAAGACTTAACAATGAAATTGACAGAGCAACAGCTTCTGAAATTGACCTTTCACTTTTTGTTATCAAACTTCCTGCAATTCCTAAGTCTAGTGAAGCTTTCAAAAATGTATGTAATTATCTTGCAATTCAGTTCCAGTTTAAGGACCTTCTTTTTGAACATAAAGATGACTGCATTGTTGCAATTAAAATCAGCATGAATGTTGATGAGGCTCTCAGTCTCGCAGACAAGCTTTACGGAGACATCTGTAATATTGTAAACAGCAAGTCACCTAGAATCGGTATTTCATCTCGTTCTATAAGAATGGTTACCGGAGACCGTCTCATACTCGAAGCTGAGCAGGCTATTGAGCATTCTGAGGAGACTTCACCTGTAATTGCTTTCCGTGTAGATTCAGAAAAGTATCGTCAGTTGATGGAAGGAAATCAGACGTAGAAAAAGGTGATTGTGATTTCGATACGACACTTCGTGTCTACTCAATCACCGGAGATTCTTCTGATTCTTCCTGGCCTTCTTCACTTTCTTCAGACTCAGACTCTTCTTCCTCTTTAATATTCATGAGTTCATTGTATTTATCTTCGAAAGTTTTAAGATTTTTGTTTTCAGGAAATTCTGTCTGGAGTCTTTCGTAGGCTGCCATAAATTTTGCGGCATTTTTCTTTTCAAACTTTTTATTATCTGCCGCAAGAACTGCAAGATAGTTTTCAAGATAATCCTGATTGGCTGGCTGGACCTGTAAAAGTTCTTCGTAAACTATTGAAGAGTTCTTAAAATCTCCCTGCATTGAATAAATATAGGCAATGCTGGCTTTTAAGGAAGAATTGTCAGGGTCCCGTGAAAGAAGTTTTTTATACATAGGAAGAGCATCATTCCATTTAGAAGAAAAAACATAGCAGCGGGCCAGCTTATAATAAGAAGCCCAGTACTGACTTTTTTTCTTCAGGGCGAGCTCGTAATATTCTGCTGCCTTATTATAATCTTCAAGCTTATAATAAGTTTCGCCAAGATTATAATATTCTACATATATATTATTTTTCTTGGCTTCTCCCTGCCCCGGGACCGGAACAGAGAGTTCAGTAGATTCACATGAGGTAAAAATTAAAAATGTCAGTGCTAAAGTTTTAGCCCAGAACGATTTTTTCAATTTCATAAAGCTGAGATTTATAAAGACCAGAAATATTGTGACCGTAATCTGCAATCAGCTGAATCATATTGCGTGGAGCGTCTTTTGTATCACAGACGTTAAGACGGTCACCAGCATCACCAAGACCTGGCATAATGTAAGCCTTTTCGTTCATTACAGGGTCCATCCAGAGAGTATAGCAGGTACAATTTTCAAGAGCACGAGTTACGCGGATAGAACCTTTAAGTGTAGAAATTGTATTGAAGAAAGCGATTGACTTTGGACGAACACCCTGGCTCTGAAGATACTTAACTACAGTTACAAGAGAACCGCCGGTAGCATTCATAGGGTCAGCAAAAATCAGATCCTTACCGTCAAGCTGCTCAAGATTAAAGAATGACTTATTCAGGTCCATGATGTATTCCATATCAGCTTCGTTCTTTGTGTCGTTGCGACTGATTTTGAAAAGTGCGAAAGGAGTCTTGTATCCGTGGCTTGAGTATTCCTGAATTTCCTTAGACATAATCATTGATGGAAGAAGAGCACCGCGGAGCATAACGCACATTACAGTGTTTTCAATTTTATGATCGATGTCCGGAATCTTATGAACGGCGTAGTTCTGTACAGGGAAAGTTACAGGAGTCTTAACAACAATGTGGCCCTTCTTGTCTGAGTGCTGATCTGTATAAGCCATGCGGAAAAGCATTTCGTAAGCGCGCTGGCTGTAGTACATAAACTCCTGATGATCTGTACGCTCATCGCGGAGTTTTGAAATTACACGTGAACATTCAGCGTGAGCACCTTCTTCTGTAACAAAGGAATAAACCTTAATGGCAGGATGCTTAGCACAGATATTCTGCATTTCATGACCAAGCTTGTCGTAACCTTCAATTATCTTCTGCTCATCTTTTGGTTCAAATGATTTCATTGTTTCCTTGAACATTACTTCAAGATTCTTCAAATCATTCATATCTTCCGAAGTAAGATAGCCGTCCAGATCTTCTGCCTTAAGAATAATCTTGTTGTTTTCTGCCATTTATTTTCTCCTTATAATGATAGCAGTTTATACAACTGCTGTTTATCAATTCTTATATCGTTAATTAAAAGTTCGTTATCTCCGATTAATTCTTCCTGAGAATTTGTAAGACCAAAAGCAAGAACTAAGAGAGTTCTTCCAGCCTTGCGGAAAGTTCCGTTCTTAAAGTTGAAGTCCAGATCAAGAAGATATTGGTTAGGATGTTTAGGATCTGTTGTAAAAGAGCCCTTTACATCAATAAGTTTGAGGTCCAGCTGTGCACCAGTAAGAATTGTAAGGAAAGACTGAGGCTTGTTTGCATAGAAACGGATTTCGTTTTCAGCTCCCTTAAGATATGAAGTTAATTCAGGTGCAAGGTCTGAATAAAGTTCTGTTGTATCTTCTGCAGGAAGAGCCGCAAGTGTATCATACTTTGTAAGCATTCCTTCCAGGTCGCGGCCAATGCAGGCGATTTTTGCAGAAGGGAAAGTCATTTCTACTGGCCCAGAGTAGATCTTATATTTTGAAGTACTTCCTTCCGGTATAAAATCAGAAACTATCCAACCCTTCTTTTCATTAAGAACTTTTGGAATAAAGCTGGCAGGTACATTACCGTCAACAGAGGCCTGAACCTCTGTGACATTTTTTGAACGATTGAGACCGCAGTAAACTTTATTTACACGGTCTGCAATCATTTTTGCATCTGCTTCTGAAGCGCCTTTGTAAAAGCCTGTAATGATACGTTCAATAAGAACATTATCAGCGGCCTTTGGAACGGCGATGTAGAAAGAACTCTGGTCATCAATCAATTCCAGAGGATCAACAGGTCTGCCTGCAGGTGCAGATTTACAGCCTGCAAGCAGGAGAAAGAATAAAACAGTTAACCATTTAAAGTTATGCTTTTTCAATCTTAAAACTCCATTTCTTATCATCAGCTTCAACTTCATATGCTCCGCTGAGACCTGCCTTCCATTCTGTTTTAGAAGCAAGAGTTTCACCGGAAATAAAGTCTGCAAACATCTTATAAGCAGATTCGAGATCAGCGTCTCCGCTAAGCTCAAGAGTAATTCTGTCTGTTACGTTATAACCGTTTTCCTTACGCTGGTTCTGAATACCACGGATAAGGTCACGAACATAACCTTCCTTCTTGAGCTCGTCTGTAATCTTAGAATCAAGACCAACTGTAAGAGTACCGTCATTAAGAACCTTAAGGTCATCCTTTTCAAAGCGTTCTACAATAACCTTCTCTTCATTGAGTTCAACTGTAGTACCAGCTACATCAATAGAAAGTTTTGTTCCTTCAAGAATTGACTGAATCTGTTCGTTAGAAAGTTCAGCAATAAGGCCTGCAGCCTGCTTCATGAGAGGTCCGAGTTCCTTACCAAGAACCTTGAAGTTAGCCTTAGCCTTGTATTCAACAAGCTCGTCTTCGCGGTCGTGGAACTCAACCTTCTTTACGTTAAGCTCTTCGGCAATTGTATCCTGCATTTCTGAAAGTACAGTCTTTTCGTTAGGATTACGTGTTACAAGAGCAACGCTTGCAAGTGGCTGGCGGTTCTTGAGGTTGAACTGATTGCGGAGGCTGTGTCCCATAGAAAC
>JAEEGL014241781.1_pt1 | contig 12021 bp, 10 predicted proteins | sample 9134231 | NCBI WGS metagenome assembly JAEEGL01 (sample SAMN16246548, study PRJNA631951) | gut metagenome | biome: gut microbiome; feature: rumen; material: fiber-attached | host: Bos | place: Iran: Karaj | collected 2018-10
CATCTTGCTCCTTAAGATCAGGGCAACAAACTCGATAAAGATCTTTGCCGATACCGCTTCATCAGTATAGACTCTGTAGCTATTGTTTCCGAGATAAGATTTATCTCCTCTGAACAGCTTTTCGGAGGCATCTCTGCTCTTGTATAATTCTATTGCTTCTTTAGCGGTCATCTTCTTTGATGTAACTATGCAGAAGTATCCGCAAAGAGCTATCTCTCTTTCTATTACATCCTTCTTTTCTCTTGCAAAGAGGAAGGTCCCGTTATCACAGAAGGTATCAAAGTATTCCTTTACGCTTTCTGTCGGCTCATATATCTCGCCCTTCTTTCTGTCCAGATAGGCAGACAATCTTTCTATCTTATCCTCAACTGCCTCGGCTTCTGAAGCCATCTTTCCTCTGCTGTGATAGATGTGGAAATATCTGTCCCGATCATCCGTGACATAAAGTTTTCTCTTTACTGTGGTGCCATATACTCCATACTTCCTGATATTACATTCCCTTTTGTTCTCAAAGCGTCCCTTATTGATCATGATAAGTTCATTGACAAGCTCAGACATTCCCTTGACCATCATCACGAAATCATAGCCGCATTTATCCATGAATTCTATGTTTTCCTTGCAGAAATAGCCTCTATCAAGGATAAAACCGACCTGCTTATATCCGTAGCCCTGAGCCTTTTCAAGCATATATCGGAGCTGTGATATATCCACGATACTTCCGGGATATTCTCCATAAAACAGTGGTTCCCTGTTTTGAGTATCGTAAGCCATGGAATAGTTGATTATGGGAAGACCCTTATCATCTTTGGCATGTCCGTATTCAACAAGCTTAAGATCTCCTGCCTGAGAGTTCTTGTTTGTTGAATCATAGGATATATAGATCTTCTCTCTATGGTCTCTCGATTCATTCCACTCATTAAGGAATCCGACACGCTGATCAATAGAAATGCTCCTTAAAAAATCAGATATCTTCGAATCGCTGTATATATGCATCCTGCTGTTAAAAAGAGGATGATTGTAGCCATAGTCCGGATAATACTGAGCCGCATTATTCTCACTGATGATGCTGTAATACATCAGGTCTAAAAGCAGTTCTTTATCCTCCTGAGTAAAGTGATGCCCGAGGATATCCGGAAGCTTCACATCTTCTACGATCTTATTAAGGACAAGATATGCTCCTGTTCTTAAGCAACAGCTTCTCGTGTCTTCATATCGCACACTCGGAAGTTCGACCTCAGGAAAGTAAGTCAGGTAATTCTGATTAGGTTGCATCCTTGACGGATCAGCCTTGGCTTCCTTTCCGATGGTAACTCGTTTCAGAATATTGAACCTTCTTTCAGGATCATACTCTCTTCCGTATTCGTAGTTGATGTATGTGATCCCATTCTTTTTTTTTCTTGTTATCTTTCCGGCTACTTTTGGTACTTCGACGAGAAAACCAAGGTACATTTTCTTCTCCTTATTTGAGTGGTATCTTCCACTCAATATTGAGTCATTTTCTCATCATAAATGCAAGGCTTTTTCTTAGATTTGTTCATTATTTTCAAGGCTTTGAGCCGCTTTTGTTCAGTTCAACTCATGATTGAGTGGAACTTTCTACAGGAAGTTCAGAGTTATATAATCCCATAAGCATCCAAAAGAAGAAGATTCCTACATAATTGTTATAACAAACCTCAAACATCGAATATGCCAATATTACAAGTAAGGAAAAAAAGATTCCCCTTTTTTCTAAGCTTAAGTTTCTATACTTACTAAATTTTAACCCCGATATAACAGCCACAAAATACACAACTACCCCTATAATACCACTTTGAACACCATAATCTAAGACGATATTATGTACACCAGTGGATATTACTTCAAAGCCAATATCATAGCTTGTAGGTCCAAGACCAGTGCCAAACCAAGGATTTGAGCTCCATTTCAATAATGCCAGTGCAAAAATATCAAATCTACCAGATGAAAAAGCAGTATAGTCCATATTGTCTAGAGTTGTGGATAACAATAACATCTGGATTTTCGAAGAAATCATAAACAAAACCAATCCTGTTAAAATGACACCTGTAAATAATACCAGTCTCATGTATTTTTTTTGTTCATTTGCATCCTTCAAAAACAGATATATTCTCCACACAATTAAGAACAACCATGCTCCTCTAGACTGAGTTAGTATAAGTCCAACCAGTAAAATTGTATTTATTAATATATCAAATCTATCTTTTCTATGTGATGCAACTCTAAGTATGAAAATTGTTAACAGTATTACTCCGATGATATTTGAATGCGCTAATGGTATACGAAGATATTGTTTATACATAATATTAGAATATCCATATCCATTACGGACAGCAGTAATCAAAGTTTGAACCACAAGTAAAACTCCAAACATTGATAAAATATTTATTATCTTTCCCAATTCGCCGTCATACTGTTTAAAAACCCAATAAATCATTGGCGCAATAATTATCATAATGTAATAGTACCAAAAATCTTTTGTTTCAACATTCCTTAAAAGAAATGGAATAATATCAATAATGCACTTCATAAACAAAAAAACAAGTACTGTGTCTATTTTCTTATTTCCATACTCGAAAATGAAAGACAGTAGCAATGTAACCACTGTTGCAATAAAAAGTATTAGCCCCTTATTTTGCTCAATTGCAAAAACCTTTAATGATCCAGTGCCAGCGGTCTCATTCTCAACAAATGCAAGTATAAACAAAGAAACAAATAAAAAATACTTAATTAGTATATTTCGATTTATATTAAACATTGATTAGTTCCTTATACAATTCTAAATATTGTTTTGCCATTATTTCTGACGAATATCTCTTGTATGCAGTATCAGCTATTATATCTCTCATCTGCTTATTATCACTTAAAATAGACATTGAATGCACTTCATCATATAATTTTTTAACATCTCCAAATTTTACAAATCTACTATATTCTTTTATCGCAATTGTTTCTGGCGCTCCTGCCTCAAATCCTACTACTGGAGTTCCACACGATAACGATTCTGCACAAATCATCGAAAAAGTTTCTTTTTCACTTGTCAAAACTGTAACTTCTGCGCATGCATACAAAGTAGCTAACTCGTTTTTGTCTGTTACCACACCAACGAATTGTAGGTGATCAGTATTATTTCTATTTCTGTTTGGTCCGACTACGACAATTTTCAAATCGTCATTTACTATGAGTTTTGACAAATAATCAACATATTTTCCACCTTTAACAGGTGCATCAAAATCTGAAGTAACATGCAATAAATACTTACCATTACCTATTCTGTATTTTTCTCTCACAGATATTTCATTTTCTCTTTGACTACGCCTAAACGCATTTATATCTATTCCATTCAATACTGTTCTATGATTGTATTCCTTAAGAATTGTTGATCTCTTTGCCCTTTCTTCTAACCATGGTGATACCGAAACTAACAATAACTTATCTTTATTAAACCCCTTAAATGCTAGGTACATCCTTTTCCAGTTCTCATAAGTATGTTTTACAGTTGCTTTATTCCTCAATAAATCTTTGCAACTCACACACCCTTCTTCATCACACCACTGATTGCACTCATATGCATACGCGCAACCACCTGTATGCATAAACTCAGCATGCAGCGTAATTATGGTTCTTTGTTCAGATTTTTTTAAATAATTTAATAAACTATAGATATTTAGTGTATAAGCATTGATACAATGAAGATGAACAACATCCGGCTCTCTCTCCTTTATTATTCTAATTAAACTCTTGGTGGAATATTCTCCCCATGCAAACGGATTACCTAAAACATAATTAAGAGCTTTTCCCATCTTACAAAGGCCTTCATTTGCAATTCGGTATACATTTTTTTCTTTTACTGTTTTTCCTCGAGAATAACATTGCACTGAATCGATATTGTTTTTTACTAGATACTCATTGATGTCATACATAATTTTTCCTGTGCTTCCGTAATTATAATGACAATTAACTTGCAAAATTTTCATTCTTATTTCCCTTTCAAATTTCAAACTCTTATAATTATTTCAAAAAAATATCTATCTGATACTATTCTCTCAATAGGAACTTACCGTATGAACCTTTTTATTAGTTTACATCATTCGTTTAAGAAATCATTCCACGATTGTTTTCTGTTAAAATAGTATTTTATCTATATAACAAACATCATATTATATTTTCAAAATCATTATTAAGTTTCGAAAATGCTGCAAAAGATGTATGATTTTTTTGTATTAAACATTCTGCATTACATCTTATTTCTTCATATTTGAAATCATCATCAAACATTTCACCTATTTTATTATTCATTTCTTCAATACTGTTAAAAACTATAGCGGCATTATGTTTCTTCAAATAGTTCATTGATGCCTGACCTTTAGGTCCTACAGCAATAAAAACTTTGCCAGATGCCAAATATTCTGGTATTTTAGTGGAAATAGAATACTTTGTTCTGACAAAAGACTCATCGTCAAAAGCCTCTACATGGATCACAATATCAGAGTTTGATATTTTATTTTTTAGTTCATCGGCCGATATAAAACCACCATATTCAATTGATGGAATTTCCAACAAACGATTAATAAACTCTCTATCAGTTTCAGGCGCGTATACTTGTATCCTTGCATCATATCCATTTTCACAAATACACTTGCCAATCTCAGCTATAACCCTCCAACGATTCAGTTGAACACTTCCACCATATACTAAAACCTTTTCGCCTTTGTATTTATTGTGAATTTGTACATTCACTGTAAATTCACAAGGTGTATATAAAGTTTCGATTTTTTTCCCAAACAATTCCGAATAATACTTAGATAACTCTTCACTACATGAATAAACTATTCTAGAATCTGAGACTGTCTCTTGGATTGTTTTACGCAACCATTTTCTACGTATTAATTCGATCAAACTATACTTATTCTTGTTCTCATTATAGAAATCGTCCATAATAAACAATACAAGTGGTATATTTAGCATTAATGAAATTTTTTTTGCTATTCTATATGGAAAAATCGAATATCCAGGTGCAAGAAATATTATCTCTGGGCTTATTTCATCCAACCATTTCCGTATGTCAGTCCAATTTATTCTTCCTATCTTCCACAAAATATCCCTAGCTAACAACTTAAGCGGTTTTCTACTGATATTTCTTTTATAAAACCCAGATACGTGATCGGTATCATTTTTTTCAAAAGTAATTTCACTTCCAGCTTTTTTAGTAGACGCTAGTGAACGAATTATTTCCTCATCTGTGATCCTATACCATCTATCACATAAATTTTCATTTGGGCTTATAGGATTAAAATATAATTGAGCTAATTGACTTCGTTCAAAATTTTTGAACAACATAGCTAATGTTTTTCCAACATTATTAGTATTATTTAAAGCCAAATGGCTAATAATTAAAACCTTCACTATCGCATTCTCCTATTGTGTTCTCTCCTATATTTATAGACATGGTATTTAACTTTTGAATAAAATCCTGACTTTAACAATAACAATCTTAATACTTTTTTAATTTTCTGCACAAAACTCTGTGAATAGTATTTACTAAATAATGCTTGTCCGTCCAATAATTTGGCATCTCTCATAAATTCATCTCTGATTGTTCCCGGTTTTACCGAGGTAGTTAATTCCTTATTTCCCATCACCAGTTCTTCTGGATCAACTTCAAATGCACGAATACTACCTCTATTTTTAAGTTTTTCTATAATTTTTTTGCCTTTAATTGTGTTAACTAAAACAGACGTTGTTCCCTTATCATCATCAAATGTTTTATTAAAAAATCGAGGTTGGAAACAATCCCAAATCGTAAAGTCTGAGACACGATAACGTTTTTTAAATCTGCAATCATAACACGATTTGCGATCGCAATTGTTCGAAAAATATGCTCTTAGCATCGGGTCAGATTCGACACCGCTATGGTAAATCTCATTTCCCTTTTTAAAAAAAGACATTGTTGAATACTTATATCCATAGTGTTTCCACCTAAAATACACCCTGTCAGGAGCTTTATTCTTCATCATTTCCATATATCTTTCCCAAATAAGCGGAGAAGAAACTCCATGACAACAGATATCAATCAAAAGCAAATTATTATAGTTCTTTCTTAAATAACTAGTTAACCCTTCAACTTGACAAGGGGTACCACTAAAGCATACAAGTACTCCATTTTCTAAATGTTTTTTTATATCATGAAAACTTTGTCCAAGGTCACTCTGTACATATTTGCTGTGTCTCAATCTCCATAAATCTTCTTGTGTATTTATTGCTATATGTTTAACTTGAAATCTATCATTGTATGCAGCACCGTATACGATTCCGCCATTTTGAAGCACATATGCGGCTATTGCACTAAAAGCCCCCCCTGAAGCACTCTCTGCTCTAACCAGCTCATCTTTATTTTGAATAATATATGCACTTTCATCAGGATTGCTATATTTTTTTATCGGATTCAGCACCGGACAGACTTTTTCGCATAAACCACACTCAATGCACAACGTGTCATCCTCAATTTTTGGCATACGAAATCCTTCCTCATCTGCCATGAGCTTAATTACTGATCGAGGACAAATCGATTCGCAAGCTGAGCAACCACAACATTCAAATTTAGTAATATCAATCATCCTTCGAGTCCATTTCACCTTTCTTCAAGGAATCAACTAAATATTCCATTGACTCAAATCTATATTTATCAACTTTCTTGTTTACCACATCGTATTCTATTATTTTAATACCAAAATAATCATAGTCTTCAACTATTCTAGTTTCCAAGCCAAACCTCGTCAGCAAATTAGTAACTCTAGAATTTGTTGACATTTTATCAGTATCAGAGAAACGCTTAAAAGCATAAAATTCTTTTTCTAACAATATTGAAAATACACATCCATGAAAAGAATCTGTATAAATAAGTGAAGCATTTTTGATCAAATTCAAAAATTCAAACGGTCCCACCTCTGTAGGATATTCGTCCACAAATTTATCATCTCCATGAATATATCCAGAGCCGTGTAATACTCCAACAATCTTACAACCAGTCCTTTTCGAAACCTCCTTAATATATTTTCTATGATCTTTATTAGAACTCAAAAGATATACAAAAATATACTTTCCATCTACAATTGGAGTTGGATTTATATATTCTTCCCAATTGTCTCTCGAAAGCAATAATGTTGGATCACAAACAACTTTAGCGTCTCTTTCAGCAACTTTTTTAATAATCTTAGCCCCGCTCGCTTCTCTAGTACTAAGGTAATTAATCCTTGAAAGAAAATTTCTAGCGACAGATTCTTGATTCTTCCTTATCTCTTTCAAGCCAAAACTTGTAGCATAAGATATCTTATTAATCTCCTCAGGGACAAAATTCAATGTGTAAAAATTGCCAGCTATATTTGCTGGACGCCATAATTGATCACTTCCCACAACAACTGACGAAAACTCTCTACAGTGATTTGCTAAACCATCCCATGAGTTACAGATTGGACCTATCTTGAAATAATTATCATGAAATTCTTTAAAACTTTTTTCTCGTGCCAAAATATATTTTCTATATTTCGGGTTTATTTTTTTTGCTACAATTGCAGCAATTGTATGGCTATAGCTCTTTACCTCTGCGAAGTTAAAAACCTGACTTAAAAAATATTTTTTTCTCGCTTTTGACACGTCACCAATAACACTGTCTATGTTCAATATTTCAGTATCATACCCAAGATTTCGTATAGCTGTCTGTGTAGCAAATGCTTGTAAATAGGTGCCATAATTTATTGTGTATGTAACTATCGCTAATCCCACTTTGTCGTTCATAAAAACTCCTTATTTCAGCACTTCGTCATAAATATCCCACATTGTTTTCAATGCGTTCTGTATTTCAAAAGGTTCAACTGCTTTAAGACAGTTACCTTTCATTTCTGTTCTTAAATCTTCGTCACAAGCAAGTTTATCAATTGCTTTAGCAAATCCATCCACATCATCTGGATCACAAGCATAACCAGTTTTTCCGTCAATTACATAATCAAGAATGCCATGTACATTGGATGAAACTAATGGAACACCTGCTGCCATTGCTTCAATTCCTGCCAACCCAAGGCCTTCAATTCTTGAAGGGAAGGCACTAATATCCGCTGTGTTACACAATTCTGGGATGTCCTTTCTAAAGCCAAGGAATACCACGTTATCCTCAAGACCTAACTCTTTAGCTAAACCTGCTAAATAATCTTTGAGTGGACCCTTTCCACAAATAACATAGTAAATATTTTTATTTTGTAACTTGCCAAGAGCACGAATTATTACTTCGTGATTCTTTCTTTCAATCATTTCGCCGACTGACAGCAACATCACGCAATCTTCAGGAATACCTATACTCTTTTTATATGCAGCCTTATCAACAGATGTCTCTTTAATTCTACTGATATCAACACCTACTCCTGGAATATATCTAATGTTCTTAGCGTGGAAAGTACCAGCTCTTCTATAATCTTCCTTATTGATAGTCACAATATAATCACAGAAGAAAGAGCATAATCTTTCTACCGGATAATAAATCATCCAGTTTTTCTTTGGCGCGGCATTATGAAAATGAAAGCCATGGCATGTATACATAACCACGCTACCAGTTTTTCTTGCTTCTCTGGCAGCAATTCTAGTAATCATAGATGCTGCTGGAGTATGGCAATGAATCAAATCAAAGTGGATTGAATTTATGACAGCTTTAAGTTCCTTATATGCATCTAAATTTTCTTTATTAATTGGACTTCTAGCAAAATGAATATTATGAAGAATTATTCCTTCTGTTTTGATTTTCTCTAAATAAGCCTTCGTTCTCTCTTCATCAGTATCTTCCATATAATCAAAATTACATGCAATATGAACTTCGCAACCTAAATCATTATGGAGATACTCTATGTTTTCTTTATTAAACCATTCGATAAAAGAAACAACGCTTGCTACAACAAGCACTTTCTTTGAACCGTTATCTTTACTCAATATCATCTTTGCCAGCTTCCGCTTATTGTCGTATGTTTCCTGATCAACTTTCTCAGTTCTCAGAAGATAATCTCCGAAATCTTCAGCCGTTGCCATATCATCCTGTGTGATACCTTCCTGCTTAATGAAAGCTTTTTTGACGGTAGAAAATAAAATTCTTAAGTCTTCTGTAAAACTGACCTTTTCAATATACTTAAGATCCCAGTCAATCTTATCTTCCCATGAAATTGCATTACGACCATTAACCTGAGCCAAACCAGACAAACCAGGCTTTGCAGTATGTCTCTTTCTCTGTTCATCAGACATGAAAATCATATCCCTTACAAGCTGCGGTCTCGGTCCTATTACAGACATTGTTCCATTAAGAATGTTGAACGCCTCAGGCAATTCATCAAGGCTGACCCGTCTTATCCATGCGCCTACCGATGTCAGTCTCACATCGTCTGGAAGTAGATTACCATCTGCGTCTCTTTCATCTGTCATGGTTCTGAACTTATACATTTTAAAAACTGTTTCTTTTCCATCTTTATCCACCAAACCAGGTCTGTCCTGTGTGAATATAACCGGTGATCCCAATTTACATTTAACAAGCAATGAAACACCTAAATACACCGGACTAAATACTACAATGGCTCCAATCGCACAAACCACATCGAATATTCTCTTTACATACTTTTCATAGAATCCCATCTTTCTTACCTGAATTGGGGAAACTATATCTGCCTTATATGTAGTTTTCTTTGCTTTACTTTTTGCAACTCCTGCTGCAATAGCAATTCCTGCCACTACGCTTGCCGCTGCAATTACTATGCCTTTTTTACTCATAGAACATTCTCCGTTGATATTACATATTATTATTCAAAGCAAGCTCTGATGGCCTCTATGATTCTATCCTGCTGCTCAGGTGTCATCTTATTATCGCTTGGCAAGCAAACACCTCTATAGACTCTCTCTTTTACATCATCCAAACAAGTATCATATCTGTTTGCAATAATGGCCTGACTCATTGACTTGAACTTTTCCAAGTTGTTTACTACTTTGCTGCCAAAAAAAAATGCTTCCATCTTCAAGCGTTGGCTCATAGATGATTACTGTAGCACCTTTTGCCTTGATCCTTTTCATAACTCCCTGAATAGAACTCTGACGGAAGTTATCTGAATTACTTTTCATGGTCAGGCGATAAACTCCTATTACACACTCTTTTTTTTGTTCTTTGCTAAAGTCCCCTCGATTGAAATAATCATAATAACCAGCCATCGCCAGCACTCTATCAGCTATAAAATCTTTTCTTGTACGGTTGGACTCAACGATAGCAGACATCATATTCTGCGGAATATCAGCATAATTTGCCAGTAACTGCTTTGTATCCTTTGGAAGGCAATAGCCACCATAACCGAAAGAAGGGTTATTATAGTGTGATCCGATTCTTGGATCTAAACAGACACCATTGATGATATCCTGGGTATCTAAACTACCATCACAAGATTTCACGCTTTGATTGTCTGTTTTTGTTTCTAAAATTCTTCTTGCCTTTATCTATCTAAAGACCTACAATTTGGTCATTTTTTTCAAATCCATGTTTTTTATACGCCAAAACGACTTTGGGCTAGTATTTAAGCCAAAAGTCTGCAAAACTGCTTATGCTATCATCACTCTGAAATCATTAGAAATTAGGTTGCAACCGTTAAAGAAAGGTATTGGACTAACCTCGCGAAACCCTTTGTTTATCAGGCTTTTTGTGGTTTGTCTTATTATATCGTTGCCCTCGAGACTTGTTGACCTCAACTTCTTTCCAAACGGTGTCAGCCTTGCCGCATCCTGTGCCGGATCAATCACACCGTCTTTCGGTGGCAGCATCGTCCTAAACTTATAGAGTTTGAATATCTTACCGTCTCTACCAGGCCGTTCCTGCGTGAAGAGAACGGGAGAGCCGAGCTTAATCCGGACTAGAATCGCTGTGACCAGAAGCACCGGTGACAACACGATCAGTGCCCCAGTCGCCAAAAATGCATCCAGTCCCCTTTTCACAAATCTCTCGTAAGGACCATAGGGCTTATGAACACCCTTCTTCCCTAATAAAACCGCCATGGTAGCCATCACACCGACCGCAGCGGCTATGATAATAATCGCAAGAATAATCTTCAGTATGATCATTCGGATTCCCCTAACAGTTTTCTACCTATCATCACAATTCCTATGCCAATCACAGCACCGATCATGTTGTGGAATACATCATCAAACTCACACAGGCCTCTGCTTGTCACTAGCTGTAGAATCTCAATTCCCACGCACAGTCCAGCAGCAACCCATAATCCTTTCCAGCCCCAGATCCTTCCAGCCAGCACACCAACCGGAACGAACATAATGATGTTTGTGAGGATCTGGTTTTGCTGCACGCTCCATCGGCTGCATATCCATCATCTGTAAGGACAATATCACGGTCATCTATGTCGCCCCTCAGATAGAACGTGGAAGTATTGAAAAGTTGCGCAAGAAGCAACAGGTTCTCATTCGATGGAGGATTGCTTCCATTCTCCCAACGGTAAATCGTCATTCGCTGGGCGCAGATCTTTTCTCCGAGCTCTTCCTGCTTCAGGCCTGCTTTCGTTCGGAGTTCTTTTAATCTTTCCGCAAAATTTGCCAAACTGATAATTTTCTTCTTTGCGCGGGTTTATTTCGAATCCTTATTTGGCAGGATAGCCACTGGCATAACTGATGCGATCTTAGAGACCGCACCTTGTGTCTTATACACTTCTGCCAATCGTTGTTTGCTGTACTGATAAACCGTATTACGGGTAATATCCACAAGGTACGAGCTGTAATACTCCTCCCAGCTCATAAATTCCTTACTGTCTGCGTACAAATATGTTTCTTGCAGAATTCCCTTCGGTACATCCATAAGTCCGGCACTCAAAATCAGATACTCGAAAGACTCCGGCGCATACAGTGTGCAGTTCACATTACTCGTTTCCAGAAAACGAAGAACCTTCCCTATCTCTGAACCAAAGGCGGCACCGTCTACTATGGCTAACA
>JAEEGL014521949.1_pt1 | contig 12021 bp, 5 predicted proteins | sample 9134231 | NCBI WGS metagenome assembly JAEEGL01 (sample SAMN16246548, study PRJNA631951) | gut metagenome | biome: gut microbiome; feature: rumen; material: fiber-attached | host: Bos | place: Iran: Karaj | collected 2018-10
GCCAAGGGAACGCCACGCGCCGAATGGAAGCTCAAGTCGCCCGACGAACTGCTCTCGCTCAAGATATGCGATCCCGCGATGGGATCGGGCGCGTTCCTCGTGCAGGCCTGCCGGTATCTGGGCGACAGGCTCGTGGAATCGTGGGCTGCCGCCGAAAAGGCCGGCAAGGCGATAGCCTCCAACGGCACCGTGACGGAATTCCCTCCAAACGATCCGATGAGCGAGGTGCTGGAGGATCGTCTCTGCGAGGCGCGGCGGCTGGTTGCCGAGAGGTGTCTTTACGGCGTGGACATTAACCCGCTCGCCGTGGAACTGGCCAAACTCTCGCTCTGGCTTGTCACGATCTCGAAGGGGCGTCCGTTCGGATTCCTCGACCACAACCTCAAGTCGGGCGACTCGCTTCTCGGCGTGTCGGACATCGAGCAGCTTGCGCAGTTCCGCATGAAGCCCGATCCGCATGGAAACCTTTCGCTATTGAGCGGCACCATCCGCGCGAAGGTTGCGGAGGCGCTCAAGGAACGCGAGGAAATCCGCGAGATGCGGATGCGGGATATCACGGATGTCCACCTTGCGGAAACAAAAAACGCGAAGGTCGAGACCATGCTCTCGGATGTCCGCGACTACGCCGACTATTTCATCGGCGAGGTTCGTGTGGCGGGCAAGCCCACGAAGAAGACGGCGGCAAGACTTGACGCAGCGGCAGTCGAAGGCGAGCCGCTTCTCGGCGGCGATGCGCTCAAGGCGACAATTCTGAAAAAGCAGACCGCCGCCAACCTTGCTTACGATCACCCCGCCGGCCAAACTGCCCCCCGTCGCCCGTTCCATTGGGCAATTGAGTTCCCAGAAGTGTTTTCTGGTAGGGCGCGCTCGCCGAGCGCGCCGTCGGGTTTCGATGCTATTGTCGGCAATCCTCCATTCATGGGCGGAAAACATATTACGGGAAACTTCGGAACGGTCTATCGTGATTATTTGCTCTTTCATCTTGCAGAAGGCGCAAGAGGAAATGCTGATCTTGTTGCATATTTTTACCTTAGAGCTTATTTGATTATTTGCGATGGTGGTGATTTCGGTCTTATTGCTTGTAATACAATTGCCGAAGGAGACACACGTCAGGTCGGCCTTGAGCGCATGTTAAAGGCGGAGGGAACAATTTATGCAGCTTATCCAAATATGCCTTGGCCTGGTACTGCTGCTGTTGTGATCTCACCGGTCTTTATGATGAAAGGCACGTGGCAAGGAAAGAAGCAGTTGAGTGGTGAAGAGGTTGAGATCATTTCGCCATTTCTAACAGGGCAGGACGAATGGTCTCCTCAGATTCTGGAGGCAAGCAAAAACTTATCCTATCAGGGGTCCTTAGTTTTAGGAAAGGCTTTTGTCCTTGAGAAGGACGATTTGCTACCATGGATGAAGGATGAACGGTTTGCAAATGTTATACAGCCGTATTTAAATGGAGACGATCTTAACACAAATATCGGAAACGCTGCTTCACGTGCAGTAATAAATTTCTACGACTGGCCGTTGCGGCGTGATTCTTCTGTGAATTGGGATAGCCTTGACACAACTCAAATTAGTGAGTATTATCGACATGGCGTTGTTCCAATGTCTTATACAAAATTGGTGGCATCGGATTATCCTGAAGTTTTACAACTCCTAGAATCTAGAATTCGTGACATGTCCCCATCCATGTTCACCGATGAAGGTCGTCCTTCATGGTGGACATACTGGCGGACAAGATCGGAATTGTATCATTTGATAGGTCGAGGGGCTTTGTTTGCTCGGCATCCGACAAAGTTAGGGTTGGGTGATGTGCCATACAGAGAGCGCGTTATTGTAACTGCTCGTGTAACTAAGTATTTTTCACCATGTATTGTTGAAAACAAGGGAGTGTTTCACGAAAAGCTTATTGTGTTCGTTCGTTCCTCATTTGCGCATTATGCATTTTTGAATTCATCCCCAATACAAGAATGGGTTTGGGCAAAATCATCAACGCTTGGTATGGGATTAAATTTCTCGCCAACGGATTCATATGAAACATTACCACTATTGACGGACGATGATTCACGCCTTGAGCGTTTAGGTAAAGGGTTCGATGATATTCGTCGTTCTATGATGATCTCGCGACAAATCGGGTTGACGGCGCTGTACAATCTTTTCCACAATCCAGCGGAGAAGGACGCCGAGTTGGAGGAGATGCGCAAGCTGCAGCGCGAGATCGACGAGGCTGTGCGCGACGCCTATGGCTGGGGCGACATTGATCTTGGACACGGCTTCCATGAGGTTGGTTATCTTCCTGCGAACGACAATGTCCGCTACACGATTTCCGAACCCGCCCGCATCGAAATCCTCAAGCGCCTCTCCGCCCTCAACCGCCAACGCTGGGAAGAGGAAGAAGCGGCAGGGTTGCATAAGAAGGGAAAGAAGTAATGAAAAATAGATCAATGATTTGGTTCTTGCTTGCCTTTATACCTGTCATGATGCAAGGGGGAAATGTCGTTACACCGAATGAGGTTAGCAATGTTTGTGGTATTGCCTCGAATACAAGCATAAGGATACACGACGATAATATGTCAGACAGAGGTGTGACCAATTCAGTTTCGAGCGGTTTGAGTCAGGAACAACTGCAAGAGCAGGAACAAGAATTGCCTATAAGTGGCATTAAAAGGATATGGTTATTTATTAGCACAATTATTTTGTCTTTGTTGGCGGTCATTGATTGGTGCTCCAACCATGTATTATGGAGATCTCTTGTGCGGGCAGCAAAATGGATTGTTCAAATTCTGAACTTGCGAAATGGTAAGAAATCAAGTCCACACATGGCCGCACAAGAAGGCAGTAATCAGAGAGTTAAAATCGGAGATCTCGTGGATTGCAAAAACGTGACGTTTAATATTGGTCTCACGCAGAGCTCAAAGCAGCATAATCATGATTCGAATAATACTGGTACTAATACGGATTCGGTTTCTCAAGTGACAGCGGAAAGCCTGAAATCAGGGCAGAAGTTGAAATGGGATGTAATAGATAAGAACTTTAATCCGTACAAATTGATCAAAGTTAAAGCAACGTTAAAACAGATTCTAAAAGATAATTTGTTTACGATTGATCAGCTTCGAGCGAGTTGTCCTAAGAAACATATTCCGATTTGCGTTATAGATGACAAAGATGATGAAAAGTACAGGGAGGGACTAAAGACGCTTGGGTATGAGAATGTTACTATATATCCGAAGTGCCCATCTTATGAAGCTCTCAAGACATTTTCAATAGTTATTTTTGATGTAAAAGGTGTTGGCAATGCTGCGGGTAAAGATGGATTTTCGTTAGCAGTAAATTTCAAGTTAGAGAATCCTTTAAAGGTAGTTGGTGTACGTTCTGCGTTTTTGCAAGGCACTTCCGAAGAAGATAGAAATAGACTGGACTTTGCTATTGAAAAGAAACGCGATTTGTGTGAGCAAGTAGCACCGGTTCTTAATTTAGCACTTAAAGATGTAGGAGATCCCGTCGCTATGTGGAAAAAGGTGCAGAGACAGCTCATTGAAACCACCTCCGTAAAAGAACTTGCGCTAATGGAGCATGAGTATGTACATGCGATTTTTGTGTTGTCACAGGAGACAGATGTGTTGCCAGGGGCGTGGATGGAAGGTGTGAATAGACTTCTCAAGCGTAATATATTCTAGGCATATAGGAGTGCCGCATGACGATTTTGACTAGCACAAAGGCTGATACCCAAGCAAAGAATGAGGTGTGTCAATGCTTGTCGCGATATCAGAAATTACTTAAAGCACTTGGAGGTACATTATCTCCATATGTCTCGTTGTTTGAAAGTCAAGAGATCATCAATGTTCAGCCCGCCTTTTTTGCAATGGTCAAGACCAGTTGTGATGCATTGAATGATTCTATTGATATAGTGAAAGATGTTTTGAAGAATCCAGATCTTCCTCCAACAGAGGAGCAGAAGAGGCTGACATTGCCATGGTATGATTCGTTGCATGCATGGGCTCATGATTCTCGAGAATTTATTCAGGATATATATCCTATTGTTCGGGATTATCAAGGTGGTTATATCCATAGCGCTGATATGCATTCGCTAATTGCGTTACAATCGGCATTGGTGTCAATGGCACAGATATTTTGGAGCGATTTGACAGAAAGAAAGGTTGATGAGGGGATTGCCGCTTGTGAGATTTACAAGTTGTTTGATAAGTTTCAGAAGTGTTATAGAGAGAAGGAAAAGGCATTTTGGCGAAGTCCTGATTCGGGGTGTCATGCGTCAGTTTTTTGTGCAAATGGTTTTGCGGCGGTGCCATTGAATTTATATGCAAACGCTTTCAAGTATCTTCCTTCGCAAAGGCCAATAGATCATAGTATTGAGGTGTCGTTCTTTGAAGATGAAAACGGTATACGAGTGATTGTGTCGTCAATCGGTCCATTGGTGTCTGAAGAGGATATTCCAAAGTTGTGGACGCCGGGTTTTCGCTCGCCTTCTGCAAATCTGGCTACGGACGAGGGATATGGGTTGGGATTACCAACAGTAAAAAGGTTGTGTGATGTGTCTGGTTTTTCCGTAACCATTACATCAGATCATCGCTCGTGCGATGATGAAGGATGGGGCTTGTTTACGGTTTCTATTTCTGTGCCTAGATCTGCTTATGTCGATTATCGCCCAAATGATGTTCTTCATGAGCCTGTAGGCGTAAGGTAGATAGACCTGGAATAATAGAGGAAGGTGTCATGTTTGAGATGAAAGAATTTATCAAGTCAGCGAGACAACTCATTTCCGACTATGCGGATGCGGCGTCTTCGCAGTTGTCTCAATGTGCGGGATTCCTGCAATCTAATAAAAGGGCACAGACAGCGACTAAGCTTTATATATCGTCGGCGATGACCACGGACAGCATCATCATTCTAATAGAACATGGCTTGATATGGGATGCGATTTCGCTTTTCAGATCCTTGCTGGAAGGATCAGCTAGATTTTTCTATCTCCTTTCGACGCCTACAGAGGAAGAGGAAATAAAGCGCTTCTATGAGTTTGAAGAGGTACTGTCTGATAAGTCTATGATGAGTCTTGAACAGCGTGTGGCAAACATGAAGAAGGGGCATCTGTACAAGCACGACAAAACAGATACCTATCTTGACCGGATAGACGTAAATGTTAAGGAGATAGCCCAAGGGATAAGCAACGAGGCGGCTGAGGTTAAAAGGAAATGGAATTTCTTTAATTTGTCGCATGTCTTGCGCTCAGAGTGTCCAGAATGGGCAAATATGGCAGACCAGTGGGAGTTCCGATATGCGACATCTAATTTTGCAATTCATAAAGATGGTTTGATTGTCGGGCCAAACATAACACATTGGATGAAGGAGCCGAGTCCAGATAATCCATTGGTAAGAGTCTGGGCACCATCGCTTCTTTCTTTTTGTGTAGGCCTTGTTTGTGATAGGCTTATGGTGCTTATGAGGAAGTTTGATCTTGATTGCGAGGTTTTGACTGATGTGATGAGGCGAAACCTTGATTTTGCAAAGCTGGCCACCGACATGGAGTTGGAGGCAAGGGAGATGTTGAGGGAAGAAGAATCCATTCAGTAGTTGTGACAGAAAAGAAACCATGGAGGCAATAATGAGTGCCAGACGCATAAAGAATCCAGTTTATAGCATGACGGTTGATCTAAATGTCCTAGATCATCTAGGCATCAACCTTTACAGCAACATTGCCGCTGTGTTGACAGAAGCGGTGGCAAATGCCTGGGATGCCGATGCACATAATGTAAGTATCGTCATTGATAAAAAGGGTGGCATTATAGTAATTGCCGATGATGGTTACGGAATGACAATCGCAGATGTGAATAATAAGTATCTTCACATTGGTTATCGGCGAAGAGTTACTGAATCCGACAAGACCCCTGAAGGCCGTCCTATCATGGGGCGGAAAGGATTGGGCAAATTGTCGTTGTTCTCCATCGCTGATATTATTGAGGTGCGGTCATTCAAGGACAAGAAAGCTCATGGCCTCAGAATGAACGTTGCCGATATACGTAAGGCTTTGAAGGCGAATAAGGTGTCATATTCCCCGTCTGTTTTGCCGAGAAAGGATGTCAAGATCAAAAAGGGAACAGAGATTACTTTGCGTGAAATTACACGCCCCAAACTGTTTGATTCATTGGCGGTATTGCGAACGCAGTTGGCCAGAAGGTTTTCTGTTATTGGTGAGGCATTCAATTTCATGGTCAATGTGAATGGCAAGAAAATTACTTTTGCCGATAGAGAGGAATTGACGAAAGCACAGTTTCTTTGGCGCATAGGGGATGTGGCAATTACGCTGCCCCAAGGTCATAACATTAAAGAGGACAAGTCAATTGAACCGCCCAAAGGGAAGGGGATTGTAAAAATTCGTGGCTGGATAGCGACATCAAATGTTCCCAAGGATTTGTCCACGCCAGCTGGGAATCTGAATAGTATTGTTGTGATGGCTCGTGGAAGGCTTATTCAAGAGAACATACTTGATAAGCTCAATATGGGGCAAATGTACACAAAGTATTTGACGGGGCAGATTGAGGCCGATGTATTGGATGATACGAACGATAAGGATATTGCTACTAGTGATAGGCAAAGGTTACAGGAAGACGATCCGAGATATGTAGCGTTACTGAAGACATTGCGCATGGTCTTGTCAAAGATTGAGTCAGAGTGGAGCGAATTGCGTAAGAAGTACGAAGTTGCAAAAGTTAAAACCGAGATTCCTGCTATTGCTGAATGGTTGGAGGGGCTTCCTGACGGGTACAGAAAGAGCGCCGAAAAAGTTATCGCCCAAATCTCGGCACTTCCCATTGAGCGGCCCGAAGAACGCAAAACATTATTGCGACATGGAATCTTGGCGTTTGAACGAGTGAAACTAGTTGGGAAGGTCGATGAATTTATCAAGGGGTTGGCAGATGTTGATCAATTGTTGCAAATACTGGCAGATCGGGATTCATTGGAATCTTCACTTTATCGAGACATCGTGAAAGCTCGTATTGAGGCCATAAGGAGTTTCGCAGGATTGGTTGATGCTGACAAGAAAGAAAAAGTATTGCAGAAATACCTTTTTGATCATTTGTGGTTGTTGGATCCCACATGGGAACGGGCGACCGATAGCGCGCGTATAGAGGAAACACTTAAGAGGGAATACAAAGTGTTCGCATCAAATCTTTCTGATGACGAGAGTAAAGGACGGCTTGATATCCGTTACAAAACAAGTGCGGGCGCACATATCATTGTGGAACTTAAAAAGGCTGGTCGGCGAATGTCACTTCCAGACCTACAGGAACAGGGGCAGAAGTATAAGTCGGCCTTGTCAAAATGTCTTGAGAAGACGGGTAAGAGCAATCCCGATATTCAGATCGTGTTTGTTTTGGGAATGCCGGTTCTTGAGGCCGAAAATCCTGCACTGGGAGAAGGATATGTGCGAAAGACATTAGCGCCGCTTGGAGCGCGTGTTGTTTATTATGAGGAAATGATAGAGAATGCCAATAAGGCATATTCAGAATATCTTGAGCAAAGCAAGAAGATGGATAAATTGGATGCGATATTGGATCAGATCAAGTAGCGTGGTATAATAAACACTCATGAGTGTTTTGGTGCGAAGTGAGAGGCGGCGTGAAATGAACTATGCGGAGATGAGTTCAAAAAAGATTCTTGAGACGTTGAATGACGTTGATGAGCAAGATACGCTTGAGGCGAAATCGCTTCGGGACGACACCTCACGGTCGATTCTCGAAACGGTATGCTCTTTCTCCAATGAGCCGGGGCTGGGCGGCGGCGTGATCGTGATAGGTGTCGCCGAGTCGAAGAACGAGGATGGCCCAAGATACGTCATCGATGGTGTTGACGATCCCGACAAGGCGCAGCTTGATCTCGCCACGCAGTGCAAGAGTGTGTTCAACACGCCGATTTATCCAACTATTAAAGTAGAGAAGCTTTGCGGGAAGACAGTTCTGAAGGTTATTGTCGATGAGGTACCTTTCGGACGCAAGCCGGTCTATTTCAAGAAAGACGGACTTCCCAAAGGGGCGTATCGTCGAATCGGTAGTGCCGACCTCGTGGCGACCGAGGAAGACCTTTGGCGGTTCTACGAAGACCCGGAGAGCAAGTACGACGAAACGCCGGTGAAGCATTCGTCGTTTGCCGATGTGGATGAACGCGCGGTGCAGCGCTATCGCCAAATGCGGAAGAAGGTCGATCCAGATGCCGTCGAACTTGAGTACGAGACGCCGGAACTGCTGGCGGCGCTCGGTTGTACCAACAAGGAGAATCCAAAGGAACTCAACATGGCCGGCATGCTGCTATTCGGCAATGAGCTGGCGATCAAGCGGGCGTGCGCAAGGGCGCGGGTGGATTACATACGCATTCTCGGAAACGACTGGCATGCGGTGGCCGACCAGTTTGATGCGGTCGATACGTATGCGCCAATCTTCCTGATGGTGGATAAGCTGATGAGCATCATCTATGGTGAGCTTACCACGCGGCATCGCTTCCATCGCGATTCGATACAGCCCGAGACGGAGAAGTTTCCTGTCGAGGTGATGCGAGAGGCAATCGTCAACATGCTCATGCACCGAGACTATCGGCATGGGCAGTACACGCAGATCATCCGATACGACAACCGCATTGAAATCTGCAATTCAGGGTGTTCGCTCAAGCCGGATGATATGCTTGGCATGAAGGGCAGCGTCACGCGCAATGACACGATTGCCCGAGTCTGCCACGACACGAAGCTTGCTGAAACAAAGGGTAGCGGCATCGACCGCATGTGGCGCAAGATGGTCGAGGCGGGACTGTCGCGTCCGACGATGGAGTCCGACCGCACGGCGTCAACATTCACGATTCGTTTGCTCTTGTGCCACTTCTTTTCGGAGGAAACGCTCGATTGGCTCAAGCGGTTTGCCGCGTATGATCTAAACGACAATCAGCGGACGGCGCTTGTCTTTCTGCGTGAAGTGGGAGCACTTGATGCGGTTGCCTATCGGCAGCTTACGGGATGCAACCCCAAACTTGTCGCGAAGGAATTGGCGGGAATCAAGACGCAGGGCCTGATGATCCAGAAGGGACGTGCTCGTGGCACGTACTATGTGCCGTCCGAGACATTGCTAATGAGTACACCTCAGGCCGAAACTACCACACCTCGGACCGAAATGAGTACACCTCAGGCCGCAAATACCACACCTCGGGCCGTTACTGGTACAGTTCAGGCTGTTACTGGTACACCTCAGGGGCATATATCCCAACCTCACGGGCTTATATCCCAACCTCGCGGGCTTATATCCCAACCTCACGGGCTTATATCCCAACCTCCAGATGGAGATATGCCGATCGCGTTGGCCGAACGACTCAAAGTGTTTCCTAGAAGGACAAAAGGGAATGGCGAACTCTTGTCGATTATTGTTGATCTTTGTGCTTGGCGGCCTCAAACGAGTGAATCGTTGGCGCAAATGCTTCGCCGAAGCCCTGAATACATAAGGAAATTTGCCGCCAGGCACATCGGCAAAGAACTTGACTATCTCTACCCCATGATGGTTCATCATCCAAGGCAGGCGTATGTGGCGAAAGTGGGAACGGGAAGTGGGAGTTGAGAATAGGGAGATTGTATGAAATCAGAAGATGCAAAAGTCGAGATTTCCGCATGGCGGGTTTCTGCTCCGTCGGATTGCAGATATTTGCTTTCCGTTGAGGATGAGCATTTTCTCTTTGAGGCGGTAAAGCCTGGCGATGCCATGCTGCTGATGGATGAGACCGGCGATCTTGCATGGGGCGTTCGCCGCGTGTTCCTCGTCCGGCGTGTGTCCGAAGGGAGCATTGTCTATTTTGACCGCAAGTGCGACTTTGAGACGCCGCAGTCCGTGGAGTTCGTGGGCACGGGCGACAAGCGGGTTTTGCGGCAGATTGACCTTGATGTCGTTAATGGCGTTCTGCAACTTGTACATCCGCCGCATCCAGGGAGTGAGGGAGGCCCGGATGAAGGTGATTGTCTCGGTTGGGATTTTTCGACGGTTTGTGGCATGGTTCCTGTAGAGAATGACGAGAACCGCGTCTATGTGAGAAAGCTTCTTGAAACCATTGTCACGGACGATCTTCTGGGCCCCGCTCAAGGGCCGGAGGAGGAGATTGTCGGGATGAGCGTTCGTGACCGCTACATCCTTGGGCGGTTGGGGCCGCGCAGGGTTGACGGTACGGGAAGTGCCGCCCCTACGGACGAAGAGATTCAGGAAGCGGCTGAATCTCCCGACGAAAACAAGAACGGCAACGAGGATCATACTGAGCATGACGAGGCGAAGACGCCGGGAACGGACATTGCCGAGGAGGAGCCGGAAGAGGATGTGGCCGACACGCTTGATGTCACCCGTTCCAGTTCGCTTGTGCCGTCATCCATGGGCCTGACATTCTGCATCGACGCCACGCTTCCCGACATTGAGGTTGAGGTGTCGTGGGGCAGCTATTACCGAACGAAGAGCGAGTTCGTCGTACATCCCGAGACGGGCAAGCCGCTCAACTGCTGGAAGCGTGTCCCGTTCGGTGGTAAGAAGGTCATTCATCTTGCCGAGGGGGAGATTCCCGGATACAGTCCCGACGTACGCGTTGGCGAGGATCTCATCTGCGTTATGGGCAATGTGACGCGTCCTATCGGCGATTCGCGTCTGGTCACGCTGTTTCTCGTCAACAAGCAGCTGGAGCCGAAGGAGAACCGTGATGCCGCGTGGCTGTTCCAGCCCGTGATCACGGTTCGCTCTCCCGACGGCAAGGCAATCTTCAAGAAACGTCCGCTCCAGAATCTCTCGAAGGACGATGCCGAGTTGAAGGCACTCGACATGATCTACCGCAAGAAGGTCGAGTTCGCGGTCGGGCACAACACGTCGATCCATGCGACTGCCTCGTCGGAAAACTATGAGCAGGCCGTTGAAATATCGACCACGCCGATTCCGCATTATGAAGTGCCGACAACGGAAGTTCCCGGTTCGGACGCGGCGGATCGTGCGGCGTTGAAGGACATCACAACGAACCACAAGCTCAACATGAGGGCGATTGCGGCGGATATGGCTTCAGCGACGCCCGCCGACATCGATGCGGGTGTTCTCGGACAGCTGGTCGGCGACTATGCGCTCTGGATCGACGAGCAGAAGGCCAAGGCGGCAACGTCCGAGTTTGATTTCTACCGGAAAGAGGCGAACGGCAACCTCAAGAAGTGCGGCGAGATACTTGAACGCCTCAAGAAGGGGATTGAAGTGTTGAAGGCGAATGCCAACGCGCGCAAGGCGTTCGCTTTCGCCAACAACGTGATGGCCGATCAGCGCGTCCACTCGATCTACTCCCTCAAACGACGGCAGGGGGTGTCGATTACGTTGGATGAAATCGATAAGAACGTCCAGAGCCACTTGTGGCGTCCTTTCCAGTTGGCATTCTTGCTTTTGTCGATTCCGTCCTTGGTCGATCCAGCCCATGCGGATCGTACAAGTCCTTTGGAAGCCTACGCGGACCTGTTGTGGTTCCCGACAGGCGGTGGCAAGACAGAGGCGTATCTTGGCGTGGCGGCGTTCACGATGGCAATTCGTCGTCTGCAGGGTAATTTGGGCGGGTTGGACGCCAGCCGCGGGCTGTCCGTGATCATGCGCTATACCTTGCGCCTCTTGACGGTGCAGCAGTTCCAGCGTGCCTCGACACTCCTGTGCGCAATGGAGATCGAACGGCAGGCGCATCCAGAGACGTGGGGGAATGAACCATTCACGTTGGGGCTTTGGGTCGGGCACCAGACTTCCCCCAATACGTTCGAGGACAGCAAGAACGCGATCCGCGATGCGCGGAACGGGCGCAACATCGGCGGCACGTCCCCTGCACAGCTCTCGACCTGTCCTTGGTGCGGTGCGCCCATCGATCCGCAGCGTGATATAATCGCTGACGACAAGACGCATACGACGACGCTCTATTGCAGTGACCCGCACTGTACGTTCTCCGAAACGCAGGAGCGTGGCGGCATCCCCGTGAAGGTGGTGGATGACGAGA
>JAEEGL015315365.1_pt1 | contig 12021 bp, 9 predicted proteins | sample 9134231 | NCBI WGS metagenome assembly JAEEGL01 (sample SAMN16246548, study PRJNA631951) | gut metagenome | biome: gut microbiome; feature: rumen; material: fiber-attached | host: Bos | place: Iran: Karaj | collected 2018-10
ATATCCGCATAGATGGATGTATATCCGTTTGGAGCGTTGATGCACACCTTATCGACATCATTTGTAACTTCTTCAAGATCAAACCCCAGACCGAGGGAATTGGCAACCTCGACCGCCTCCCTGCACAGCTGCCTCATAAGCCAGTTGGCATTTGGATCGGTATGGATGAATCCGAGCGGAACCTGAAACAGGGCTGTCAGTGAACTGGCGGCTGTGTTTGTGAACATCTTCTTCCAGACCTGCTTCTGGACATTGTTCTCTGTATGACATTCGAAACCGCAAGACGACAGATTCCGGGCAATATCCGCAAGGGATTCCGAATTTCCGTCAAGCAAACCGATGCTTGTGGCACCACTGCCCCCATGAAAAATAAACCCAGGCTGAAGAACTGAGCTATTATGCTGGGTCGATCCGATAATCACATGCTTTCTGTCAGCGAACTTCAGGAGCTTGCTCTCATGGCCCGCTCCGTTCTGAAGTGTCATGATGTATGTATCAGGTCCGATGAGGTTCCTGTTGCCTTCCAGAGCACTGATTGTGAACATCGATTTGACAAAGACAATAACTAGATCCTGATGGCCAATACCTTTCGAACTCACTACAGCCTTCGGATGACAGTTAAGGATACTTCCATCTTTTTCCTTAATGTTAATACCCTTATCGTTGATAACATCAACAGTTATTTCACTTACATCAACGACTGTCACATCATTATTCCGGGACAGATATCCGCTGAACAGAGACCCCATTGCTCCAGCACCCAAAACAGTAATCTTCAAAACACGCTCCGAAAAGACTATGACATAGAGCCGATTGTTGTTGCAACCGCTTTCAGTTCTTACTGAAAAGTATGACACATGTTTACTTAAAACACAACTGTTTTGCATAAAATTCTCATATCATTAATTCTCTCAAGGAAAAACAAGCAAAAAAACCAAATTCAAATACAACTATATTGCAATCGTTATCATTAGGAACAAGCAAAAAAGGCTGTATTAATGCAGACTATTACCCATATACAGCTTGCAATCGGTTGTAAAAATGCTTGCATTATTTTCATGGAAGCTTTAAGCTATACATGCCAGTTTAATAAAAACAAAAGGAGTTTTAACATGGATCGCGTAGTATTGGATTATAAGAAACCCAGCAAGGAATTGATCGAGGCTTTCAGGGAGATCTCTGTCGCTTCCGCACATGAGTGCATGGACCGCAAGAATTATCTCGGAATGTCCATCCGCCCGTTCTATCCCGGAATGAAGCTCTGCGGACCGGCCCTCACCTGCCAGTGCCAGCCGCTTGACAACCTCACAATGCACGCAGCAATGCACATCGGAAAACCCGGTGATGTCATGGTCGTCACATTCGGCGGAAACCCGAACCAGGGTCCGTTCGGCGACTGCTGCACGACACTTGCAAAGGCAAAGGGCTTTGAGGGCGTTGTCCTTGACACAGGCGTCAGAGACGGAGCCACAGCAAAAGACATGGGTCTGCCGATTTTCTGCTGCGGACACTCAGTCACCGGAACAATCAAGAAGGAGTTCGGAACCGTCAACAACCCGATCTCAATCGGTGGTCAGATAGTGAAGCCGGGTGACATCATCCTCGGAGACGATGACGGTGTTGTTGTCATTCCTCTTGAGATTGCTGAGGACATCCTGAAGAAGGCTCAGAAGAGACAGGCAGATGAGATCATCATCCGTGAGAGATTCAGAAACGGTGAGGATGCATGGGGAATGGGCAACTATTCAGAGTACTGCAAGAAGCTTGGACTGAACCTTCCTATCTGAGTAAACACTATAATAAGCACAGGGCTGCGGATTACCCGCAGCCCCTCTTTTTTACCTTTAACTGTAAACCGAAAATCCTGTTTTCATCATTTTTGGTTTACAAAAGGCAACACGTTTTCCCGAAAACGACGATTTCGGTTTACATTTGATCAGCAGATGACATTCTTGGGATTTCCCTCAAGGAAGCTCTTGAGGTTATCGAACACGGTATCCAGCAGGCGTCTCCTGCTCTCAATGCTTACCCAGCTGATGTGCGGGGTTATGAAGCAGTTGTCGCATTCAAGAAGCGGATTATCATTCGAGATAGGCTCAGGAACGCAGACGTCAAGACCGGCGGCATAGACCTTGCCGGACTTGAGGGCATCGGCCAGATCCTTCTGGTTCACAAGAGGTCCTCTGGCATTGTTGATGATTATCACCCCGTCCTTCATCTTGGAGATTGACTCCTTGCAGATGAGGTCCCGTGTCTCATCGAACAGCGGGCAATGGAGGAAGATGATGTCTGCTGCGGCATAGATCTCGTCATAGGAGGATGCATACCTGCAGTGCTCGTTCTCCAGCTCCTGAGAGCGGAACTTGTCGTAATAGAGCACGTCCATTCCGAATGCCTGTGCTATATGCGCCGAGCTCTTCCCTATTCTTCCGAATCCGATGATTCCAAGCGTCTTTCCGCTCAGCTCAAGAATCGGATAGTCCCAGAACATATGCTGTCCCGTGGCCGCCCACCTGCCCTTGTGGACCTCGTTGCTGTGATGCCCTACACGGCAGCAGATCTCAAGGAGAAGAGCGAATGCGTACTGGGACACCATTGCGGTCCCGTAAGTCGGGACGTTGGTCAAGGTGATTGAGTGCTTTTTGCAGTAATCGGTGTCCACATAATCGTAGCCAGTGGAGATCATCCCTATGTACTTGAGCTTCGGGGCATACTTGAGGATGCTCTCATCCATCCTGCACTCAGGCCCAAGGATGACATCAGCGTCCCTGATCTTCTCTATGACCTCCTGCTTGTCAACAGAGGTCGGATAGATATCGACCTTATCATATGCTTCCCTGAGCGGTGCCCAGTATTTCTCCTCTAGTGCGATGTTTCTGGCACATAAAACAACAACATGCATGGTTGCTTCTCCTTAAAAAAAGGGTGAACAAGATGCCCACCCTTTCATAATGTTTCATTATAGATTACTCGACTGTGGCATCCGGATCAGCTTCAGCCTCAGCAGCATTCGCGTCAGCTTCAGCGGCAGCACGTTTCTGGAGTTTTCTCGTGTTGCGGACCGAGATGAAGATCATCAGGACCGCAAGAACATAGAACACACAGGCGATCGGGCTGAACAGACCCTTGATTGATCCGTTTTCGGAAACCATGAGACAGCGTCTGAGGTTTGTCTCTGTCATCGGTCCCAGGATGAAGCCTATGACCATAGGTCCGATCGGATACTCATGGGTGACCATGATGTAGCCGATGATACCGAAGACCATGAGCCAGATCACATCAAAGACGTTGCTTGAGTTCGCAAAGGCACCGACACCGCAGAGCATAACAATGATCGGAAGCAGTATGTACTCCCTGATTGTCAGGATCTTGGTGAACATCCTGATTCCGAAGTACTCGAACAGGACCATCAGGATGACTGCGATGAGAATACCTGCGAAACAGACATAAACCAGTTCAGGACGTGTGTTGAAGAGCAGCGGTCCCGGGCTGATTCCATGGATCTGGAGTGCGGAGAGCAGGAATGCCGTTCCGAGGTCACCAGGAATACCAAGTGTCAGCAGAGGGATGATCGCTCCGCAGACCGTAGCGTTGTTGGCTGTCTCAGAGGCGACGATTCCGTCCATGTAACCGGTTCCGAACTTCTCCGGATGCTTGGAGGAGTTCTTGGCCGTGGAATAAGCGATCAGGTTACTTGTACCTGCGCCGATTCCGGGAAGAATTCCGACAAAGACTCCGATTGCAGCCGAACGGATCATGTTCCAGATGTTTCCGATGAACTCCTTCATTGTGAAGCCGAAGCCCCTCATCTTGGTCTTCCTGAAGTCGGAGGACTTGATGACATGAGGCTTCATGATGGACCTCATGACTGTAGAGATGGCGAAAGCTCCGGTGAGAATTGCAACCTGGTTGAATCCGTTGGCCAGTGAACGTGTCCCGAATGTGAAACGCGTCGTGTAGTCAATCGGAGAGATTCCCACTGTTGAGAACAGCAGGCCGAGACAACCGGCGATCAATGCTCTTGTCAGTGACTTTCCTGAGAGCGATGCAATCATGGAAAGTGAGAAGATTGATATTGCGAAATACTCGACAGACCTGAAATGGAGGGCCACGTCAGCCATTGGCTTGGAGATGGTGATCAGGGCTATCATTCCAAGGAGTGTTCCCATGAATGAGTAGAAGATACCGATTCCAAGAGCCTTGTGGGCCTGACCGTTCATTGCCATCGGATGTCCGTCAAATGCGGTGGACATTGCCGCGGCGGTGCCGGGTATATTCAAGAGTATCGCGCTTATCAGGCCTCCAGAGACACCTCCGATGAAGATTCCCATGATCATCGCTATTCCGTTGATCGGAGTAAGGACGAACGTGAGCGGAAGACACAGACAGACGGCCATTGCGGTGTTGAGTCCGGGAAGTGCTCCGAAGACAATACCGAGAAGGACACCGCCGCCGATGAGCAGGATACTTACGGGATTAAGCAGGGACATAAAGCCTGTGATGAAATTTGACATCTCTCTTTACCTCCCTATCTCAGAATTTTCAGAGGAATATATTTGCATATACCCATGGGCAGCATCAGGAAGAACTTCTGCCTGAACAGGATGTACACAAATGTGGGAGCAATGACGGCGACCAGTATGATTACCAGCCAGTTCCTCTTCTTCTCCCTCATGGTGAGAAGTACCATTGCACCGAAAAGATAGATGATGCTGTCAAACAGGAATCCTACTTTCTTCATTACAATGGCATACAATAATGACCACACCCAGAAAATGATGTGCATGTACTTGATAGTGAATTCCTTGAATGAAGGCCTACACTTTTTCTCGTCAGCAGGAGTGGCCGCAGCCCTCTCAGCATTGGCCACCTTCTGCTTCTTGAGGGACTCGGGCACAAGCGCGAGTCCCAGAATGATGAACACGACACCAATCAGGCGTGGCATGAAATCAGCTCCGATGGCTATGCTCTGCACGACCGACTCAATTGAGAATGAGACGACCACTACGAACACGCCAAGAAGGACAATGATTATCGGTTCCAGAATCGGATACTTCTTCATGCTATCACCCCGTACTTTTTACCAGATGTCGTTCTTGATGTCTTCTCTCATTGTCTCGAAGAGACTAGCTGCCTGCTTTCTCCAAGCGTCAGCCTCTGCTCCTACGCGGACTGCCGGTGAATAGTAGAGGTTTGTGAGGGCCTCGAGTGCCTCCTTGTCCTCCATGACTTCCTTGACAGCGTTGGCGAACTTGTCGATTGCGTTCTGCGGTGTTCCCTTCTTTGCCAGGATCATGTATGTTGCTGCAAAGTCAGGTCCGAGGTCATAACCGGCATCCTTGAAGGTCTCTGTGTTGGGGAAGAATGCGCTTCTCTCGTTACAGATTGAACCGACAATGGCGATCTTGCCCTGTGCGACATAGTCCTTGACCAGTGACTGTGTTGAGGAGACAACATTGACCTCACCGGAGAGGAGAGCGACGAGCTTATCGGAACCGGAGGCAACGTCAACCTTCTTGAACTTTCCGTTCATGGCCTTCTCTGTTGCGACAGCGTGGAACTGTGACGGGGATCCGAGTGTTGCTGCGAACTTGACTGTGCCCGGCTGCTCCTGGATCTTCTTTGCCATTGCAGCAGGAGTTGTGATGTCGCTCTTTGCATCTACGACAAGAACCTGTGTGTCTGACTTAGCTGCTGTACAGACTGTGACAAGATCCTGGTTCAGGCTCTCAGGGAACTTACCGCCGATGATACCGGTGAAGTAGATTCCGTTGAAGAGAATGAATGTATATCCGTCAGCATCCTCACCAAGAATGTGGTTGACACCTTCGTTACCACCGTTACCGCCCATGTTCTGGACAACAACGTTGACACCGAGCTTCTTTGTGAGATAAGGGGCAATGATACGTGAGACCTGGTCCACGTCTCCACCAGTCTTAGCAGGAACAACGATTGTGATTGTTCTGTCAGGATAGCTGTCTCCAGCCTCTGTTGCTCCATTTGCAAACAAAGCTGCAAATGCCATCATGAAGACCAACAGTAAAACGATTTTCTTCATAATTGTTTCTCCTTTCTTTTTTTAAAGCCCAGCCACCTGATCAAGGATTGCCTTCAACCCCCACATCAGATACTGTAGCTCAGATCCCGTATTCAATATCGTGAGGTTCTCCGAAAGAGATTTCCTCACATCCTCTGTCGTGTACCCGTGGGCACAGACAGCCTTGCCCTTTGCCTTTATCTGGTCCTGTATGTCCTTGATGATCTTCTTCACCACAGGTGAGTCCACCTGGCCGGCATAGCCGTAGGATGCGGAGATATCCGCGGGACCGATTGAGATGTAATCGATCTGCGGGATCTCGAGGATCCTCGGCAGGTCTTTCACACCTGACTGAGACTCAATCATCACAGCAATGATGATTCTCTTGTTCGCCTCTTCGGCATAGGCCCTCGGATCATGTCCGAACCCGTAGTCGGCACCGGCTGTGATCGGACAAAGACCTCTCTCGCCCTCCGGACCGTAGAGACAAGCGCGCACAACGGCCAAAGCTTCCTCATATGAATCGATGATCGGGGCAACAACTCCGTCAGCGCCCATGTCCAGAACCCTTCCGATGTATGACTTGCTCTTGTCAGGGAGCCTGACCAGCACCTTTCCTCCACGGCAGTGGACAGCTCTGATCATGCGGATAATATCGCTGTCACTGTATGCGAAATGCTCATTGTCCAGGACAATCAGATCAGAGCCGCAAAGAGATGCGACCTCAGCGACTGCCGGCTCCGGGAGCCTGATATAAGGAAGGATGATGGGTTCAAGGTCCCTGATTCTCTGCTTCAGGCTCTTGCCCTCATCCTTGAATCCCGCCTTTCGGATCACTTCGAGGGCTTCGGTGTTATGTTCCCTGAAAGCCTTGGAGATTATCTGCAGGTCAGAATCGAGGTAAAGGAACCTGTCGCCCTTCCTGATGCCTTCAGCGGCATCGGCTGCGTCATGGACCATGGTCTCGCAGACAACACCGGCCTTCCTGGCTTTGGCATAGATCACATCCATGACTTCTCTTATCTCGTCATCCACGGTGCCGGGCTTGCCATATGATCCGGAGAGGTCAGAGGGACCGACGGCAATCACATCCAGGCCCTTGACCTTAAGGATTTCATCCAGATTCAGGAATCCCTTTTTGGACTCAATCATTATTACAACGAATATCTCATCATTGATGTTCTGATAATACTCAGAGACATTCAAATTAACGCCATAGTCAGCTCCACGGGTTATCGGGCAACAGCCACGATGTCCCTCTGGCGGGTACTTGCAGGCATCGACTATAAGCTGTGCCTGCTCTGCTGTCTCCACGTTCGGGATGTAGATTCCGTCAAAGCCCATGTCAAGCGCACGGTAGATGGCGTTGAAGTCTATTCCGCTCATGCGGATGGCACAGTCAGCTCCCGCACCATGAACAGCACGGACGATGTTCACGCAGTCGCTGTCTGTGAAGGGATAATGCTCATTATCGACAATCACACAGTCAAGACCGCTTCTGGCCATGACCTCGGCGTATACAGGATCCTGCAGTCTTGTCATTGCGCTGAGAACCGGTCGGCCTGTCTTCAGGAGTCTTCTGACCCTTCCGTTGAACTTCATTTGTCGAACTCCCCCATTATCGCCTTTGTCTCGTTGACCAGGTCGGAAAAACCCCAGATCATGAACTGGACATCAGAACCGATGTTCAGGAGACTCTTTCCTCCGTTGATCACCGGTGCGATCTTGTCTTTTGTGTAACACTGGCCTGCAAGGGCGACATGTGACTTGCGTGTCTTGCTCCAGACAGTCTCCATGGCCTGTTTCACGACCGGATGGTCATACTGTCCGGGAAGCCCGTAGGAGGCGGAGACATCGGATGGTCCGACTGAGATGTAGTCAAGCTCAGGTATGGAGAGAATCCTGTCGATGTCCTCGACAGCGCCTTTTGTCTCAACCATTATGCCTACGATTGTCCTCTTGTTGGCCTCCTCTGCATACTCCTGTGCGCTGTGGCCGAACCCGTAGTCCGCACCTGCCGTTATGGGACACAGTCCCCTGTTTCCGACAGGACCGTACTTTGCGGCCTTCACGACGGAGAGGACCTCCTCATAGGAGCCCACCTGCGGGGCGACAATTCCGTCTGCGCCCATGTCAAGGATCCTGCCTATGAATGCCTTGGACTTGTCATGCACCCTCACAAGGCACTTTGAGCCGCAAGCATGAACGGCACGTATGATATTGATTATCTGGCTGTCCGTGAAAGGATAATGCTCATCGTCAATGACCATGAGCTCAATGCCTGAGAGAGCCGCGATCTCAAAGCATGCGGGGTCCGCAATGCGCAGGTAAGGCATTGCAAACGGCTCCTTGGCGCGGATCTTCTCGTGAACCGGTCTGTCTGTCACTTTGACTCCAAGTCCGGTCATCACTGATCTCACATCAGCAAGATGGAAGGCGAACTGTCTGGAGAGCATCTGGACATCAGAACCTATATTCAGGACATTCCTGCCCTCTGAGAGATTCTTACGTGCCTGATCAGGTGTATAAGCAAGGCCAGAGACTGAGAATCCCGCCTTAATCATCCTGGAATAGGCATCGGCCATCGCGGCCTTTATCTCAGGGTCGGTAGCGGCCTGTCCAGGCTTTCCGTATGATCCGGAGAAATCCGATGGACCGATTGCGAAGTAATCAATGCCATTGACCGCCATGATTGAGTCAAGGTTCTCATAGCCCTTCTTTGACTCGATCATCACACCGACGATCGTGCAGTCATTTATCTTCTGGTAGTACTCAGTCACATTGAGGTTCACGCCGTAGTCAGCACCTCTTGTGATTGGGCAGCATCCACGCTGGCCAACAGGCGGGTATTTCACGGCGTCAACGATCAGCTGTGCCTCTTCTGCGGTCTCAACGTTCGGTAGCAGTACTCCGTCAACGCCCATGTCCATCACACGGTAGATGTAGTTGAGGTTCTTCTGCCCCACTCTGATCAGACAGCATGTGCCCTCCCCGTGAACAGCCCTGCATATGTCAGTTATGGCAGCATCCGTGAACGGGAAATGCTCATTGTCTATAAGGACCGCATCCACTCCTGCCTTGGCAATTATCACTGCCAGGGAAGGATCCGGAAGTCTGACGGCTCCTGTCATCAGCGGCTTTCTCTCCTTGAGCTTCTGCTTCACGATGCTGTTGTAATTCATCCTTTAAACTCCTCTATGACCTTCTTTGTGTCTGAGATGAGCTTGGTCCATCCCCAGATCATATACTGGACATCTGAGCCGATATTCAGGACTGTTGCACCCTGCTGGAGCTCATCTGCCACGGCCTCATCTGAATATGCGATGGAGTTCAGCGCAATTCCGGCCTTCCTGGTCTTCTCCCTGATTGTCCTGATCACACCCTTGATCAGGTCTGAGTCATACTGTCCGGGTACCCCGTATGAGTTAGACAGGTCAGACGGACCGAATGTGATGAAGTCGATTCCAGGTATAGCAAGTATCCTGTCAATGTCCTCAACGGCTGATTTGGTCTCAATCATTATTCCAACCACCGTCTTCTTGTTCGCCTGAATCGCATAATCCTGGGCGCTGTGACCGAATCCATAATCAGCACCAGCGGTGATGGGGCAAAGTCCCCTGTTTCCCTCGGGACCGTACTTCACGGCCTTCACAATGGCTTCAGCCTCCTCGGCATTCAGGACCTGAGGAGCCACGATTCCATCTGCTCCCATGTCCAGGATCCTGCCGATTGCGGCCTTTGACTTGTCGTGCGGCCTCACAAGGACCTTGCATCCCTTGCCGTGACCGGCTCTGATCACACTGATGATCTCCTTGTCGGTGAACGGGAAATGCTCATCATCCACAATCATGAAATCCGCACCGGACATGGCGATTATCTCTGCGATTCCCGGCTCGGCGATCCTGATGAACGGAGCGAGAACTGGGTATCCCTTGCGGAGTTTCTCGACAGGATCTGTTATCTCACATTCAAGACCGGCATCCTTGATTGCCTTGCGTGCGCCGTCAATGTGCGCCTTGAATGACCTTGTAAGAATCTGCAGGTCGGATCCCGCGTTAAGATATGTCTTGTTTGTTTTAAGTGCCTCAAGTGTCTGCTCAGGGAAATAAGCAAGGCCACCGGTGGACACACCTGCGGCATACATCCTCTCATAGGCATCTTTCATCGCAGCCTTGATCTCCGGGTCTGTTGCGGCCTGGCCTGGCTTGCCGAAGGAACCGGAGAAGTCGGATGGCCCGATTACCATGTAGTCTATGCCTTTGACCTTGAGGATCTCATCAAGATTCTCATAGCCCTTCTTCGACTCAATCATGATTCCTACGGTGGTGACCGTGTTTATCTTCTCATAGTATTCCTTAACATCAAGGTTCACGCCGTAGTCCGCAGCACGTGTTATGGGGCAGCATCCGCGTCTTCCCTCCGGCGGATACTTGATCGCATCCACAATCATCTGTGCTTCCTCGGCTGTCTCCACATTCGGAAGAAGAAGTCCGTCAACGCCCATGTCCATCACCCTGTACATCGCGTTGAGGTTCTTGGTCCCCAGCCTTACCGTGCACTCGGCTCCATTGGCATGGATTGCCCTGCAGATGTTGATGATATCCTCGTCCGTGAACGGATAATGCTCATTGTCGATCGTGATGGTCTCTGCTCCGGCCTTTGCTATTATCGCGGCAAGTGTCGGATTCGCGAATCTGACCATTCCGTTGATAATCGGCTCCCTGTTCACATACTTACTCTTTGCAGGATTATCATACTTCATCTGATGTGGCCCCCTTTTTGCAATCGGATTCAATCAATCCTCATGTGCTTTTTACTCTAACACGCAATAATTAATTGTTCAACTAAAAAATGCAATCATGCAAGAAATTTGAAATCGGTTGCAAAAAATATTGTAAATATCAGTTCGTTAACTTGTTGCCTCTTAAAGAAGAATCCAGATAATCAGCGGGAGTGTAATGAAGGAAGTCAGAAGACTAAGAAGCAGTATGGAGTTGGCATACTCAACCTGATCCGGTCCGCTGTACCTGCGGCTCAGGATCACATTGTAGGAGCCTGTCGGAACAGCAGAGATGATTGTTATGACAGAGATGACATCCCTGGAGAAAGCAGGTATGGCTCTCAGGATCAGTCCGGTCGCAAGGGGAATCAGTATCTGCCTCATGGCCACCACAACATATGCCCTCCAATCTGAGAACAGGGACCTGATTTTCATCCCTGCAAGTCCCGAACCGATTATCAGCATGGAGACCGGCACCATCATGGCGCTGAGCATTGACATCGTGTCATATACGAGATCCGGAAGCCTGAACGGAGAGAAATAAATCAGGTTGGACACAATCACGCTGACTGTGCAGGGAGTGATCAGCTTCCTGAATGAGAAATCCCCTTTTTTCCCGGAGATCATATGCACGCCGATGGTGAATATGAAGAGATTGAACCAGAGCTCAAATGAGGATGCGAACAGCATCCTGTCCTGTCCCAGCAGGGCAATCACAAGCGGATAGCCGATGAAGCCGGTATTGCCGAAGACGCATGATGTGACGGAGACACCGCGCTTCTCATCCGGGACGGGAATCAAACGGAACAGAATCCAGCAGACCAATAACCATATAAGATAATAAGCTAGCCCCGCCCCGATGCAGAGGAACACGCTGGTGCCCGCGTTTCTGTCGAACTGCTGCCTGGATGACAGGAGAATCACACACGGGGCAATTATGTTGAGAAGAATCCCGGTGAGGTCGCTTTGCGTCTGATCAGAGAACCTGCCGGTCTTTCTGAGCAAGAACCCGATGAGGATGAACACTGATATCTGAGCAAGACAAACAAGTAAAGTTGAGGCCATTACGTTGAGGCACGTTCCACTACTTCGGAACCTATGCTCATCTTGTGGTTGACTCTCTCCCCTTTGAGGACCTCAAGAAGGTTTCTGACTGCAATCAGACTTGTGTCATAGAGCATGTTGTCTATGCTGGTCAATGCAG